>Ga0074195_1003837_pt1 | contig 13354 bp, 14 predicted proteins | sample EPASupsiteHSE623_FD_64525 | JGI IMG/M metagenome (GOLD analysis project Ga0074195, IMG submission 64525) | Bioremediated contaminated groundwater from EPA Superfund site, New Mexico - Sample HSE6-23 | ecosystem: Environmental > Aquatic > Deep subsurface > Groundwater > Contaminated ...
CTTCGTCATCTTTCACGGTCCAGGCCTTTTCGGTAACGATCACTTTTTTGTTTGCCGCGTCCCAGGCATAGTCATAGCCCGAGGTCAATTCATAATCATCGACATAGTCTTTGGCAATTTCGGCCGGAATCGCGTTGCGCAAAAACATTTTGGGAATACCGTGCAATTCCATGGCCTTTTCCATCAATTTTTGGTCAGTGGCGAGACGGTCTTTTATCGGTTCGATTCCCAGTTCGTCGCCCTCTTTGGCCACCATCTTTTGTTTGTTAAATCCCGCGCAGGCCGGATTATCGCAAATCAGGTAAAACTCCTTGGTTTCTTCATCATAGCCGACATTTGCGGTCGGCAACAGCGCCAAATTCCGCGACGTATTGCAAATGGGGCAAATCCGGCGGCCGGCAATTCGACCGGCGATAACATTTGTCGGCACGTCAATAAACGCCATAATGTCCGCGTCGTCGCGGTAGCCGATCAGGTCGCGGAAAAACAAAGAATAGGACACCTGATCCATGTCGCGAGGAAAACCGTCAATGAAAATCGTTTTTCTTTGGCGTTTGGCAATTTCCATCTTGATAAGCGCCAAAATCAGTTCCGTGGGCAACAAGGTTTTGGTATCGCGGCCTTCGATGACCGGAATCAATTTTTCCACCGGCACCCATCCGCGATAATTCTTTTTAAGATATTCGACTATCTCCTGCTTTTTGGCTTCGTTCTGAATATCCTTGCTGATGGCACGAATCATATCTCCCACGGAAAAATGTTCCAATTTGTCCGCGCCCAGCAGTTCGGCCAGCATTTTGGAGTAAGTGCCCTTGCCGGAATTTTTCTTGCCCAAAAGATAGACAATAAAGGTATTGTCCTTCACGTAATCTTTCAGCTTTTCAATCTCCTCGCCCGCCTTATAATAGAAATAATCGTTGCGCTCCTTGGAATCGGTCAAATTAAACTTCCGGTCCTTACCCTCCATTTTTGTTTTGAATATTGGAAAATCCATAGTTTTAGAAACATTGAACTTTTAACTTTGAACTTTGACAAAATACAGATCAAGCCCGCGTCCTGTCAATGTTCAAAGTTTAATGTTCAAAAATTATTTTTGTGTTTTAACAAAAAGACTATTACCGTCGGTTTGGAAAACAATATCCCCGCTCTCGTCGGTTCTTAATGTTTTAATATCATATTTTCCCAATAAATCCAATGTTTCCCGACTGGGATGGCCGTATGAATTGCCCGCTCCAACCGAAATCACCGCGGCGGAAGGCAAAATCCCGGCCATGAAAACTTCGTCCGCCGATGTTTTGCTGCCGTGATGCGCGACCTTCAAAACGTCGGTTCCTCCGAATCCGACTGATAAAACCGACTCCTCTTCTTTGCTGGTGGCGTCGCCGGTAAACAGGAACGATCGGGCCCCGTAGACCAGCCGCACCGCCACCGACTGATCGTTGGCGCTCCGCCCGGATCCAGAAACGGCGCTTTCGGGCGCCAGTACTTGCAAGATACTTTCGGGAGAAGCGCCGAGGGCGAAACTTTCGCCCGGACGGGCGATAACCACATTGGCGCCTTCGCGGGCAATCAAATCGCTCCATTTCCTGCTTTCAGCATTATCTTTGGCAATCCCCGACCAAATAATGTTGCGAACGCGGTAATTTTCAATAACCGCCAGCAAACCCGCCAAATGGTCGCGCTCCGGATGCGACAAAACCACCCAATCGATATCGCGATCGTAAAACGGCAGTGTCTGGCCCAATTTTTCCAACACCGCGGCGCTTGGTCCGCCGTCAATGAGAATCTGCGCGCCGTTCGGCAGCTGGGCGAGAGCCGCATCTCCCTGCCCCACGTCGAAAAACGAAACTTCCAGATATCGCCGCTGCGAATTGTTCCAAACCGCCAGCCACAAAAACAAATTCGCCAGGATCAAGCCTATAATTAAAAAACGGGCAAACTTGTTCTGCCTGGCGTCATTTTCCGTTTGGCTTCCGGCCGTATTGTCCATTAACCCCATTCTACCCCATCGCTTGCAAACTTAAAGCGCCGGCTCATGCCCGCGCTTTAATCGAAATTATATTTCTCCGGTTGAATTTGATACCTACTTTGCCGCCGCGGCTGCCGCTTCAGCTTCCGCCTTGCCCATGATTTTGAACATCTTGGTACCGCAAACCGGGCATTCGCCGGTCATTGCCTGGCGCACCATTCCGCCCTTTCCTTTCATTTCCACGGGCTTCTCGTTCTTCATTTCCTGCTTGGCTTTGCATTTAACGCAATATCCGATTGTTGCCATGATATTATTTTTTATTATTTTTACTTAATTTAATTAAAAACTGATTTCCCGCGAATCCGCCATACCAGTTTGATTGAAACGACCTTTAACTGGTTTAGATTGTCTTTATATAGAGTAATTTAGCTTAAAAATTAAGTCAAGCCCGGTAAACCAATTAAAAATACAAGAATCAAAAATCAAAATGGCAATCCAAAATGTTAAAATATCGCAATTTGGGCATTTTTCAACTTCAAATTGTCATTTTTTTATTTTGACTTTTGCATTTTACATTGAACGCAGTTTATTCTAATATGAAGCCATCTTAATCTTAACTTAAAAGAACATGGCACAAGAAAAAGTTTATGTCATCGGACACAAATCCCCGGATACCGACACGGTCTGCTCGGCAATCGCCTATGCCGAATATTTGAAAAAGAATAAAGTTGACGCGACCGCCGCAGCAGGCGGCGATTTGAACCCGGAAACCAAGTTCGTGCTGAACTATTTCAAGGTTGCCAAGCCGAAAAAGATGGAATCCGTGGCCGGCAAAACCCTGGTTCTGGTGGATCACAACGAAATCAGCCAGATGCCTGAAGGCGCGGATTCGGCCAGAATAATCGAAGTTCTCGACCACCATAAAGTTTCCTTTTCCGGCGCCGAACCCATAAAATTCCACGCCGAACCGGTCGGGTCCACCGCCACCATCGTCGCCAAAACGATGCTGGCAAACAAATTCAAAATCAGCCGGCCGCTGGCCGGAATCCTGGTTTCGGCGATATTGTCCGATACCGTAGTCTTCAAATCGACCACAACCACCGCGACGGACATCAAAATCGCCAAACAACTCGCCAAAATCGCCAAGATTTCCAATTTGAAAAAATTCGGCATTGAAATAAAAAAACAGAAAGCAAGCCTCAAGGGAATGACCGCCGGACAAATATTGGGATCGGATTTCAAAACCTTCGAAGCGGGCGGCAAAAAATTCGGCATCGGCCAGATTGAGGTGGTGGAATTGAAAGAAGCCAATGACCGCAGCGCGGAGCTTCTCGAGGAAATGGAAAAAACCAATTCGAAAGAAGGCCTGGTATTTACCGCGCTTATGATAACCGACATTATCAATTGCGGATCGCAGCTTTTGATCGCGGGCGATGCTTCGGCAATTGAGAAAGCTTTCGGAAAAACCTGCGCCGACAACGCGATTTACATGGAAAATATGATGTCCCGCAAAAAAGACTTCCTGCCGGCGGTAATGAAAGCCGTCGGCCAATAATATGTTCACAGGCATCATAAACAATTTGGGCAAAATCGCGGAAATATCCGAAACAAAATTAACCGTCGCAACCGACGCGGATTTCGTCGATGAACTGGACGCCGGCGCGAGCGTGGCAATCGATGGAATCTGCCTGACCGTGGTGGACCGGGACAAAAATTCATTCGCGGTCGATGTCATGCCCGAAACCGTAAACCGGACGAACTTGAAATACCTGAAAAAAAACGATCCGGTCAATCTGGAAATGCCCGCAATGCCGGAATCTTTCCTGGCCGGCCATATCGTCCTGGGGCACGTTGACGCTATTGCGCGGCTGGAGAGCATGGCTGATGATGGCAACAGCCGCACCCTTAATTTTTCGATTCCGGAAACGCTTTCCAAATATATCGTTGAAAAAGGTTCGATTGCGATCAACGGCGTATCGCTGACCGTAATCGAGGCGGGCGATAATCATTTCACCGTGGGAATCATCCCCCACACCTGGGCCGCGACCATGTTCCACACATTCAAAACCGGGGATTTTGCCAACATCGAGGTCGATGTCCTGGCAAAATACGTTGAACGATTGAGTAAAAAATATATTTCCTAAATGTATTTCGACACTGCAGGGTGTTAACCCTGCAGATTGACCAAAGGGAGCACCCCTTTGGAATCCTCTAAATCTGCAACTCCCTGAGACAAGACCTCAGGGAGTTGCAGATTTTAAAAAACAACGAGTATGAAAAATATCGAAAACATTAAAATCGCCATTATCAGCGCCACCTTCCACAAAGAGATTACCGACAATCTTGAAAAGCATTGTCTGGCGCAACTTAAAGAAAAAGGACTGGCGGATAGCCAGATTATGATTGTGCGGATTCCCGGCGCCCTGGAAATACCGCTGATGGCAAAAATTCTGGCCAAGAAAAAAATTTATGACGCCATCATTGTCTTTGGCGCGATCCACAAAGGCAAAACCACGCATTTTGAGTTAATCTCCCAGCAATGCAGCCGCGGTTGCATGGACGTTTCGATGGAATTCGAGATTCCGGTCATCTTTGAAGTGCTCACGGTTCTGGATATTGAAGATGCGCGGGAACGCGCCACTCGCGAAAAAGAAAACAAAGGCAGCGAAGCCGCCCTCACCGCGCTGGAAATGATCAGGCTGACGCAAAACTGACGCAAACCGATATCGAAAAACGCAAAACCCGCTTCATGCGGGTTTTTTCTTGACTTGGAGAAATTAAACAGATAGCCTTAATCGAAAGGAGATGAAGTAATGCATAAAAAGAAAGAAGGAACAATCGAATCGGAAAAAGATACGGAGGTCTGGCTGCTGGATAAAAACCGCGGAGAATTGTTCGCCGACAATTTGCCCCTTTACAATGCAATCGTGGAAAAATTCGGCCTACCGGGAAAAGACTGGATACGAATGAAACCATATTCAGTAGAATACCACCTCACTAACATGAAAAACGGCAGGTCCAGCCCGATGGGAAAAGCAAAAGATACGGGCGTCATTATCTGCGACGCGACCGACAGCCTGCGGCCAGGAATCGAGAAATGGCCGAATATCCGGGAGATCTGGAAAATAGAGCAGGCGTCGTTCAAGAATGAACCGAATTTCATTCGCATATATCCTCCGTAAACCAGCCTCTAAATATCAATTTTTTAGGCTTTTTTAATTCTCCATTATCAATGGATATTTTAACATCGCGATTGTAATAACCGATCGCACGAACAAAAAACGCCGGAACCGCCGGCGTTTTTGTTTGAAAGCGTTAGCGGATCACTCCGCCCCACTCCACCGCCGTAAATCCGTTTCTCGCGGGAGTTTTGATTTCATAGCCTTCAACCGCGACCGGCTCCTTTAACGGCATAAAGTCCATCAGGATTCTGATTACTGTGTCCGGCTTGGGCTCGATTGACAGCGGCGCGATCCGGTCCATCTGGCGGTTGCCCAAAAAAGTCACGAAATAATACGGCGCGCCAACCATTCTCGGTTCCCAGAACTCGATAAAATCCGCGGTTTCTTTACGATTCAATCCCAATTTTGCCAGTTTGGCAACCAAGAAATCATGCACTTCTTCCCGCCTGATGACAAATCCCTTTTGGGGCGTTTCATATATCGCGCCGGTTCCTTCCCAGAAAAGATACGGATAATTTTTTCCGGAAGAAATTTCCGTCAGATTTCCGGACGGATCGGCTTTAACCCGCCAGCCGTTTCCGTAAGCCGGATCCGAATAACTCAGTCCCCCTTTCGGTTCGATCTTCACCGAAACCGTTTCGGTCTTTTCCGGATAAAGATAGATCACCGGCTTGCCGCACTCTGCCGCCGGCTGAAATTGCTTACCTTGGAATTTTATCAGGCGGCCGAACGGGTCAACCCAGAAAAAGATCGGATGGGCGGCCGTGAATTCCGCGTAGGAAATTTTTCGTCCGTTATAAACTGAATAGCCGTTTTCGTAGAAATTTTTCAACAAGGCATGGTTTTTATCATCCAATTCATAAACCAAATCTCCTTTTGAATTCTTTCCGGCGATTTTCAGGTCGCGACCGATATTTATTTCTTCCGAAGAAATTACCGACGCGTAATTCGAGCTGCCGCAACCGCTCGATTCGGTCCAGCTGTAATCGTCTTCATTCCGCGATCCGTCATTCCAGGTTATTTGCGGCGCGTAATTTTCGGCAAGAAAGTCCGGTTCGAGCGCGTAGATCCCAACCGTGCCGTCGGGAGCTTTAACGTAAAATCCGTGGCGATTGAAAATCGAGGCGGGCGCTTTCGGATAGCCGGAAGTCGTGTAAACATCGCCCAAAACTTTATCGGTAAATACTTTTTTTAGATTCGCCGGATCGAAAAAAACATTCACTCCGGACTGGATCTTCAAAATTTGCCTCGGTTGCGAACCGCTTATCGTTTTCGGAAATTCCAATCCGGGTATTGAATAGCTGCTGTCAATTGAAAAATCCGGCGCGGCCAATCCGGAACCGTCGTCTTCGGAATATTTTGTGAGCAGAATATACTTTCCCTCGAAACTGGCGAAACGGTAATAATTGGGATAAGAAACCGGCCCGTCGCTCAAAGCGCTCGCCAGGATAAGATCCCCGCCGTTATACACCCCGACAAAAGTGCCAACTTTATAATATTTTGTCTCTTCCGGAACAAACCCTTGGCTATCGTCAAAAATTTTCAAGTTTTCTATTTGCTGCGGAACGATCCATTCGATCCGGCTGGAAAAATTTTGATCGGCGCTGTTTCCCGCCGCCGGCGCGACGCTCGCCACAGACTGGCCGGCGTTTTTTTGAGTTGAATCCGTCCCCGATTGATTTTGGATGTTATTTTTTGGCGCTACAACGTCCGCGCCCTTGGAAAAACTATCCAAAACCGGTACCGCGACAAATTGCTGGTGCGCGAAATAACCGGCCGCGGCGCCAACTGCCGCGACAACCAAAACCAACGCGACGATCAAGATTTGTTTCATGGATTAATGATTATTTTACCGCCAATTATCTGTTTTTTGATGTCGCCGGACGCGACCGATTTTTTGGCGATGTTATTTAAAATTATATCCCGGGTTTCTCCATCCGCCAAATTGACCTGGAAATCGCGGGATTGGGTCGGAAACAGATAATACTCGATTTTATCCTTCCCGAAAACCGCGCCCACGGCCAGCCCCCGGATCACTTCCGGAGTGGAAATCTGGTCGAACACAAAATTTCCCAGGGAATAGAAAATGGGCTTGCCTTTATAAATCTCGACGGGCTGGATCACGTGCGGATGGCTTCCCAAAACGACATCCGCGCCCGCGTCGATGAATTGTCGGCCTTTTTCCTGCGAACCGATCCAAAAATCGGTCTGGTATTCGATCCCCCAGTGGGCATAGGCCACCACAAAATCAGCCTTACTCCTTGCGTCTTTGATTTTGGCAATCGTGCCGGCAATGGCCGCGTCGCCAAATTCGCTATATCCGATAAACGCGATTTTAATTCCCCGGATTTCCTCCACAACCGCCGGACCTTCATTGTAAAAATCGCCGAAGTGATCGATTTTCGCCTGATCCAAATAGGCCCGCGATTGCTCCGACCCCGCCCGGCCGAAATCCTGGACGTGGTTATTGGCCAGATTGACAATATTGAATCCGCTTTCTTTAAGCATGGGCGCCAGCTTCGGATCAAAAGTGAAACTTGTGTTATTCGGATTGAGCGGCCGCGGCCGAAAATCAGTGAAAGATCCCTCCAAATTGGCCAGCGTCAAATCGCTACCCGCCAGAAATCTCTTGATATTTAAAAAAGGATAATCCGGTCCGTTTTTGTCGATCGCTTTTTTAATGTACCGGTCCAAAAGCAGATCGCCGAAAGACAAAAGCGTCGCCTGCTTCATTCCGTCCCCGGTCCCCGAAGAATAAATTCCGGCGATATAGCTGGTGGTTTCGGCAATGCGGTCATCGTCCAATATTTTGGCGGAATTTGAATTGCCCAGCAAAGCGAAATTGCGCGCGCCGGCGGCATCCAAATATTTCAAGAATACTCTCAACGCCGGCTTTGAATCGACATCCGTGGAATCAATCCCTTGGTAATCGAACCCCGACAGAACCGCCCGGCTTTTGGCGTCATGGAAATCCGCGGCCCAAACCGGCAAATAATGGGAAAAATCCAGAGACGCGACCACCAGCGCGTCATCGGGCAGAATGTCCCGAATCCGGCCGGCAAGCGCGTCGCCCTCGTCCGCGGAAAGCGCGTCCTTGACGATCAACGGCACAATCCGGGCGTTGGGAAACGCTTTTTTGGCAAAGCCGACCAAATTTGAAATCCCGTGTTCATTTTCAAAAGGAGTTTCGTCAATCTCCGCAAAACCGCCGGCGCGCAAATCGTTGATAATCTTTTTATCGGCCTCCAAAATTCCGTATGGCGTCTGCCAGTCGTAAAGCGAAGAAATCGCCTGCCCCCGGCCGTTCGAAAAATGATTGGGGCTGATCAAAACTATGGTCTGCGTCTTTTCGGAGGCGGCCGCGGCAAACGCTTGCGCGATCAATTCCGAAGCCAGCAAATGGTGCGGCACGACTATTCCCTTTGCCAGACCGGCGTCAGCTTTTTTCTCCAAGGCCGCTTTGGCAAACGCGGCATCGAAAAAATCTTTGCGCGAAAAAAACGAATGATGAAAACCCAAAGATTTGCCGTTGCTAGCCGCGCCGCCGCCAATAATGCCATCCGTTCCAATGCTCGGACGCGCAAAACCGAAAAAAAATCCGGCCGCGATCCCGAAAATCGCGGCAAGAATCAGAATCAAACTTATTTTTAAACTTTTCTTTTTCCGTTTCATCGCATTATCGCGTTAAACAGATAGCCGGTAAACATTATTCCCAAGCCGACAATGCCCGCAAAAATCAGAATCAGTTTGGTTTTCATCACCCGCCGCAAAATCATGAACTCCGGCAGCGACAGGCCGGTAACCGCCATCATAAACGCCAATACCGTGCCGATGGCCACCCCCTTTTCGGTCAGCGCGCTCACCAGCGGAATGACGCCGGCGGCATTGGAATATAACGGAATGCCCAGCAGCGTGACCAGCGGCACCGCGTACCATTTATCGCTTCCGGCAAACCGCGCCAAAAAATCCGCGGGGATATAGCCGTGAATCCACGCGCCGACCGCGATTCCGGCCGCGACGTAGAGCCAGACTTTTTTGACAATATCCAAGGTATAATCCCGGGCATAAACATTCCTTTCTTTCCACGTCATCGAAACGGAATTAACGTCGGCTTTTAATTTTGTCGCCAGCACGAAAGGCTCAAGCAAACTTTCAACCTTCATCTTGCCGATAATGGCGCCCGCAACCACGGCAATGGCCAAACCGCTCATAACATAAATCAACGCGATCTTAGCGCCAAACATGCCCCACAGCATTACCAGAGCCACTTCGTTGATCATGGGCGAAGCCACCAGAAAAGAAAAGGTCGCGGCCAGCGGCACGCCCGCTTGCACAAATCCCAAAAACAGCGGAATGGCCGAGCACGTGCAAAAAGGCGTGATGATGCCCAGCAGCGCCGCCAAAAGATTGCCAAAATATTTATTTTTCCGGACCAGCAGCGCACGCACTTTTTCCGGCGGCAAGAACGACCGCACCAGCGAAACCGCGTAGATAATCACCGCGAGCAGAATTAAAATCTTGATCGTGTCATAGATAAAAAAATTAACCGCGGACGCCAGCGCGCTTCCCGACTCAAGCCCGAAAACCCGATAGGACGCCCAATCGGAAAATAGCTGAACCGGATAAAATATGTCCATAAAAAGTTTATTATATTATGCGATCCGGCAATCACAAACAATCGCAATCTCCGCCGCAAGGACAACATCCGGAAGGCTCAACGCCGGCCGCGGACGCGGCCGCTCCCTTTTCAATCGCTCTTTTGACTTTTTTGATATCCGAGATCGAGCCTGTCAGCGCCGGACGGCCGTTCACCGCCAGCACCGGGAATTGCACCACGCCCATCGCCAGCGCCCTTTGGACATCGTCGGAGTATTCCACCTTGACGCCGACTTTCAATTCTTCGGCCGCGGCGACCGCCAATTCATGCAATTTTCTGCAATTGGCGCACCCCGATCCGATCACTTCAATTTTCACGGTTTTGTTTTCCATGATTCTTATTTGATCAGTTATTGGATTATTATAGCATTCCCGGAACTTGCACGCCTGATTTAAAAATGTTTCCATTTATTAAAGGCTCGCAGGAGGAAAAAATGAAAAAAATTGACTTGGAAGGCGCGGTATTAGTCTTGGGCTTGGGAACACTGTTCTTTATCCTCTTCGTCGTCTGGTTACCATATTGGCTTTTAAAAAAGAAATGGATAACCTATGAAGAGCAAGGCGGGCTCTGTGCTTAATTCCCGCTCTTTTCTTTTTCCAGCCGGACGATTATAAAGAAGTCTGCCGCACTTGGGAACATTTTGCCATATTAAAGAAAAACGCAGATTGGCCCGCTCGGTCAATCTGCAACGCCGATCCTGCACCCCTTTTTATATATATTTGGGCAATTTGCATATGCCCTATATAAGCAGTTTCTGCACGGAGACGCTTTTTGGCAGCGTCCATCGCTTGCGGAATCAAACAGCTATAATCTCTCCTCGTTATTATTATAGTCTATTTCCAGCCTGGTAAAAAGCGCGCGGATACGATCCGTATTCCACCGCGGAAATAACTAAAAACCGGTTGGCAATCAATGCCTTCCGGTGCCGTCATCTGCATATTCGATAACAAGCGCGCCGTTTCTGACCGTCACGGCGTTAATAATGCTGCTTATTAACGCAAAATGGCCTTCAACGAATTCCACATTATGCACGCCGTCACCCAGATCGTAACTCAATGCCGAAACTACAATATTTTTTTCGGCAAGCGTTGTGCTTTGTTTTTTACAGATCTCCGCTACCTCATCATATCTTCCGGGAGCTACACGATATAGGTTGCCAAGCAATGCTCCGCATATCTCAACAAGTATCGAAGATAGCGGAAACTCACATCCCCTCAAAAGAACTTTTTCTTCCAACAGCTCATCGACAATATCTTCCAACGATCGGTCTTCGCTGGAACGACTTTCGGCGTTTGCTTCGTTCAAATCCATTCCTCCAATAGAACAAATACATTAAGTTTTTTGTTTCGTCAAGGCAAACTTAACGGATAAAATAATCGTAAATTTTTTAAAATAATACCGGAAACTCAGTATTCAACTTCAATATCAAAACCTGCCAGCAGCGACATGACCTCGGGGTAGCTGAATCGCGCGCCTTTCAATTTGCTGTTCGCCGCGTCAATGCAGTAATTTTTCGCGCCGCGGAAATCAGCCCGTTCCAGGTTCGTGTTCAGGAACCTGCTGCCCGAAAAATCCGAACCGGAAAAATCCGCCCCGGCAAGGTTGGCGTTGCTAAAATCGGTCTCGCGGATCGCGCATTCAAGGAATTGACTGCATTTGATTTCCATCCGGTTGAAATCGCAAAGTTCGATGCCGCATTTCCTGAAAGTCCACTTGATCAGAAACGATTTTATCCCGGCAAAAATTATCCCCAGCAGCTTGCAGCCCTCGAATTCAACTCCCTGGAACGCGCAATCGCAAACTTTGGCGTTGGAAAGGTTGCAACCGGCAAACTTGCAATTAACAAACAGGGTCCCGGAAAAATCGCTGCCGGAAAAATCGCATTTCTCGAAAATACAATCTGAAAATTCCCGATCCCCGATATCCCCGCCCTGATAAACAATTTTTGAGAATTTTTGATTTTCAAAATTTTTGAGTTCAAAAGCCATAAAATCGTATGTTTTGTTTAAATATCAATAATTATACCAAAATTAAAACCCTCTAGCGCATTTGTAAAAAAATAACCGCCGGAAACCAGATCAACGGATTGATATCTGATCCCGACAGCTTCGATAGTCCCAATGATTCAAACAGTTCGTGCCGTAGTCGGTAATCGCGCCCGCCACTGCGCGAGAAAATCCGACCACAAATCGGTCGGGACTTGCACCCGGAAAGGTACCCGGCCGTCAACCCCGCGGGGAAGATAATTCCTCAGGTCAACCTTATCCTGCATCGACCGGGGCACCGACACATAAACTTGTTGCCCAAAATGCCCGTAACTGATCGAACATAGTAGCACATCGCCATATTTATTGTACACAAGACGCCGCCAATAGGAAATCGCGATATTACCGCCGCTTCCCACGATCGGCCGGAAATCAGCCAGAGCCACGCCGCCGTCGATTAAATCGGTAGCGCGCGCGGCATCAAGCGCATTCTTGCGCGCCAATTCAGATGCGGCATCAACGGCATTAACGAATTCCTCAGCCTCGTTGCCGATAAACCCCTTGCGCAACAACCTTTCAAATGTGCGAAATAGCCCAGCCTTGGCCATCTCATATCCTTCCGGATTTATATAATAAGACGGTCCAAGAAAATTCAGCCCGCTCGCAAAAAGCGAACCGATCTTTGACGGCACGCCTCTCGCTCCGCCGTCAAGAATATCTACATCTGCCATCATTGCGGGATACGTCATCCCGCAACCTTTTAGAAGACCGAAATAACCATCCGGATCGCAGTGGAACAAGCAAACGTCGGCTTTCAGTTTTTTTAGTTCCGCTACATTGATCAAGTGGCAGGCCGAAGGCGCCTCCCTTCGCGAAACAATTTTGATTGGGGCATGTCGCACCTTAATCCAGTTTACGTTGTTTATTTCAGCTTCCCTGACAAGATCGAGATGATGGTCAAAGTAACCGGCCAAGCGGTGGTCCGCGGCCTCCATTTCCTCTATCAGGGAAACCACATCTTTGGTGGGAGCTAGATCGATAAAAACCACTTTGGATTTTCTCGGAAACGCCTTGATCATCTCCGATCGGATTCCCTTTTTCAAATTCGGCTGGATCGCAAAACCCAGCACGCCCTGAACGCCAACCTTTATCATTCCCTTAACCTCCTTTCGGGCTTGGTTGCCCGTTGAAATTCCGATTATTCAGAAGCTCAACGGGCAACCAATTCTATTCAACCGTTCGTGGATTATAAATGAACAAAATACTTGCCTCAACAACCAATGCAAACAATTTTACACTATAAATACTTTTTGACGTTCTGTAAAGACAAAAAACGGTCTTACCCACCGTTTTCGCAATAAATATTGAAAAGGCTTAATCAAAATCGTGGCCGAACAGGGAACGAAATTCCCTGCTTGCCCTGATCAAGCCAGCCAGTTTTTCATCCATGCCGGCGGCAATCCGCAGCTGCCTTGGGAAAATGCTGTTCGCTTCGATGTCTTTGACCTCGCTTTTTGCCGGCACGATAAAAACATTGCCACTGTCCGGGTCGGTTCCCAAA
>Ga0074195_1003838_pt1 | contig 13353 bp, 14 predicted proteins | sample EPASupsiteHSE623_FD_64525 | JGI IMG/M metagenome (GOLD analysis project Ga0074195, IMG submission 64525) | Bioremediated contaminated groundwater from EPA Superfund site, New Mexico - Sample HSE6-23 | ecosystem: Environmental > Aquatic > Deep subsurface > Groundwater > Contaminated ...
CCTGGGGCATGGCAGCCAGGAGTTCTTGTGGGGTGTTTATTGGAAACTTGGCGTTCTTCAACGTACCTTCAATTTGCGCATGTATCTCGTCTTTTATGCTCATGGTTTTTCACCAATACATCTATCTCTTCAGTTAATAATATATACTTTAGCGTTATAATAGTGTACAAGATACATTTTAATGCACAATAGTGACTCTGAGATACAAAAAAGAAACCTTTTTACCTTTAGCGGTTCTTGATGAAATCATGGAAGCCGATCTTCACAGCGAAGTCATTGCGATCAAGTCAAAGCTGGACGATATGCATGAAGACATGAAGAGGTTCATGGAAAGGTCAAACCAGCAGCATTTGGCGTCGATTCTCGATGATTACAGGAGCGGTTTTTCAGATGTAATACTGGGATATGCGACAGGGGAGATAGAAAGCGGCCTGGAGAGCAAGATGGTGAAGGAATGTCATATGAAGGAGACCTGTAAGGCTCTGTTCTCCGATCTTCTCATGAGCAACCTGGGCCAGTTAAGAGTGGGAAACGTATCCGAGGAATCTATCAGCAACACAAGATCAAAGATGAAGCAGATGAGGGAGAGGGCCCCTTACGAGCAGTGCAACAATTGTTTCTCGGAGGCCACCAGGATCTTTGAAAAGCAGATCGATCTCATGCGCTCTTTAAGGGTATATCAAGATAGCGATGTGACGAAGGAGTCGATGAAAGACCTGCTCGAAGAGATCGCTGTCGCCCAGATCCTGGAGCCCCTGAGCAACAGGCAAAGGCTCCAAATGCTGAAGGCCCTTTCTGCGGAGACCAAGACATTTTCTGCCCTTTCCACGCTCACAGGGCTTCGGGGTGGCAATCTTCTTTTCCATCTGCAAAAGCTGCTGGAGAGCGAGATGATACTGCAGAGGCATGAGAGAGGTGATTATATGATAACAGAAAAGGGATTTAAGGCGCTGAGAGGAATCTCTGAGCTGTACTCGGATCTGTGTTCTGATCTGGGCTCAGGCTCTGATAAGACCAAGACTGAGGTGGAGAAGGTTTCTCAGACAACGGGAATAGGCGCTTAGCACTTACGCTTGCTTAAGCAATCCAAACGCTCCATCACCCTCATCTAGCCCAACTCTAGTCTCATCTTCGTACCCTATACACGCATCATCTCCTCGCACCCCACGATCTGTCCATCTCGCAGCGTGTACATCTTGTTCGCCTGCCTTGCCAGGTCCTGGTTGTGGGTTACTATTACCATGGTCAGGCCCTTGCGGTTCAGATCTTGAAACAGCTTGAATATCATTTGTGATGTCGCAGAGTCCAGGTTTCCCGTGGGCTCGTCGGCCAGAATGATCTTCGGGTCGTTGATCAGCGCCCGGCCGATGGCTACACGCTGCATCTCGCCGCCCGATAGCTGGCCGGGCAGGTGGTCTCCTCTGTCGGCGAGTCCCACCATCTCCAGGATATCATCGATTCTGCTCTTGTTCTTGCTCTTTTTGCTGAAGAGAAGGGGCATCTCTATGTTCTCCCGCGCCGTGAGCGTGGGCATGAGGTAGAACTGCTGGAAGACAAAGCCGATGTTGTCTCGGCGAAGCCGGACTAGATCTCTCTCCTTAAGACCGCTGGTCTCAACTCCGTTCAGCCGCAGGCTGCCGCTGGTGGGAGTGTCCAGGCAGCCTAGGACGTTGAGTAGAGCCGTCTTTCCCGAACCCGAGGGCCCGATGATGGAGACAAACTCACCTTTGCTTACGCTGAAGTCCACATCTTTCAGGGCATGGATCTCCTCTCTGCCCCGGCGGTAAACCTTGATCAGATCCTTGGCCTCTATTATTCCACTCATTCCAGGCCGCTCCTGATGGCCTCCATGGGCGTTAGCCTGGATGACTTGAAGGCGGGATAAATTCCGCAGATGAGCCCCAGGCCGACTGAGAAGAGCAGGCTGAAGGCCACAAGCTCTGTGCTCAGGAATACGAGCGAGCCCCGCGGCGAGTAGGGCAGCATATCTTTTACGAAGCCCTCTATCAGGCTTGATCCAACGATTGCCGCAACGGTCCCGATTATTCCGCCACTTATTGTGATGAAGACAGTCTCAGCCAGGACCATCTTGCCGATATCAAGGCCTGAGGCTCCTAAAGCCTTCATCATCCCGAACTCCCTTGTTCTCTCATTCACAGACATGAGCAGTGTATTGATGATCCCAAAGGCGCTGATGATTAGCGCTATTACTATAACTGTAAGCAGGAGCGACTTGGCTGAGCCTGCCAGGTTCATGATCGTTCCCATGATCTGCGTCATGGTGACAACCTGTATATCGGGTATCTTCTCCATCTCCTCAGATACCGCGGAGATCCGGCTCACGTCTTTCACCTTAACTGCAATGGTTGTGATCTTGCCCTCTTTGTTGAAGACTCGCTGCGCCTCTTTCAGGGAGAAGAAGTGGAACTGGTCATCCTGGTCGCCGGTCCTATCCAGAATGCCGACGATTGTGAAGCTCTCCTTCTTTGGCCCTACAGGCAGGACCTGGCCTACGCTCAGGTTCTCTTTGTCCGCAAGATCGCGGCCAACGAGCATGACCTTCTCTTCGCCGTCCCGGAAGAACCTGCCTTCCACAGTCCACCAGGGCTTGAGGCTTCTCATCTCATCGATGTTGATTCCATAGATAATATGCGGCGTGCTTTTGCCGGTCTTCTCATCCTTCTTGAGGAACTGGTGCATGAGCATCGGCGTTGCCAGCTCCACGTCGGGGATGATGCTAACATTTTCCAGGTCTGAAGCTGACAGATACTTAGGAATGACTCCTCCATGAATGATCAAAGATGCGGCCTCGTAGGGACAGCCTTTGGGTACTGCCAGAATGTGCACTCCCATGCTGTTCACTTCGCGGTTCAGCTCCTTCTCATAGCCGGAGTTCAGGGCCAGGAGGCTGAAGAGAACTGAGATGGCGATTGCCACCCCGAGTACTGTCAGAAGCGTTCTACCTCTCCGGCGAAGCAGGTTTTTTGCCGCCAGAGTGAGGAAGTTCATCTGTAAATCTCTCCGTCGATCTCCACTATCTTGCCGATCATCATGGGATCGCCGTCTTTTGCAGTCACCTCTCCGTAGACCTTAACCTCTGATCCCCTCTTTTGGGGTATGACGAAGTTGCTTGGCAGAATATCCACGTAGATGGAAGCTGTGCCGTCATCCACTATGAACCAGCAGCCTGAAGGGCATTCAGTCTCGATTCTTCCTTCAATTACGACCATCTTGCCATCATAGGCGGACTCGTCCTCAACTATCTCTTGGATCTTAACTGTTTCATTTTTAAGCTCGGCAGGTTCTTCCTTTGCCTGCACAGCTTGCATGGCCAGAAACATAAATATAATTAGGATCAATAACCCCGTCAATTTGCCCCATCTCATCTATTATCACCTTTATGTCTGCAGGTTTGATCACAATTGTGGACGCGAATCTCTTCGACTGCCATCATATTTAACTCTGGGGAGCGGAGAGGGCGCAGCGGGAAGCCCCTTCCCTTCAGGGTGGTCTCCCGGACTGAGGCTCGGGGGAGTGGCTGACGAAAAGTCAGCCACAGGATGAAAGCGAAGCCCTCCCTGATTACTTTCGCTTTGCACTCAACTGATATAAGTAGGAAGCGATAAAGTGAATCAAAGATGATCAGCTACAAGTATCCGATATTTCCAGATAAGGTGGCTCAGCAGAAGTTAGCTGAAGCACTGGATGCTTGTAGAAGCCTCGATTGCATCGAGGCTGCTGGCGACGTAATCACAGCGTGGCTTCATAACCGACTCCTTCAAGAGTTGAACGAAGCCAAAGAGAAGGGCATCAAGCTCAAGACCTATGACACATGCTAAATGCGCTCGAAATTTAGAGGCTTTCCAAAATAGTAAAAAATAGCCAAAAGAGAGGTCTAGCTTATCGCCGGCACTTCCACCTGCGAGAAGGCAATCTCAGCCTCGGAGAGGCTCTCATCCTTCGAGACGAGCACAGGCCAAATCTCCATGACCTCTCTGCGATCGCGAATCGTCTCCAGAAGACGGTTCAACCTAGCCTTGCCTTCTGCATTTATTATTACGAAGAAGTCGAACTCTCCGAAAAGATGGTAGACTTCCTTTATTCCGTCTATTTCCCTGAGAGCATGATAGGCGGCCTTCTCATGCTCAGGCAGTACCTTTACCATTGTTATTCCAATCACCATAATAGGTCATCCTCCAAGGGGACATCTGTCCCAGTTTTTTATTCATCCGGCATTTTAGCCGGCGAAGAGATATCTATCTCCCGACATATTTATAAATTTTTTTGACTCTTTAACTAGACTTTCGGTTGTGGGTTCACTGTCAATATCCTCATCACTTCCCACGGTTTCGGAGATAGTTGTAGCTAATCTCACAGTGGCTACTCCATGCATTTTGGTTAGATCCAAATCAGTCTCTAGACATATCTCTGTCATAATTCTTATTGGGCGAGCATCTTATTTACAGTTGTAGAAATTCGCAATTATTGCCTTTATGGGAAGGATTATCAAACGGGCTATGCAGGCATGATGAGATATCCTTAATTGAAATGCTGATTAAAATTTGGTAGTCTACCTCCAATAAGTTGATGTACCACTTATTCCAACTATATACGATCAATAATAAATGGATCATAATCGATTGGTTGCCCCAAGTTCGTTCTGTTGGAACAAAGCCTGTCCCAACTATGGCAAGGTAAATCCAGGCAATATGGTCAAGTTCGGTCGAACTGATAAGGGTACACAACGCTATCAGTGTAAAACCTGCAAGAAGACCTTTGTAGAAAACAAAGGTACAGTTTTCTACGGTCGCCACCATAGTCCGGATACAATCCTGGAATGTCTAGCCTTGTTAGCCGAGCGTAATAGTCTGGCCTCTATCCATCGAGTTAAAGGGATCAAGGAAGAAACTGTTATAGATTGGTTGCGTGAGGCAGCAAATCACGCTGAAGAGATAGAGTCTTTGATGCTGGCTAATTATCAATTGACTCGTGTTCAACTTGATGCCATGTGGGCTTATGTAGGTCATAAGGGCGAAAAAGGGGTCATCCAGAAGAGAGCGATCGAGGTAGTTTCTGGAGAGGCACTGCAATAGACGTAGATACTCGTCTGAGAGTAGGTCGAGCCGTCGGAAAGAATGAAGAGGAAGTATCGATGGTCTTAATGGCTCAATTGAAGTCACGCGGCAATCCTGATAATCCTCCGGCAATTGCTACTGATGGCAATGACAGTTATGCAGAAGCTGTGCTTCAAACCTGGGGAAAAGTACCTGATTACTCAGGAAGAGGGCGGCCGCCTAATAAAAAACAGCCAGAGCCTGATTGGAAGTGCATTCAAGTAATCAAACATCGATCTAGTGGACATCTAACAGGTGTAACTTATAAAGTGGTCTTTGGTGATCCAGTTGAAGTCTGTAATCTGATGGGTAAGCATACTGCCTACGTTGAGAGGACTCATTTAACCTCAAGGCAGATGAACGGCAGACTGGTCCGAAAAACTCTTTCTTTCTCTAAAGAATTCCACATGCTACAAGCATCATGTGCTTGGGAGGACATCGTCTACAACCTGACACGGCCAGTTAAAACATTACGCATCGAAGTTAATAATGACCAGCGGCGATGGATGCAAAGATCTCCAGCCATGGCAGCAGGTTTAACTGATCATATCTGGGATGTAGAAGAAATATTGAAGAAGGTGGTAGTTCCTGTCCCGTCAACATAAATCGGGTAGACTACCCGTAATTGATAAGAAAGAGTATTCTGAGCTTGGGTATCAGCCTATAGAATTTGTTCTCTATACGATTATCGGATTAGATTATCTTTTTATTTCTAAAAGGGATTGGGAAAATCTATTTAGAGAATATGGATTAGTTGTAGCGTTTTATATCTCGTTAAGACTGGAATCGGCAGTACGAAGCGATGGAGCTGAAGTGATTCTCTACTCGAAGAAGGATCTCATATTATGATAGAAGAAACATTGGCACGCATAAATGAATACAAAGAAAGAGCAACTCGCTATTTAATTAATTTTGAAGCTGAAAGAGAAATGGGTGATAGGGAAAAGGCAGGAGAGGCCCTCTGGGGTGTTGTATCTTGTCTCATTAATGCTCTTTTTCTTTTAGAGAAAGGCAAGCCATCTTCGAGTCATGGTGTCTCCTGTGAATACGCCAAACAATTTATAATAAGCACCTTTGGAGAGAAAGAAGGGTGGGAACTATTTAGCACTTACAGGAAAGTCGAAAAATTTCATGTCAATTTTTACCATGCCTTTCTCGATGAGGATGAATTTGAAGCTATGACTGGGGAAATACTTAGGCTCATTGAGCGATTAAGTACTGCATTGGATGCTAAACTCGCTGAGATTAAATTCTAATCTAAATAACTCAATTTTATTCAATCTTTTAAATCGATCCACTCTTTTGAAAACCTGACCAGAATTTCACCCCAGCCACATCTTTACCAGACTCATTGAAATCGAGCGACAATTTTATAATTGAACCTTTCTTATTATCGTGAGTCGGTGTTGAATGCGATTTGAACCTGAGTAGAAGATCCACGATTCATCAAAGGCAGGTTATACTTGATCCCTTGCCATCGGAAAATAGAAAAAGCACCACCTTTGGTGCAGATGTTGTGACGATTGCAGGTGGAACTGTATTCGCCCAGATACTCACCGCCGTTGCGTCCCCATTTCTGGCGCGGATTTACGGGCCTGAAGCATTCGGAATGCTTGCCCTGTTCACATCCCTGGTCACAACCATTGCAATAGTTGCCTGCTTGAAGTACGAGCTTTCCATACTGCTCCCAAGATCTGACAGGGATGCAGCCAACCTTCTCGGAGTCAGCCTTACCTCTGTGATAATAATAAGTATCTTTACCCTGCCGCTTTTAAATCTCTTACAGGGCCCTCTGCTGCAGTGGCTTAAGGCCACAGAGCTTGAGCCCTATCTGTGGCTGGTGGCGCCGGCCGTATTCGTGAGCGGAGCATTTGTAGCCCTAAACTACTGGAACTCCAGGAACAGGCAGTACAGACGCTTATCTATCGCCAGGATCATCAGCTCAATGGCCACAGTTGGAGTCCAGCTCGGGGCAGGCCTCGCAGGATATGCATACGGTGGAAGCCTCATAGCGGCGAGCATCATTGGGGCTGGGGCCTCTGCGCTGATACTTGGAGCCCAGATCTGGCGTGACGACGGCCAAAGAATCAGGGAAAGCCTCAATCCGGGAGAGATGGCTGCAGAGGCTGCCAGATACAAAAAGTTCCCCTTGCTTGACAGCTGGTCATCTCTCTTGAACGTCATCTCCTGGCAGCTTCCCACGTTCATGCTCTCTGCGTTCTTCTCGACATCAGTGGTTGGGTACTATGCCCTTGGAATGAACGTGCTCCAGCTTCCCATGTCCCTGATAGGATCAGCAATTGGCCAGGTCTTCTTCCAGAGGGCTGCACAGGCCAAGTTCGACGGCACTCTGGCAGGGATAGTCGAGGACACATTCCTGCGTCTTAGCGTGGTCGGAATCTTTCCCATACTCCTCCTGGCCTCGATAGGGAGAGAGTTGTTCACCGTTGTCTTCGGCCCTACATGGGCAGAGGCAGGAACTTTTGTCCAGATCCTAGCTCTCTGGATCTTCTTCGTATTCATAACATCGCCAATATGTGCTCTTTTCAGCGTGCTTGAGCGGCAGGGAACGTTCCTGATCTTCAACGCCTGTCTCTTCGTTGCCAGAGCGGCTGCTCTGGCCGTTGGGGGCATGTCTGGAGATCCTAGGGTTGCGCTTGGCATATTCTCTGCAGTGGGGGTCGTGGCCTGGGCATGGCTATGCGTCTGGCTGCTGTGGGAGGCTGGGGTGTCTGTGCGGCATATCTCTAAGAGAGCTGGCAGGTACTTAGTGTATTCCATGCCTGTTCTATCCTTAGGAGCACTGCCGGTAGATCGCCTGGGAATTGGTGTGATGCAGGTAGTAATTGCTGGCGCTCTCTTTGCTGTGATATATTATGCCCTGGCATTGAGGAAAAATAAGGAGCTACGAGTCTGATCTGATTCAGTTACTAAACAGAAAAATTTTAAATAGTATATAACAGCAGTTTTAGTTGATTTGTTAGTGTAAACTGAAAACAGGCGATTTAAAATGGGAATAGGCAAGGCCATCAAGGCAGATCACGACGAATTCAGGCAGGCTCTAATAGAGCTGGAGAAGACTACAGAGAAAGATGTGGATCTGAGGAAAAAACTTCTCCCTCATTTTATGAGAATACTCTACGCCCATCATGTGGCCGAGGAGGAGACGCTCTTTCCTGCAATGGAGAAGAAGGAAAAGCTGAAGAATATGGCCCTGGATTTCACAGAGGAGCATAGAGCGATGATGATCCTGCTAAATGACCTGATGGTTTCGGGATGGGACTTCAAATTCTGGCGCAACAGGCTCCGACCGTTCCGGGAAATCTTCGTCGTCCACTTGAGAAAGGAAGAGGAATCAATAATACCCCATTTGCCAGACTATTTTTCTGAAGGAGAGATCGATGAGCTGAGCAACGGGTTTGATACAGTGAGGATGCGAGAGTTAAACGCAAAGTGATATTCCAGCTCAAGGTAATCTCTGCCAAATCATTGTACCTAAAGATAAGTGAATAGCTGCATTAGCGAATGCTCAGTGTCTTTAATTTGCCCTAATCTGAGTGCCATATTGAATGTGTAGCCCCTAATATCAATAATCAAAATCATAACAATAATATTTTTTGAAGATTATTACTATGGATGGTGTCAATTATTTATAGACATATACCCAATTATATATAATAAAAAAGTATTTATACTATTAGTACTCTTACTAGTTTCGATGAAAGATTGGATCATAGGGTGATGAGGGCATGGAGAGAATAAGAGTTATTGCTATATTGATGGCTTTTAGTGCAGCTTTCTTGACGATGGGACTTTCCTTTGCATCAGATTATGCCTTTGGAACCAAAGTAGCCCCTCAAGACATCGATGTAGGTAAACCTCTGAAGAACGTTCGCGAAGGAACGATCATAAGCTTTTGGGATATTGGATCTGATCGAGGGGCGTATGATGATGAGGATATCGTGTATCTGGATATGCCCCCAAGAGGCACTGCAAATGCCAATGATGTGAGGATCACTTCCTTTATCGATCACCAGGCAGGGTCTAAAGTAAAACCTACCGACGAAGACATGAATGTGCCGCTCGAACCCATGCCGGCAGAAATACGATTCTTAAACCTGTACGGCAGTCAATCTTATGATCTCAATGATCCTGTGTATGTTCATCAATCCAATTCGCTTCATCTGGGTGAGTTAACCTATGTAGATACTAATAAGCCAAAGAGAACTACTGCTACAACTACTAAGGCAACTATCGCTATAGCGACGAATGCGAACGCGCAAGAATATACAGCAAGTCCAGAGGGATACATTCCCAATTCACATGGGTATGCCTCCCATCCGCAAGAATACGCGACCGTAATGAGTACGTACACGAGTGATGGATTTTCTGAAAGGCTTGCATACTCAGGTTCTTGCAGCGGTCTTCCTCCTGGTACTGTATGTTTAACATATTCTGATAACTATAAATTAATGGTATCTGATTATCGCATCGATTGTTGTCCATACCCAGCAGGACTCAGCAATGGACGGCAAGTTGAGGTGATTCGCTGTAATAGTGCAGACTATTATCACATACTGGGAACTTCATTGGTAAAGATCACTCCGAAACAGAAGACCTTATTTATACAGTCAGCACCAAGCCAGAGCGTCCTTTCATCGCCAGCGACTGCAATCCAGGATAAACAAGAGCTGGCAGGTCCTAATAAAGTCCAAACTTCGCAAAATCCATACTCACAGGAGCCATATCAAGAAGAATCAAGCCCAATTGATACGGACGATATCAATAGAATTATAGATGCCATCAATGATATCAGTGCTAATTCTGATTCGACTCGCACCAATGATGTTCGGTTGGTCCAAATTGGACAGTTTGCAGCGGGAATGAAAGTGCAGGATTTCGATCCTGATCAGAACAGGCTGGTGGCACTCCCCGTCTTGGTCAGCTTCCCGCGAGATCTCAACGATTATGCGGGTATCAGGTTCTATGATGTAAACGGGAATAGATTATGCGATTTCCCTGATGATATTTACATGGACATATCCTTCCGCGGCTCTAATCCCTTTGGAACTGTATCGGTTAATGACATCAGGCTATCCGGACCGGCTGTTTAGGGGCAATTAAGAGGGAACTAAAGAGGTAAGAAAATGACTAAGATGATTGAAGCTTTGATTTTGGCTTCTAGCCTGTTGCTCATTCAAGGCTTAGCTGGAGCGTCAGAATACGAGTTTGGAACCAAAGTACTGGCTGAGGACCGCGATATAGGGAGAGCGCTTTATAATTTTCCCACATCGGATATAAGATATTGGGATATCGGACCCAATCCTGGTATCTATGATACAGGGGATATCTTATACTTGGCCAAAAATTCACCTTTCACAGTGGTGACGGCTAATGATATCAGGATTACGCCTTTCGAATACTTTCCGGCGGGGTCAAAGGTAAGAGCGGGCGATGAGGATATGGACATGCCACTCGCTGCTTTCCCCGCCGGACGCGCTATTGTTTATCTGGATCTGTATGGCAGTTCATTACCACCCGTGTTCGACCTTCAAGACCCTGTTTATTTCCATACTGCGACTGCAAATATTATTACTAACGATGTAAGATTGACCTATGTTTCCGGCAAATCGCCAGGTACTAAGGTAATCGATTTCGATATGGATCATTACAAACCATGGGTGCTATTGCAGGCGTTGCCAGCGTTTTTTCCTGGATCTCTCATAAAGTACTTTGATGTAAACGGGAATGGTGTATATGACTATCCTGACGATGTATACCTGATATTTCCGTTGGGAGGCGCCCCATTTGATCCGCACGTTCGAGTGAACTCACTGAGACTCTCTGGGCCAGTATATTAGCCGAAGCTAGATTAGCTTAAAAATATTGGGATTTAGGAAGGATACGATGAGGACAAAAAAATCTCTCCTATACATGGTATCTATCTTTTTGCTATTTAGCATATTTTATGCATGCGCTTTGGAGAATACAGCTCATGAGTATACCGGAAGTGTCGATTTTCCGGAACTATTCAGGTATAGCAATCAAAAAAATGCAAATCTGGAAATCGCATTGTTTTCCATTTCTCATTCTTTCAAAGACAATTCAGTTCCTATCACACAGGAATTGCTAGCTGCAATAATGGCAACACTTGACAAGGAAGTTGGGGCGAATTATCTACCTGTCGAAGAACAGGGCGACTATGGGATGGGCCTAGGTAGTACTTACAAGATAGGCGGCTCTCGGAGATCGACTCCTTATGAGGGCGGAGTAGACTACAAGGGTCGCGGATACATACAGATAACACATAAAAGTAATTATCAGAAGTACTGCGGCCTAGAATGTATTGGGACTTCAGCACCTGAACTTGATGTATGCGGCTGTAAAAACCAAAAGTACTGCACAGTTACTGATGACTCCAAATGCCCCCAGATAAAAGCTCTCCAACCGGATTATGCCGCCAGGATATTTGCCTCGTATTACATTGAAAATAACCTTGTGTCACTATCTAATTCGAATAGCTACAGAACTGTAGGAAAAATAATAAATGGTGGCAATGCATATGCATCTGACTTTAATACCAAAGCAAACGCCTATCTTATGTTATTCCTTAACAATCCGGATAAGACAACAAAGCTTCTCACATGGCTAAACTCAGACGTTTCGGCTAAAGGCAGCATCCATCCATCACAAGTCCTCTCCCCTGTAATAGGTGATATCGAACAGATTGGACCTAACGGTAGTTGTTCCAACACAAAATGGTGCTTCAATCAACATCAAACGGGAAGGGCTATAGGGCATATCCCTAGCGGAGGCATATGCCAAGCAGATGATACATATGCCTGGGATGTAAACCTGAACATGCCCACATGGGATTACGATCAGGGCCAGCCTGTTTACGCCGTAGCGGAGGGCGTTGTTTGTCAAACCTATGGAGACTGCAAGAATGCGGATGATACCAGCAGTTACGGACAGGTACTAATTGAGCACTCCTACCAGGGAAACAGATGGTGGAGCGGGTACGTTCATCTCTCCAACATACAGGTTACAAAAGGGCAGGCGGTCACAGAAAATACTATCATTGGCTATATATCCAACGCAGGTACTGACAACAACCACTTGCATTTCGTAGTTTATACTGGAGAAAATACTCAAAAAATGCTAAGATCCTTCAATGCCCGGATCTTGCCCAGATCAGAATCCCAGTCAGTAGCACTGACTCTCTACGTCCACGATGGAGATCCATATGGTCCCATCATTTCAGGAACTCAAGTTTCAGGCCAAGATGAATCAGGCAATAGCTTCCAGAAAATCACTAATGATTATGGTTTCGTGACGATTGAAGGCAGTCCAGGAACCTGGCAATTCACCATTTTCAAAGAAGGTTATAATCCTATTAGTTGGATCCAGGATATTACTACGACATGCACTAAACATGCCTATTTCCAAGAAGTCAAATCAGATAGCATTTCTCCAGTCGTAGAAGATTTTTCCGTTGCACCCACTAGCTTGACTCTCGGAGAGAGTATCGAGATATCCTATACTGTTTCAGACGAAGGTGGTTCGGGTCTGAAGCAAGTGGAACTATGGCGCAGGGATCAAGCTAATGATTGGCAAGAGATTGATAGAACATATGCGATAGAGGGAATCGCCCCCGTTTCTGGATCACTCCAGGATAATCCTTCTGCGTCTGGCTCTTATTGGTATGGTTTGCATGTAGTTGATAATGCTAATAATTGGAACGATGAAAAGAACTCAAACTCTAATAATCAGCCCGGAATCTATGGGCCGATTAAGGTACTAATAACAGGAAAAGAACTTCCCGTAAATTGTCGTTGGTGCTGTGAGGAAGGCGCATTGATGAAATCACGAGAATCCGGCATCCTTCCTCAACTTACGCCAGAGGAGAACGCAGAAATCGTCTCTAAGTGTCAACAGGCTGGTTGTATTGATTACTATAACCAAGGATTGACAACCGGTACATGCGGATCAACAATCAATGTGCCAGCTTCCTTAAACCAACTTAAGCTAGATGGAACCAGTATATCTGTTGGGGATCAGGTCGCTGATAGGTCAGTCGCGTTTAAAGCCCGGATCAATGATTTTAATGGTAGAAAGCTAAGACTCCAAGTTGAATTGAGACGACTTGATGAATATGGGGGTCAATTCGACGATTCCAAAGGGGGACTTAAGGAAAGCGATCCTGTCGAAAGCGGAGAGAAAGCTACTGCTTATGCAC
>Ga0074195_1003839_pt1 | contig 13352 bp, 11 predicted proteins | sample EPASupsiteHSE623_FD_64525 | JGI IMG/M metagenome (GOLD analysis project Ga0074195, IMG submission 64525) | Bioremediated contaminated groundwater from EPA Superfund site, New Mexico - Sample HSE6-23 | ecosystem: Environmental > Aquatic > Deep subsurface > Groundwater > Contaminated ...
TGATGGGGGGGGGGAAGGAAGAGAAAATTGTTAAAAATAGTATCAATCCTGTCTACCTGCTGAGAGATATTGTGGACATTGCGGGTAACTTCGCCATCAGAATCACCATGCTGCTGCAAGTAAAAAATAGTTTCTACCAGGATTTTAATGGCATTAAGCGGCTGCTTGATTTCATGAGCAATTCCCCCGCCAATCACCGCCAGTGTCATGACCCGCGATGCACGGTCAATGGCCTCCCGCGCTTTTGCTATTGCCGCTTCCGCCTCTTGCTGGGCAGTAATATCCCGCCCTACGGCCTGGTATTCGGCAACCCGGCCCGCATCGTCGAAAAAGGCCTGGCTGACGTATTCAATCCAGCACACATAGCCGTCAGGCCGTATATAACGCAGTTGCAAAGTCTCAATTGCTTTTCCCGGTTCAGGCAGATTCTCCTGTCCCGGCAGCAGCTCCGCTCCCTCCGGTCCGAGTAAGTCCGCCAGGTTGCGCCCGATAACCGTTTCTTTCTGCACAGCATAAAAACGGCAAAAGGCTTCGTTTACAAATACTAATTCCCCCTCAGGGGTGCAGCGGTAAATACAGTCCGTTTGTGCTTCAACCACCGCCCGGTACTGAGCTTCGCTTGTGCGCAGTTCTTCCGTCCGGGATAATACCGTTTGCTCCAGGGCAAACTTAGCCTCTTCCAGTTCCCGGCGCAAGCGGCTGGTTATCATAAAGATTACGCCGGTTAGCAAACTCAAAATAATAAAGCCGATCAGCATAATCGTCTTATTGCGCGCCGCAAGGAAATCAGCCAGCGATTCTCCGGCAAACAAAACACCGACCGGCTTATTATCCGCACTTAGGACCGGCAGATAGGCGGTCATATAATCGGTCCCCAAAATTTCCGCCCGGCCCAGGTGCGTCTTTCCTTCCCCCAGCACAGCGGCCACAATGGTTTCATTCAACTTTGTACCGACTACCCGCCTGCCGTCCTTCATAATGGTTGTTGAAACCCGTTCATCGCCCAAAAACAGAGTGGCCTCGGTATGGAAAAGCTGCTTTACCCGGTCGACAAGTTCGTCCTTTGTGGCATCATAGCCAAGCAATACTACGCCGATAATCCTGCCCTGTTCATTTTTGACCGGCGCTGCAGCCCGAATTGCCAGCCTGATTGCCGTTCCCGGCTCAACCGTAGCCTGAGTATAGCCGGCCAATGCCGCCCTGATATCGGCTAAATCAGCCAGGCTGTCTCCCTGCCGCAGCTCCTGAGTACGCATAATGACCCTGCCTCGGTCATCCGTGACGGTAATAAAGTCCACTCCCGAATCTTGCCGGATTTGCTCCAGCAGCTTGAGCAGCTGCCTTCGCTCCTTATCCTGCACGGCTTGCTCCAGTCCGGGATATTTGCTCAAAACTGCCGAATAATGGATAGCTGCCGTCTTATATTCCTCTATTATATTGCGCAATCCCTCAACACCCTGCATAGCAGCCCGTTCCTGCTCTTTCTCCAGCATATTGGAGAAAAAATACAATGCCGGTATTAATGCTGCCGACACCGCAGTAATTGCCAGCAAAACAACACAAATAATCAGTTTTTTCCCAACGCTTGATGCCGTTTTATCCACAATCTTCCCCCCTTGTCCGGTTACCGCCAACCAGAGAACGCAGTTCCTCCTCCGGACAAGGAGTATGCCCTGCAGACCGCTACTATCGTTTATGCCATTTGATTTTGCCGGAATATTTCATCTTTTTATTAAAGACCAATACCCCTGCTTTGTGGTCATTATACCATAAAGCAGGGGTATTGGTGATGTATCGCTTATTTGTGAGAGTCGATCAGCCGCCCCTTCATGACTGCAGTTGCGCCAAAACGGACTTTTAACTCATCGACGACCTTATGCAGCGACTCTTGCTTTTCCTGTTTTGAGTCAAAAAGGGCCATGACCTGTCCGGCCGGCTGCAGATTGCTTACCGTCAGCCCCAGCAGGCGAATTCCTTCAGCGGACGGAATTGACTTATATAAATCCCTGGCAGTACAGTAGAGAGCATTATCCAGATTGGTGGCTTCCTCTAATGTACGGCTGCGGGTAACCGTCCGGAACGATGCAAACCGCACTTTAACGGTAATCGTCCTCCCTGACAGGGCAAGCCTGCGCAAGCGCCAGCCTGCTTTATCGGCAAAAAGCAGCAGCTGTTTTTCTATTTCCTCCCACTGATACAAGTCCTGATCAAACGTCTCTTCATTACCGATGGACTTTATTTGCTGGCCGGGCACAACCGGCCTTTCATCCAAACCACGGGCAAGCCGCTGCAAATCATGAACGGCTCTGCCGATATAGCGTTCCAAAAGCTTAGGGTCAGCAGCAGCAAACTGACCGATCGTTCTGATCCCCAGCTTGGCAATACCGGCAGCCGTCACCGCTCCGACTCCCCACAACCTTCTGATGGGCAATCCAGACAAAACTTGCGCTTCTTCCCCCGGCCTGATTACATACAAGCCATCGGGCTTTTGCAAATCCGAGGCAAGCTTGGCTAAAAACTTATTCGGTGCAACACCTGCCGATGCCGTTAGCTGCAGTTGCTGCTTAATATCCGTTTTTATCCTGCGGGCAATATCGACCGGCTCGGCATAAAGACCGTCCATGCCGGTAACATCAAGAAAGGCCTCATCAAGTGACAAAGGTTCTACCAGCGGCGAATACCAGTCAAGAATCTGCCTGATTTGCGCCGAGACAAAGCTGTATTTGCGGTGATCGGGAGTAATAAAGGCAGCCTCCGGACAGCGCCGGCGGGCTTCTGTCATGGACATAGCCGAATGAACACCATACTTGCGGGCTTCATAAGAGGCAGTAGCCACAACCCCCCGGTTACTCAGGCCTCCTACAATCACCGGAACTCCCGCGAGCTGAGGATTATCCCGCTGCTCAATTGACGCGTAAAAAGCATCCATATCTACATGAATCATATAGCGCTGCATATGCATCACCCAACTCAAGTATAGCAAACATACGTTCCTTGTCAACCTAGTGTCTTGACAAAGTTAAATCTTAGCTTAGCCAGCGTAGCAACAGAAATTCGTGCTATTGCTTTAAATGAAAGGGAACAGTTGTAACAGCAATATTTTCTTTCAGCACCAGCGAAGTATGCAAAAACCAGCCTGTTTGATTATGCAGTAAACGATGCCACCATTTTCTGGTTTCAAACTCAGGAATAACAACCGTGATAAAATCATCCGGCCCCTTCTCACGCTGCTTCTTTTCAATGAAGTTGATCAGCGGCCGCATCAACAGACGATACGGAGAACGAAGCACTACCAACTGAACGCCGGGATTCCAGCACTGCCACTTCTGGCGTACCTTTTGTTCCGACTCATCATCGCCGGCTACGTGAACGGCAATAATGTTATCACCAATCAGCTTTGCATACTTAATTGTTTCATACACAATCCGGGTCGGCGAAGCAACAGGAACAATTACCAGATGCTTGCCCTGAGGAAAGCGGGCACTTCCTTCGGCATAACATTCTTCCGGTAAATGCAGTTGGTCTGCCATTGCGTTATAGTGACCGCGAATGCGTTTGAAGATGATTACCATAATTGGGATAAACACCAATACCAGCCAGGCACCATAGACGAACTTTGTAACAGTTATGACCGCCACAACGAATCCGGTAGCCACAGCTCCCAAACCGTTAAGAAAGGCCCGAAGCCGCCAGCCGTCTCTCTTATCCCGCCGCCAGTGCACAACCATGCTCACCTGGGCAATCGTAAAAGATATGAAAACACCAATTGCATATAAAGCAATGAGGTTTTCAATTTTTCCGTCATAAATGACAATCAGCAAAGCGGCCATGATTGTTAATAAAATAATACCGTTGGAAAAAGTCAGCCGCTCGCCACGCTGGGCTAGATACCGGGGCATATAGCCATCACGGGCAACAATGGACAATAATACCGGCAAACCATTGTACGCTGTATTTGCCGCCAGATAGAGCACCAGCATCGTGGTAATCTGTACATAAAAGTACAGGGGCGTTCGTCCAAAAATGTACTCTGCCAGTTGGGATAAAGCGGTTACATCCGCGACCGGGAGGATATGGTAGTGCAAAATCAGCGTCGATATCCCTAAAAACATAAAACCGAGTATCCCTGCCATCCAGTAGGTGGTAATAACCGCATTGCGGGATTCCGGAGATTTGAACATCGGCACACTGTCCGCAATAGCCTCAATACCGGTCATCGAACTGCAGCCATTCGCAAAAGCCCTGAGGGCCAGAAACAGCATCGACCAGTCCAGCTGCTGCCGGGCCAGTGAATCAGGCGGAATAAAGTAAGGCGCCTGACTCATCCGGTACAGGCCCACAAACAGGAGCACTAAAATTCCGGCTAAAAAAGCATATGTAGGCAATACAAAAGCGTTGGACGACTCCCGCACGCCCCGGAGATTAATTAACATTAATACGCCGAACAGAACGGCAATATCGATTGGCACTTCCCAGCCGCCAAGCTCGGGAAAAGCGGATATAATGGCAGCCGTTCCTGCCGACACACTAACTGCCGCAGTCAGGATGTAGTCGGCAAAAACAGCACCGGCAACAATCAGCGCCGGTTTTTCACCTAAGTTCTGCTTGGTAATTGCATATGCGCCCCCGCCACCGGGGTTAGCTTTTGCAACTTGGGCATAGGACAAGGTGACAATTGCCAGGAGTATCAGAATGGAAATAGCTACAGGCGCCATGTATCCGTAAGCAATTAAGCCTGGCAAGGCAAGCGTAAGCATAATCTGCTCCGGCCCATACGCTATAGAGGATAAAGCATCGGAAGAAAAAATCGATAAAGCCTTCCACTTGGGCAACCGTTCATGAGCCAGTTCCCGGTTGTGCAACGGTCTGCCGATCAGCACCCGCCGTAATTCGCGCATCATACAAGTAGCGCCTCCGCTTCTTATTTTGTTAATAGGGCAATGAAATTAATTATACTCTTTGCCACAAAAAAAGAAAGCGCCGATTTTCACCGTTTATTCTCGCTTTAGACTGCCTTCGTTCATGGTAACCAATAGGATACCTGGGGCATTGCGCCGTCATGATTATCTCGCTCAATCACCCTTCATCACCAGACGATTTTCTTGTTTACAGGCACTTGCCTGCTCTTTTCTGAATAGTTTATAAAAAGGTTCATAAAAACAAAAACGACTACCGGTTATATAACCGGTAGTCGCATCTTCCTTTTTGGCGGAGTGGCAGGGATTTGAACCCTGGCGGGGCTTACACCCCCTAACGATTTAGCAAACCGTCCTCTTCAGCCGCTTGAGTACCACTCCAGGGAAAATAAATGGCGGAGGGGGTGGGATTCGAACCCACGGTCCCTTGCAGGATCACTGGTTTTCAAGACCAGCTCCTTAAACCGCTCGGACACCCCTCCGTGCCCGACACATTTAATATTATAACAAAAGGTTGCACGTTTTGTCAACTTGATAAACCTGGTATTTTATCACATTTTTTGTGCCGCTAATTAATTAAAAATAGCAAAATCCTGGTTGTCTATTGACTAATACAGAATACAGGATTATATTTGAAATGTAAATCAACATAATCAGACGGGTAGGTGAGAAAAATGGATGTAGACCGACCTAGACAATACAAACTTGCTAAATTAACTAAATACACGGGAATATCCATCTTTCTAGCCCTTAGCTATCGCTAATGTAAGAGATATGGGTGTTGCCCGAAGAGAGAGGGGGAGCACCAATGTTGAAAATATGGAAAAGCAATTGTATCACCTTGATTGAACAGTCTCTCGAATCCATGGAAAAAGGCTCCTGGCTGAATTTGGTCAGTCCCACAGCAGAGGAGATCGCCATCGTTTCCGCTTTATCCAACGTATCGGTTGACGTATTAAAAACCGCTTTGGATGAAGAAGAGCGGTCCCACGTAGAAATCGAGGATAATTATATCCTGGTTGTTACCAACATCCCGATGATGCGCGGCAAGGACAGCTACGATACACTGCCGCTTGGCATCATTATTACACCGGACTATTTTATCACGGTTTGCCTGGAGCAAAATGAAATATTAAAAGCCTTTAGCAATGATAATGCCCGAACCTTCAGCACATTCAAGAAAACCCGTTTTCTTTTTCAGATTCTATATAAATCGGCAACTCTATTCCTGCGTTATCTGCAGCAAATTAACCGCCGCACTGACGATATTGAAAAACAGCTGCGCCAATCCATGAAAAACGAAGAATTTTTCCAGCTGCTCGAATTGCAGAAAGGCCTGACATTTTTCACAGCCTCATTGCGTTCAAACGGTATTGTGATGGAAAAAATGCTTCGCCTGCGTACCAACAGTCAACTGCAGCATCTCGTTAAAATGTATGAAGAAGATGAGGATTTGCTGGAAGACGTTATTATTGAAAACAAACAGGCGATTGAAATGGTTGAAATGTATTCTAATATTCTCAGCAATATGATGAATGCTTTCGCCTCCATTATCTCTAATAACTTAAACATTGTAATGAAATTCTTAGCTTCGATGACCATACTACTGGCCATCCCTACCATGCTGGCCAGCTTCTGGGGCATGAACGTAGGCGTTCCCTTTATGGGCAGTGAAATCGGTTTTTGGTTTGTTATCAGTATCTCCGTTATTACTACAAGCGTTGCAGCTTACGGACTATGGAAAAAACAATTATTCTAGGTAAAAAATAATACCCGCTTGCGCTGAATGCTAGCGTAGCGGGTATTTTCTTATTCTTTCTATGCCGGTTCCCCCCGTCCCCGCCGGGCAATGACCGCCAGTATGTCCTGATCATAGCTGAACAGCGGTATCCGGTTGAGTACGAAATGATCAGCCTGACGGGTACATTTGCCATTGCGGGTTGTAAAGCCGCCCACATAACCAAGCTCTTTGGCAATGCCGATTGTTTCTTGATTATAGCTGCCTCTGGGATAAGCAATCGTCCGTATTTCCTTATTCAATATGTTTTCCAGAATGTTTTTTGAGGTTTGCAGTTCATCTCTAATTTCACTGCCCGGCAGTTCACTCAATGCGCGGTGAGTGATGGTATGAGACCCGAATTGCATTCCGCCACCGTCCATTGCCCGGATTTGCTCCGCATTCATTCTGTCCGGCTGTCCTAAAAAGCCGGCGATAATATAAAATACCGCCGTCATTTGCTGCTGTTGCAGGATCGGAAATGCATGCTCGTAATTGTCGGCATAGCCGTCATCAAAAGTAATCAGCAGCGGCCTCTCCGGCAGCTCAACATTGCCGTCAACAAGAAATTTTTCAAATACGGCTAATGGTATTGTACGGTAGCCGTAATCCGTAAATATCTGCATATCAGCGGCAAACTTTTCCGGCGTAATGGTAAGGTAACCATTGGTATAGCCAATGCGGTGATACAACAATACCGGTATTTCCCGGTAGGAAGCTTCACTGATTGTGGACAGATCCTCCAACAGCTCTGAAAATCCGGTGGCTAAAACGGTACCGACACATAATTTTACAAACTCACGCCGTGTTACCACGTTTTTACATCTCCCGCTTATCAACTGCATTTACTGCAAGATACGACAATAAACTTCGTTTTAGAACAATAAATTCCCTGCTATATTCACACCAGGGAGTTTATTTTTTTCTATTGGCAATACTAGTACCGTATTTTAGTACAAAGGGAGGCTGCAATTATGTCTAAACTAGCTCTTACACTGGTTATTGTGGGAGCCCTGAACTGGCTCCTTGTCGGGCTTTTCCAATTTGATCTGGTAGCGGCAATTTTCGGCGGTCAAGGCTCCTTTCTCAGCCGAGCAATATACGCCGTTGTCGGCATCGCAGGCTTAGCATGCGTACCCCTTTTATTCGCCTCACGGTCGAGAATGTAACGAACTACCGGCTTCTGCAGCAATCCCTTCATCACAGATGGAGGGATTATCCTATTTTCGGCACCTCGGAAAAGTTGTATAATTATTATAATCTGCTTTACTACTTTTAACGAATTTTTCAGCCGGGACTAGGAGGGAACAGGGTGACGAAAAGATTTTTTCAAGCCAGAATCACTGTATTACTGTTTACCTTGACATTTGTCTTACATACTATTGTTTTCATGCCGGTAACGCAGGCCTCCCTGCGCAATATACTAATCGGCGGGATAGTGGAATATTTATATCTGCGCGAAACTTTATTATATGCCCATAACAAACAGAGTGATGAAATCCTGGCAGGCTATAAAAAAGAATACGGTGTCAACAGCGACCAGAGAGCTAAAGAGATACTGGATTCCGTCATGTACCGTCTCCTGGCAGACATTGATCCTGAAGGGAAAATAAAGCCGAAGTTCTCCTGGTTCGTGAATAATCAGACCACATTTAATGCCTTTTGCGGCTTAGGTCACAATGTCAGTGTCAACATCGGGCTTTTCCGCTATATAAATTATAATGAAGATGAACTCGCTTTTGTACTAGCCCATGAACTTGTCCACGGCATAAAGCTGCATTCGCTTAGTGCGCTGCCTAAACTGGTATCCTTTAATGTTGTTCAGGCGCTTTATTTAGAAAAGAATCCCGGTACCATTTCATACATAACTTCGTACATTATTAACCGCAATCTGGTTGCCACTTACGCTACACTGCCTCAGGAAAAGGATGCTGATGCCAGTTCATTTTCCTACGCAGTCGACGCGGGATTTAATCCCGGCGCAGGAGCCGCGATTTGGTCCCGTGTAGCTGCCAAAAGCGGTAGTAATGCTCGTAGCAGCTTTGAAAATATTGTTAACCCCAACGATCATCCTACGAACAAGCAGCGTGTTGAATACTTTGCCAAACGCCTGGAAGATTACAGCAATGGTAAAGTAAAGGTACTAAACGGCACGGTCTATGTAAACGGCAAGGCCTGGGTAAATCCCTCAGCCGCCGGTGATCTGCTTGCTGAAGAGAGAGCCTATTTTATTGCAGGCAACCTTGCTTCCCTTATCCACGCCGCCCCCGGCAGCTATCAGGCAGAACTGGCTGAAGGGGTAATTAAGCTGAACGGCAAAACGATAATGACTCCCACAGATAACGACCAAAATGCCGACGAATTAGTTACTTCTTTGAACAGCCTTGCCGCATTGTAACGAAAAGCCGCTTAAAACCTTTCCGGTTTTCAAGCGGCTTTCTTTTTTTGCCCATAGCTTTGCCGGTTACTTTTTCATATCGCAGCCGCACCAGAGCTGCTTGTGCTTTGTAAGCGTCCAGGCAAGGCCACATAGCAAATAAAAAATGCCTGTTATATAATGAATTCCATTATACAGCAGGCGTTACGATTTACATTTCAGTTGGAATATTCTATGGCAACTTGTAGTGAGCCGGTATTTCCTCAGCCCAAGGTAATAAAGTCAGGATCGGTGTGTCAGCGTTTTGCTGGATTTGCGTAAAGACATATGTTAAATATTCCAGTGGCTTTAATCCATTCTCTAAAGCCATTTGTATCAGGCTATAGATGGCAGCCGAAGATTTGGCCCCACCCGGCGTATTGCAAAACAGCCAATTTTTTCTGCCAATCACAAACGGCTTGATGGATCGCTCTGCTCGGGTATTGGACAGTTCAATCCGCGCATCTTTTAAAGGCGAAACGAACCATACTGATTTAAGTAGATTTTCTTATGAACTCTCCCCGCTTACGGCGGGTGAGAGTTCATTTAAATAACGCCTATACAATGAATATTAAGCTTGCAAATTGCCGTCTCCACCGACTAACAATAAATCATCGCGTGTTCTTGAGAGCTCTGTCAAGCGATTAGTAAAGCCGCTGATAGAAAACAATACAAACTTCTCTCGTCTGGTATCTTTATTCCACGGAACAAATTCTTTTTTACGCAACAGGTCATAAAACACATCGGCATCTGTCGGCTGGGTACGATATTTACACTCCGCAAAAACGATATCATCGCCGGCAGAGTCTAATGCCACGATGTCGATTTCTTCTTTGCTGTTCCACCAGCGCCCCAATTTATTAAACTGCAAATCACCTGCGATAGCAAGCCGCCAAAGCTCGCTGCGGCATACGGTCTCATAAATATAGGCCACATGGTTGTCACTGAAATTAGCTTTGATTCTTTCCAGCACATAATCAGACTGACCGAGTTCTATCCTTGCGCGTTCCGGGTAAACAAACCGGAACCAGAACCGCAGGAAATTATCTTTAATTTGATACAGGCTCATCTTGCTCTTTTCGGGATTATTCTCGGTCACAGGAACCTCGCGTTCTAAAATATCCAAATCAATTAATGTTTTCAAATATTTAGGAAGACTGGTTTGTTTTACACTAATATCGGTGCTTATTTTTCCTTGTTTGCGGTTTCCTTCCGCGATGCTTTTGATGATTGAAAAATAGCTGCCTATTTCCTCAACTTCGCGGCGGAGTAAAAATTCCGGTTCCTCAAATAATAATCCCTCCGGCGACAACATCAGCCGGTTTATTTCATGAAAGAGATCCTTTTTGCTATCAAACAATTCGATATATCTCGGAACGCCGCCGGTGACGGCGTAATGCTCAACCAAATTACGGTAAGGCATATCTTCATAAAATTTATTGTAGTGCATGAAATCAATCTGCTTCAGCTTGATTTGTGCTGTACGGCGACCGTAAAGCGGACTTTCGTAGTTCAAGGCATATCGGGTCATCATATGAATTAACGAGCCACTTAGAACGAGCATAATATTTTTGTCTTGTAAATCCATATCCCAAATCTTTTGCAGGATCGACGGAAAAGCGGGATTGTTTTGCACTAAAAACGGAAATTCATCAATCACCAGAATTTTTTTGTTTTCACTTTTATACTGTAAAAAAACATTAAAAATATCGTACCATGTTTCATATTTGGGCATATCCTGCGGCTTTAGATTCATCCATTCGGCCAATCGGTTCACAAAGTCTTTCTGATTTGCTATTTCGGATTCCTCTGAAGCAGGAAAGTAAAAAGCAGGTTTATCTTTAATAAATTCGCGTATAAGCGTCGTTTTACCCACTCTCCGGCGTCCGTAAATAACTACAAAGGATGAGCCGCCCCCAGCATATTGTTCGTTAAGCGCAGCAAGTTCACGCTCGCGATTAATAAATCTTTTCATTGTGAATCAACTCCTTGAATATATTATACAGTTAAGAATTATTCTGTCAAAAATTATAAGTAAATTACAAAAATTTAACCGCCAGGGTTTTATTGTCCTGACGGTTTTTATATGTTCCAAATTATCTTGGTATTGCCGTTTTCACTTATGATGATCTTATGTATCATTATCATAGCAACTTCTTTCGACTGTAAGCGGCGGTTTTCCAAGATCTTGCCAGATTGACTACCCAGTTTGTACTGTGCTGGCTATTTTCGTTTGTCCTTCAGCCTGCCGCCAACGCTGCAGTGTACTGAAGCCAACTTGATTTTCTCGGCACCATTCTCTGATTGTTTGGCCGCTAGTTCGAAATGACTGCAAAAGCCTTTCTTTATCTGCTCATACAAAGAAAGAGGGCCGCATTGCGCTTTTCCAAAAAGCGTTTTGCGACGCCCTAATTAATCTTTTCCAGCAGCTAGTCTTTTTTGTCGCAATCACATTTGTGCCCATTCCAGATATGTTTGGATTTGCACATCCATTCCTGAACCGTATTTAAAGTTTCACCAAAGCGCTGAAAATGGACTACTTCCCGCTGCCACAAAAAACGCAGCGTATCTTTTACACAGGGATCATCAATGCATGTAATTAAGTGCTCATAGGTAACACGTGCTTTTTGCTCGGCAGCCATGTTTTCGGTCAAATCAGCAATAGGATCACCAAGGCAGGCAATATATTTCGCACTCCAGGGAACTCCATTGGCATCTGTCCAAAAGAGACCATGGTCATGCTGTACATATTGCCCTTCCCAGCCAGCCTCTTTGAATTCTTTACAACTGGCACCATCCGTTAATTTGTATACAAGAGCAGCAATCATTTCCATATGAGCCAGTTCTTCCGTGCCTATATCTGTCAGTAACGCTTTTGCCTCATTGGTGGGCATGCTGTAGCGCTGGTTAAGATACCGAAGAGATGCGCCCAGTTCGCCGTCAGGTCCGCCGTATTGTGTAATAATCATTTTGGCAGCCTTTACATTTGGCCGGCTAACCCGCACAGGATGCTCCAAAGCTTTTTCATATATCCACATATTCACCCATCCTTTATGCCTTTCTTACATTTCCCAGGGCCAAGGTCCCTCTGCCCACTGCCACTCTCTCCCGTTAACCGGACTCCAGCCGAAGTGAAATAAGGGTCCAAAGCACTCTTCATATTCAGCCCTCAGTTTCATCAATACCTCTACCGCACAGTTATAATCATTTAATGCATCCTGGTCACAAGGATGAGTGTCCAGATACAAGTTCAGTTCTATTGCAACAAATTGTATTTCCAGAAGTCTCTCCAGCATAGCCATCTGCTTATTGCGATCCACTTTTGTTTCACCTCCGCCTTTCTATTCCGGAATCGGATAAACACCCCAAAGTTCAGGGAACAGAGTACCTTTCATCAACGCTTCCCGGGGCGAAAACGCTCTTTCGTATCTCTGCCAGGGAACGTATGCATGTGCCAGCAGCATAGGCCGGGGCATCATCATGCCGCCGTCACACGTGTTAAGCTCACAAAATTCCGGTTCATCACAACATCCCTGCATATCCATGAAATCCTTATGACAGCTTTCCTTGCATTGATCCTTCTTTTTCCGCTCACTCTCATATACATCATCATTTTTTTCATTATCGGAAGACAATTAAAACAACCTCCTTTCCATGCCTACTATAGCTTATGAAGACAGATTACATATTGATACAAATGTAAATAAAAAAGGAACTGTTCCATTGCAATGGAACAGTCCTTCTTATTCAATATTCAATTTGCCGGCATCAGTAAGAATGCCAGTATATACAAACCAATTCCCAGGCCTTTATAAAATACTGCCAGTACCCAGACCAGCCGGATGATCGTTACATCCAAACCAGTATAGTTGCTAATCCCCGCACATACTCCAAAAACCATGCCACGGCCGGAATCTAGCGCCAGGTGCTGGTTAATCGCCGCTAGTCTGGTTGAATCCGCATCTCCCTGAAAAAAATTCCATACCGTAAGGCCGCTCAAGCCATAGGCTGCGGCGCGAATTAGCCATAGCAAAACAAACGCCTCCCCGATAATAATCTATTGAAATTATTACCACATTGAGAGGCTTTTAATCCTATTATTTGCGATTTACCAGTTCGAGCCGCCGGGCACGCCGTTTAGCAGCCGGCTGCGGCCCGGAACGTGACGGTCTGCCGGTTTCGGCAGCAGCCTGCCGGCCAATGCTGATTAAGATTCCCACTGCCAGCATATTCACTATAAGAG
>Ga0074195_1003840_pt1 | contig 13350 bp, 9 predicted proteins | sample EPASupsiteHSE623_FD_64525 | JGI IMG/M metagenome (GOLD analysis project Ga0074195, IMG submission 64525) | Bioremediated contaminated groundwater from EPA Superfund site, New Mexico - Sample HSE6-23 | ecosystem: Environmental > Aquatic > Deep subsurface > Groundwater > Contaminated ...
GACCTTCACCCCGTTCCTCTCGATCCCCCCGCAGTCATACCTCCCGGCGGGCAACAACGTCACGCGTTTCTTCTTCAATGTTCCCTACCAACTGCCGCACGGTGTTTACGATCTGCGCGCCGTCATCAACGGGCTTCCGGTAACCGTATCCAACGGCGTCGGCTTCATCCCCCAGAAACGGATCGCCTTCACCCTCTGGGCCGACCCACAGATAGAGGACCTGCAGTCGAAAAAGAACATTAACCTCAACTGGAACAACCACGAATATCCCGGCTTCTCCGACGGCTTGCTCGACTATTCGCGTCAGCAGGGGATCATCGCCATCGCCATATCGCAGATGAACGCCATGGACACCGACTTCATCGCCTGCCTCGGTGATCTGGTGTTCGGCATCAACCATCAGCGCGAATACGAGGACATCGTCCAGTTCCTCGACCGTGCCGAGATACCGTTCTTCGGCGCACCGGGGAACCACGACGGCTACGCGAAGTTCGAGAACGAGAACGACTTCACCACGCCGCTGGAACGCGACGGGCTCAACTACTGGCGCGCCTTCATCGGCCCCACCTACTCATCGTTCAAGATATTCGGCAAGACGCTCATGATGCTCAACACCTACGACGGCACACCGGAGCGCCGCGCATCGGGCGACCCGATCGGCATCGGCGACAACGGCGCCGCGCCGGTCAGCAACTACGGCGGCTTCCTCTCCGACCCGCAACTCCTCTGGGCGACCGAATCGATCGGCGTGGGCGAAGTGGCGATGATGTTCTCGCACCAATTGCCCATCGGCATGGTCGAGAGCGGCTTCGAGTTCACCGCGATGGAGAAATATCCGGCCAACCGTATCATCGGCGCCTTCGTCGACGAGGAATGGAACATCGAAACGACCGCCTACGACAGCAACATACTCGACGCTATATTCGCCGAGACCGGCACCTACAATACCGGCACGCGGCTGTTGGGCGCGATGCTCCCCGAATTCCCGCGGCCGCCGATCTACTTCGCGGGCCATGCCCACCGCGACCGCTACTATCATTTTGATGCGGGCACCGAGGTGATCCCCGGCACCGGACTCTTCGCGCCGCAGGAGATCATCTTCACCCAGACCAAGAGCGCCGCCAGTTCGGGAGAAGCTTATTGGGGCATCCGGCCCATCTATCACGATATCGAGACCGCGACCACCTCCTTCAGCTATCTCTGCGCCGACGACGCCGACTGCAACCCCGACAAAGAGGGCGAGAAGGCGGGGTTCCCCTCGATGCCGCTCGGCAACTTCTGGGTGAACTACACCGCGAGCGAAACGAACTCGCTCTACATCGGCGGCAACGGCGTGTCGGTCACGGCGCAGGCCGAGATCGTCAACTTCCTGCCGACGGCGCAGACGGCGCGGCTCCGCTTCGTGATGCCGGCGCGTGAATCCGGGTATCTCTTCGATTCCGAAGTGCCGGTCATCGACGACGCCATGCTCTCGGCCGACCGCAAAACGATGATCATCACCGCAAAAGGCGAAGTGGCCGCCGGATCGACCCCCGAGGCGTTCCTCCAGCGGCAGTTCACCAAGAATACCGCGACCGCGATACTCGGTCCCGATACCGTCGCCGCCCCCGATCCGGAGGTCGAATACGAGGAATGGATACCGGGTAATTCCCCGCTGGAGTTCACCGTCACCAACGCCGATGACTACTTCCACCTCATCTGGTACCGCGACGGGAAACCGGTCCGTGACGGCGCCGAGTTCAAGGAAAAGTTCAACCCCTACCATACAAAAGAGGCCATCGAACTGCTCTACATCGCCAAGAACGGCGCTTTCGGCGTCAAGAAGTTCTCGGTCGATGTCGAAGAGGAAACGCCCGACGACGATACCCTGCTGAATGATGAGGACGACGTCGTCGTTGAAGAGGAGCCCGTGGTCGACGACGCTCCCGTCGTCATCCCCGATACCGCACAACCCGATACCTTTGTTGAGACCGACGAGGACCCCATCCTCAAGCACGGTAGTGACGGCTGCAGCTGTTCGGTGGTATTCTAGTCACCCATTTTTCCTATTTGACAATCATCCCGTTTTCTGATTAAATCCAGCAGAATATCTTTCATTGAACCGGGGGCGGGGCCATGCGAAGATTCCTTTTAGCACTTGTCGTGCTTCTGCTCGTTTGCTCCACCGGTGTCGCCTACGCCGCGCCGGGCGACGAACGGTGGGAATCGATGAATAGCGAAGTACCGGGGACGAACGGCTATCCGCTTGCCATGCTTCGTTCCGGCGATTATCTCTATATGGGCGGCTCATTCACTTTTGTAAAGGACACATGGGCTCATCATGTCGCCCGGCTTCACATCCCTACGGGAACTTGGGAATCGTTGGGCGAAGGGGTGAATGATGATGTGTTGGCACTGGCGCTTGATGCCAATGGAAACCTTTATGTGGGCGGAGACTTCACCGAAGCTGGCGGGATCTCGGCGAACAGAGTGGCAAAATGGGACGGTACCTCGTGGAGCGCCTTGGGCGACGGAGTCGATGCGCGAGTGTGGGCTCTTGCAGCAGATTCTAACGGCACGATTTACGCGGGCGGAAAATTCTCCACGGCGGGCGGTATCGCGGCTGGGAATCTGGCGAAGTGGGACGGCTCCTTTTGGAGCGATATGGGAGAAATTGTTTACGAAGCCGAAGGCTATGAGGACTCACGCGCAATCTTTGCCCTTGCAGTAGATGCGGACAACACTCTCTATGCCGGTGGTTATTTCACTTCGATTGATGGTGTCGCGGCAGGCGGTGTTGCGCGATGGGATGGACTGTCATGGCATGCCATGGGAAAGGGAATCGGAAACGTCAGAGCCTTTGCAATAGATGCCGATGGCGTTATCTTTGCCGGGTCGGTAAATATATCAGATAATCTTGCAAGATGGGACGGAACATCGTGGATGTCGCTGGGGGGGAACTCTATGTACGGTTCAGTTCTAGCCCTTGCTCTGGATGACAATGGGAACCTTTATGTGGGCGGCGTTTTCCCTGACTATATTGTAAAGATCGGTGTCGGCACATCGTTGGAATATATAAGTGGTCCGGTCTATGCTCTTGCGGTTGACGCGAGCGGAAACCTTTATGCTGGCGGCAGATTCTACCGGGCGGGTGCAGTAAAGGCGAATCATATCGCCAAATGGGACGGAACTGCATGGAGTGCCCTGGAGAGCGCTGTAGACACGACGATTTTCGATCTCGCGATCGATGCGCAGGACGCACTTTATGCGGGAGGTTACTTTACCGAATTGGGTGGTGTCGCGGCAAACAATATTGCGCAGTGGACCGGTACCGCATGGCAGGCGCTGGGAAGCGGTACGAATGGGCGGGTTACTGCCCTTGCGGCCGATACGGAAGGGAACCTCTATGTGGGTGGAGGATTTTCCACCGCAGGGGGAGTGGCGGTGAATAATGTCGCGAGTTGGGACGGCACGACTTGGAGTGCGCTAGGAGATGGCCTAAGTGGAGAGGTCTTTGACCTTGCGGTGAGTAAGCAGGGCCATTTGTACGCCGTGGCATATGGCGATCTTTTCTTATGGAATGGCACGGCGTGGGATTACATCGAAAACGGTATTGATGGTTATTTCTATGCCCTTGCGGTTACTATCGGCGGCGGTCTCTATGCGGGAGGTAGCATAGATAATCCAGGATCAGGCGCCTGTGTTGCAGTAAAGACTTATTCCAGCTGGGACATCATCGGAAGCGGAAGCGGGGGGTTGGAGTATGTTCTTTCCCTAATCGCAGATTTGCAGGGAGGCGTCTACGCAGGCGGGAGTTTCTCCATGATGGGCGAAGCCACGGCAAACAATATTGCAAAATGGGACGGCACCTCATGGAGCGCGTTGGGAAGCGGGTTGAAGGATCCTTACTGGGCGGAAGTGCACTCTTTTGTCTTTGACGCGAAAGAAAACCTCTATGCGGGGGGAATGTTCTCGACGGCAGGCGATATGCCGTCCAACAACATTGCCATGTGGGACGGTATGCTGTGGAGTACCTTGGGAAGCGGGGTGGACGATATCGTTCTTGCCCAAGTAGTGGACAAACAGGGAAACCTCTATGTCGGGGGACAGTTCACCTTCGCGGGCGGAACGGTGAGTCACGGCATAGCGAAGTACCGTACTGGGAACGGGATACCAGATGATGATGATCTTGATGATTCCGACACGATAGGTCCTGCCGATGAAGATATGTTGTTTGATGACACGGATGATCCTATCGCAGATATCGACACCCTTCAGCCCGACGAGGCAGCGGACGAAGCGACCGACAGCACCATCGACTCCATCATTCCCGACGAATCGACGCCAGTCGACACAGAAAAAGTTCTGCCCAAAGACGACGGTTGCGGGTGCTCGATCCTGTTTTAGTGCTTTTTATTTTTCCCGCGTTATACTCCTTCCGTTCACCGTTCAATTAATAGGGAGGAAACCATGAAACGCATCCTTGCGGCGATCATCGTGCTGTGCGCCTTCACCGCCTTCGCGGGCGACTACGGCAAATGCAACTTCGACTCGAACTGCCACCCCGGCGTCAAATGTAACTCGGGCGCCTGCGCCGATTCGGCCGGTTCCAAGTGCAGCTTCGATTCCGACTGCGGCGGCAAAGGGGCCAAGTGCAACAGCGGCAAATGCTCCAACGCCCCCGACGGCAAATGCAACTTCGACAGCGAATGCCCCGGTTCCAAGTGCTCCTCGGGCAAGTGTAAGTAACCCACCGATGCTCCGCTTTTCCATAGTCATACCGTCGCTGAACCAGGGCCGCTTCATCGGCGACGCCCTGCGCTCCATCGCCGGTCAGAACTACCCTGCCGTCGAGGTGATCATCCGCGACGGCGGCTCCACCGACGATACGGCACAGGTGGTGAAGGGTTTCGGCCCGCTGGTCACCACGTTCGTATCGGAGCGCGACAGCGGCCAGTCGGACGCCCTCAATAAAGGCTTCGCGCAGGCGACCGGCGACATCTTCGGCTGGATGAACGCCGACGATCACTACCTGCCGGGCGCCTTTGCCGAGGCGGCGCGCATCTTCGAAGCCGACCCCGCCGTCACGGTGGTCTACGGCAACTGGGTGACAATAGACGAAGCGGGACACCAGCTCCGTTCGCACTACGCCCTGAAGGCGCGAACGCCCCATTTCTCCTACGAGAACCTCGACAGCTACAATCAGGCGCTTTTCTGGCGGCGCGCGGCGCACGAGCGGTTCGGCACGTTCGACGAAAAACTCCACCGGCTGATGGACGACGACCTCATCCTCGCGCTGCTGCTTAATGAGGGACCAGCGCGTTTCCACCGCACCGATGCCTTCCTCGGGGCGTTCCGCGTCCACGAAGCGCAGAAGACGCCCGATCAGCAATTCGATCAGAAACATCTGGCCGAACAGGACTATCTCGACAAAAAATACGGTTTCGCGGCGGCCGACTCCCTGCGCGGGAAATGGTACCGCCTCCGCTACCGCTGGCATCAACTCTGCGATTCGCTCACCACCGGCGGCATCAAGTACACCTTCGCCAAGGCGCGCTCAGGTCTGCGCAAACGGGGCGGCATCCTGTAATCGACCACTTTTCTTTCACTTTACTTTCATTTCGGCCGCGGCTATAATCGCCGCATGTTCGAAAGAAACACGCTTCTTATCGTTATCGGTGTTCTCCTCCTTCTTGCCGCTTGTGCGCGGGAGATGCCTGACGAGGTCATCACCACGCACTGTCAGGACGGGGAGATTCGATCGACCAGCGAACCCTGCGGGATCGATCGTAACGGGTTCCTGATCATGCGGTGCGTGGCGGGACAGTGGGTCGATACCGGCGAATGCCGCGATCCCGCTGTGTGCGTCGAAGGCGATCCCCGTGAGATCCCCTGCGGGCACAACGGCAACGGTACGCAGAGCCAGAAATGCCTCACCGGTCGGTGGACCGACAACGGCCCCTGCATCGACCCCGACGACTGTGTGAACAGCAGTTGGGACAGCGAACAGGGGAGCGTGCGGGAATGTGTTTACGGACACTGGGTACTGCGCCGCACCACCCGGCAGTGGGGCACCGGATCGCCCGACCGCGGTTACGGGGTCGCCGTTGACGACGCCGGGAATGTGTTCGTCACCGGCACGACCAACGATACGATGGACAGGGAGCCGCAGATAGGTTCTCAAGATGTCTTCCTTACCAAATGGAACGCCGACGGTGCCAAAGCATGGACCCGGGTATGGGGCACCGATGCATGGGAACAGGGCTCCGCGGTGACCGTTGACGCGGCGGGCGACATTTTTGTCGCCGGCACGACCTTCGGTTCGCTCGACGGCAATATCAATGCCCGTTCCTGCGACTCCCCTCTGATCAACTGCACGACCGATCTTTTTCTGACCAAATGGCATACCGACGGCACCAAGGTATGGACCAAACAATGGGGCACGACCGGGACCGACGAAGCCTACGCGCTGGTCATCGACGCATCGGGCAACATTTACGTGACCGGCCGCATGCTCGGGTTCATCGACGGGAACACCAACATGGGGATCGATTGCGATCCTCACGATGCGGGGGTACAACCCTGTGCGCCGATATTCCTGACCAAATGGGACCACGACGACACCTACGCCTGGACACGGCAATGGGGCGCCGACTATCGGGATCGGGCGCTGGCGGTCGCCGTCGACGCCTCCGAGGATATCTTCGTGACCGGCAATACCAACGGCGATCTGGAAGGGAACTCCTGCATACGGAACCCGCTCGGGAATTGTTCGGGCGACATCTTCCTGACCAAATGGAACGCCGACGGCGTCCGGGACGGCGCCAAGTCATGGACCCACCTGTGGGGCACGGCGAGACCCGATCAGGGTACCGCCGTCGCCGTCGACCGCAACGGGAACATTTTCGTCACCGGTCATTCATCGGGAACGATCACCGGCAGTACGGCCACCGGCTCGGCCGATATTTTTCTCACCAAGCGGAACTCCGAGGGATCGGAGGTCTGGACCAATCAGTGGGGCTTCCTCATCTCCGATCACGCCCGGTCGATCGCCATCGACGCGAAAGGAGATATACTGATAGCCGGTTCGACCATCGGTTCATTTGACGGATCGGTCGCTATCGGCGGCTCCGACATCTTTCTTGCCAAATGGCATACCGACGGCACCACCGTATGGTCCAGATCGTGGGGTACGACGGCGGACGACTATGGCCGATCGGTGACGGTCGATACGATGGGTCAGATATTCGTCGCCGGGTTCACCGAAGGTCCGCTGGACGGCAATATCCTTCTGGGAGCGACCGATGTTTTCCTTTCCATCTTCCCGACGGACAAAACAGCGGTGACCGGAAAGTGATCCGGAACGGGAACTACTTCTTGACCGGTTTGCTCACCGGCATCGAAGCGGGCTTGCCCGGCAGCAGATCGGGCTTGGCGAGTTTGTTGTAATAGTATTCTGAAAGGCCGAAAACGCGGCCCCCTTTGCTGATGAGGTAGTCGGGCTTGTCCTTGAGCTTCAGACCCGCCAGTTCCAGCGTCGCGGTCGCGCCGTTCTTGAACGATACGGTGACCATCCCTTTCGCCAGCGGTTCCATCTTTTTATCCTTCTCTGTCTCGCCGACCGTCACCGGCGGCGTATCGATGAAGGAACTCACCCGCAGGCCGCCGACGGCGGTCAGGAGCGATTTCGCCTTCTGCGCGTCAGCGCCGGTGATGCCGACCACCGTCGCCTCGCCCTTATCGTCAAGCGTCACCGTGATCTCGGGCTGACCGGCGACCGCCAGTTTCACCGCTACCACGTCGGCCGGTTCCTGACCGGGGAAAAGCTTCCGTTCACGCCATTCGCCGTCGTAGCGGGCGAAGGTGTAGCGATCATTGTTCGGCGAGAGATATATCTCGTTGTCGAACTTGAGGGGAAGCCGCGCACCGGCCGGCTGGCCCATGACGACCGTCTTTCCCAGCACCGTTAACTCGATCGCCTTGTCGAAGCCGTATTTCTGTTTCGACTCCTCGGTGAACGGACCCACCTTGTGGCCGAAGCGCAGTTTCGGCAGTGCCTCGACCGCCTTATCGACCAGCGTCTTGTCGGCCGGGAAATTATCCTTATCCTTCACCACCCACTGATCGTTCACTTTTGCGAGTGTCACGGTGGTGTTCTTCTCGGTGTCGGCGATCTTGAGTTCGGTTATCTGATCTTTCGTCAGGCCGGGGAACAGCGATTTATTCTCCAGCTCGATGTTCTTCCTCACCGTCTGATCGTCGAGGTAGCCCTTCAGAAAGAAACCGCCGACCAGCAACGCCAGTACGCAGAACAGTATGATATTGCGCTTGCTCATATCAGACCCTCCCTGACCGTTTGTTTCTCATCATCATCCGCACGATGCCGAAGAGGATCACCAACAGCGGCATCAGCAGGGTGCCGGTCCACCGGATGATCTCCTTCTTCGCGTCGGTGATGTCGGCATCGATGAAGACATAGCCCTGATCGCGCGACCGGATACCCGCCAGTTCGGTCGAGTTGGTGAGGTGGTCCATCATGTTGATGAAGAACATCCCGTTGGTCTGAAAGTTCCGCATGTTGCGGTCGAGTATGAACTCCGGCGTACCGATGAGGAGCACCTGTCCCGGTTTTTTGCCTTTCGCGGTAAAGGTCGCGGCATCGGCTTTTGCGGGCAGGCTTCCGGGGGCGAACGAACTGGGGAAGAGGCCCGAGGCAAGTACCGCGAGATTGAAGACCTTGAAGTCGCTCGACGACGGTTCAGTTATCTGGTCGGGCATCGCCATGACCGCCCCTTTCTGTTCCCAGCTCTTACCGGACGACTTGGCGACCACGGTGTAGGTCACCCCCTCCTTCTGCTCGATATCGATGGAGGAGCTGAAGGTAAAGGCGAGCGTCCCGATCTCGCGCAGGAACCCGGGCAGTTCGGGCGCCATCTGTTGGGCTCCCACCTTTATCCAAAGCGGATAGGGCTGCAGGTAGCGCATGTTGCCCGACGGGATGAGCGCCGGGAAGTTGTAGGCGTCGAAGACCATGTTGCCCTGCAGTTTGAGCCCCCACGCTTCGAGCATGTTGCCGTAGTTGATGCGCCGTTCCTGTCCCATCATCTGCTGTTGGAACTTGATGCCCGACTGCAGAATGACGAGCGATCCGCCGTTCAGGACGAACTGGTCGGCGACATATTTCTCCCAGTCGGTGAGATTGTCGGCCTCGTGGATGACGAGCACCTTCGTCCCGGCGGGGAGCTGATCGCCGTCTTTGAGCTGTATCTCCTGCACATCGTATTGCTCGCGAAGCGCCTGCGCCACCGCCATGGTATCCTTCGTTATCGAATGGCTCGGCGGTAGTTGATTCTGAAGCTGTGCCATCATCTGCGGGTCGAGCCCTTCGGGAAGTTTCACCTCTTTATTAAGGAATACTATGGTATCCTGCTTCTCGCGCGTCAGCTTGATGATGGCGCTGGTCAGCTGATATTCGAGGTCCTTGATCCCCATGACCACCGGCAGGATCTCGCTTTTCTCCTGGTAGTAAACGGCGATACCCATGTAGATCGCCTGGACCTCTTCTTTGTTCTTGCCGATGACATTGAGGTTCACCTTCTCGATGCCCGCCTTCTTGGCATCCTCTTCGATGTTCGGATCCTTTTCGGGAACGAGGATGGAGAGCTCGACATTGCCTTTGCCGTAATTCTCGAATTCCTTGAGGATGTCGAGGATGTCGCGCTTGACCGGCAGGACGCGCGGCGGCAGTTCGTCGGAGATGTAGAACTTGAGGTGGATGGGCGATTTGAGCTCGGTCAGCAGTTTCCGGGTCGAATCGCTCACGGTGTAGATGCTGCCCCGCGTGAGGTCGAGCCGGAAGAACCAGTAGGAGGAGAGGATATTGGCGAAGAGCACTATCCCGGTAACGAGCAGGATGGCGATGAGGGCGTCGGTCTTTCTTCTTTTCATGGCGTCCTCCCTACCAGTTGCGCGCTTCAAGCGACTTGACGTTGTAATAGACGAACAGCCCGATGATGGAGAAGTAGAACAGCAGGTCGCGCGAATCGAGTACGCCGCGGCCGATGCTCTGGAAATGGTAGTTCAGCGAGAAGTTCCGCACCACTTCGGCGATAACGTTCGGGAAGACCGAATAGACCGGCTCGGTCCCGATAATGAGGAGCAGGAAGAGGATCACGGCGGTGAAGAGGAAGGCCGTTATCTGGTTGCCGGTGAGCGAACTCACGAAGTTGCCGATGGCGACATAGGCGGCGGCCAGCAGCAGCGCCCCGAGGTAACTGGCCACGACCGTCCCCCAGTCGAGCGGCCCGGTGACCGAAACGAGGAGGGGAACAATGAGCGTCAGCAGTATCGCGATGCCGACGAACGCCGCGCCGGCAAGGAACTTACCGATGACCAATTGGGCGTCGAGCGCCGGCATGGTCAGGAGCACCTCCATCGTGCCGCTTTTCCGCTCCTCGGCCCAGGACTTCATCGTGACGGCCGGGACGAAGATGAGGAATACCCACGGCATGACGCTGAAGAAATCGTTCATCGACACGATCCCCTGCAGGAAATAGATGCGGAAGAAAAGGAACGACAGCAGTATCAGGAACAGCGTGAAGAAGATGTAGGCGATGGCCGAGTTGAAATACCCGAGCATCTCTTTGCGGAATATCGTCAGTGTGCTTCTCATCCGTTGCCTCCTTCGATAAGTGACAGGAAGGTGTTCTCGAGCGACCGTGATTCGAGGTGGATCTGGGCAAGGTCCCAGTTTTCCGCCACGGCGGCGCGGAATATCAGGTTCCCCGTCTCGCGTTCCCCTTTGGTCTTCACGCGGAAGGTGTCGTTCGCCACACGGCTGACCGCCGCGACGCCCGGTATCTTCGCCAGCGCGTCGGCGACCGTCCGTTCATCCTTCGCCGTCAGGAACTCAATGCGGAAGATGTTATGGCCGCTGGAACGCTCCTTGAGATTCTCCAGCGTATCGTCGGCCACGATCTTACCCTGATTGATGATGATGACGCGGCTCGCCACCGCCTCGACCTCCGAGAGGATGTGCGAACAGAGGATGACGCTCTTCTCGCGGCCGAGGTCGCGGATGAGCCCGCGGATCTCGGTTATCTGGATCGGGTCGAGCCCGTTGGCCGGTTCATCGAGTATCAGTATCTCGGGATCGTGGATGATCGCCTGCGCAAGTCCCACCCGCTGCCGGTAGCCTTTGGAAAGATGGCCGATGATGCGGTGGCGCACATCGACTATCGCACATTTCTCCATCGCCCGCTTTTTGGCCGCCTCGGGATCTTTCACCGCCCGCATCTCGGCGACGAAGGTGAGGTATTCCTCGACCGTCATGTCGGTGTAGAGCGGATTGTTCTCGGGCAGATAGCCGATGGCGTTGCGCGCCGCGATCGGATCATCGACGATGTTCCTCCCGTGGACGCGGATCTCGCCGGTGTCGGCCGGCATGTAGCCGGTGATCATCTTCATCGCGGTGGTCTTCCCGGCGCCGTTGGGGCCCAGAAAGCCGAGGATTTCACCCTTGCGCAGGGTGAACGAGGCATCGGCGACCGCGCGGATGCGGTCGTAACTTTTCGACACCCCGGTTACCGTGATCAGTTCCGTCATACAGTGACCTCCGTATCAAGAATAGAGCATTTTTCGCCCATTGAACAATGAGGCGTCAGGATTTATTCCGGCGCGGCGGGAAACGGCCCGTGCGGACCTCGTCGCGGTACTCTTCGAGCGCCGCGGTGACCAGCCGGTCCATATCGAGATATTTCTTAAGGAACGAGGGATTGAAACTCCCATTCATCCCGAGCAGATCGTAGATGACCAACACCTGTCCGTCGGTCGCGGGACCAGCCCCGATGCCGATGGTCGGGATGGTCAGTTCGGCCGTTATCGCGGCCGCCAGTTCGGGCGGGATGGACTCCAGCACTATCATGACGGCGCCGGCCCGTTCGAGCTTGCGCGCTCCTTCGGCGATAAGTTCTCTTTCCGCCTGATTTTTCCCGCGTTTCTGGTAGCCGCCGAAGAGGTTGACATACTGCGGGGTGAGCCCGACATGACCCACCACCGGGATGCCGAACGAGGTGAGCCGCTCGACCAGCGGGGCGACCTCGCTCCCCCCTTCGACCTTGACCGCTTCGGCCCCCGCCTTCATGAGGGTGATGGCGCTCTCGACCCCCTTTTCCACCGACGCCTGATAACTGCCGAAGGGCATATCGGCGATAAGAAAAGGCGACGGCGCGCCGCGGCGGACCGCGCGGACATGGTAGGCGACCTCATCGAGGGCGACCCCAAGGGTGCTCTCTTCGCCCTTTATCACCATGCCGAGGCTGTCGCCCACCAGCAGCGTCTCGATACCTGCCGCCTCGGCGAGCCGGGCGAACGAGGCGTCGTAGCAGGTGGTCATGACGATGGGCGCGGCGCCCTTTTTCTTAAGTAGATCCGGCAAAGTGATTTTCTTCATGGGATCCCCCATCGCATAAAACGGGGCGATTATACCGCGGGGGTGCCGTTCGTAAAGTTTTTCGGGAGGTTATGCTTCTAGAAATAGACGAGCAGTATGTAGACGGTGCAGACGGCGAGGTGGGCGAGGGTGACGACCACGCCGTATTTGGTGAATTCGAGGAACGATATCGGATAGCCGCTTTTCGCCGACAGCCCCGCCGATACGACATTGGCCGACGCGCCGATGAGCGTCGCGTTGCCGCCGAGGCACGCCCCGAGCGAGAGTGACCACCACACCGGGAGCAGAAGCGCCGGATCGGCGACGAGCGCCGGGTCGGCGGCACCCATCTCCTTGATGAGCGGTATCATCGTCGCGACATAGGGGATGTTGTCGACGATGGCCGAGAGCAACCCGGAGACCCAGAGGATGAGGATCGCGGTGCTCTTGATGTCGCCGCCGGTCAGCGACAGGAAGAATTCGGCCAGTTTCTTTATCGCACCGGTCTCGACCAGACCCCCCACGAGAATGAACAGGCCGAGGAAAAAGAATATCGTCCCCCACTCCACCTCTTCGAAGAACTTTTCCACCTCGTGTTTGCCCGACAGGAGCATCAGCAGCGATGCGCCCGACATGGCGATGGTGGCCGCCTCAAGGTGGATGACGCCGTGGAAAAGGAACCCGGCAACGACCAGCAGGAGGACCGTCAGCGCGGTGTAGAGGGCCCGTTTGTTCTCTATGAACTTCGATTCGTCGAACTGCATCAGCCGGGCGCGCCGTTCGTTGGAGACATGGAGCGTACGGCCCCAGAACAGCCACGCGATGCCGAAGAAGACCGCCATGCAGATGATCACCACCGGCGTCAGGTTCACGACGAAATCGTTGAAGGTAAGGCCGACCGCCGAACCGATCATGATATTGGGCGGATCGCCGATGAGCGT
>Ga0074195_1003841_pt1 | contig 13347 bp, 10 predicted proteins | sample EPASupsiteHSE623_FD_64525 | JGI IMG/M metagenome (GOLD analysis project Ga0074195, IMG submission 64525) | Bioremediated contaminated groundwater from EPA Superfund site, New Mexico - Sample HSE6-23 | ecosystem: Environmental > Aquatic > Deep subsurface > Groundwater > Contaminated ...
TATGATATTTTTAAACTTATTATTTTCGTTAAAAGTTAAACACGAGCTGTTCTAATCAATCGCTGTGCCACAAACCCGGCTGGCAAAAATCTGGTAAAATTGACACCTGAATCTTTTGACACTGATTTATCCTGACACAATGCGTGACAAAAAGACAGCGGAAGGGGACCGTTTTGATGTCATTTATTGTCATTGACTGATGCTGGATGTCATTAATTTGTCATTTATTACTCCAGAAAAAAATCAGGAACAAACGATCAATTTAATTCCTGAAATCATTACTTTCAGCCCATACTTAATCAACAACTAAATGAAACACCAACCAACACAGGCTGTTCCACGCGAACGCCTATTTTCACTCGATGCTTTACGCGGATTTGATATGTTCTGGATTACCGGAGGAAGTTATTTGGTGACTGTTTTTGCCAATTATACCGGTGCTGCCTGGCTTGAACCAGTTGTCGAACAGATGGAGCACGTGCCATGGAACGGATTCCATTTCTATGACTTGATTTTCCCTCTGTTCATGTTTATCAGTGGTGTTGCCATTCCTTTTGCCTTGGTTTCAAAACTTGAAAAGAAAGTACCTCAGGCCGAACTTGCAAAAAAAGCAGTTACCCGGGGTTTCATTTTGGTTCTACTGGGTTTTATATATAACGGGGTATTTAGTAACGGATTCGAAAATCCGAGGTTTGCCAGTGTTTTGGGGCAGATTGGTCTGGGATATATGTTTGCAGCTTTAATTGTTATTTATACCAAATCCTTCAAACAACGGTTGTATTGGTTAGGTGGAATTTTGGCCGGGATTTCAATTATTCAGCTACTCATTCCGGTTCCGGGTGTCGGGGCTGGAGTTCTAACGCCTGAAGGTTGTATTAATGGTTATTTCGACCGTATGTTGTTGCCGGGCCGGTTGCATGGAAAGGTTTTCGATCCGGAAGGTTTGCTGTGCATTGTATCTGCCGTATCGGTGACATTGATGGGTTCGTTTGCAGGTCATTTCCTTCGCGAAAAATCGACAAACGATCGGCAAAAAATAAAAATGCTTTCACTGGTTGGGGTTTCTGGAATTGCATTGGCTTTGGTACTCAATACCTTTTACCCCATCATTAAAGCTTGTTGGACTGTGCCGTTTAATTTACTTACCAGTGGAATCGGCTTTTTGCTAATGATGTCGTTTTATTGGATCATTGATGTAAAAGGTTGGAAAAAATGGTCGTTTTTCTTTCGCGTAATTGGGATGAATTCGATTTTTATTTACCTTTTTCACCGATTTGTTGATGTGAACAGCAAGTTGCTTTTCGGCTGGACAGTGCTGCTGGGAGACATTGAACCGGTTATTAGCGCGGCAGGCAGCATCATGGTCGTTTGGATGTTGCTCTATTACATGTATAAAAAGAACATTTTCCTGAGAGTATAAAAATGAAAAAGCCGGCTCAATTGAGCCGGCTTTTTCGTTATCTATATGCAGTGCGAAATTTAACCGACAAACTTTCTGCAAAGTGCTGCTTGTCATTCCGAGACCCCACCCCAAAAAATTGGGGCACAATGCAGTAATGACAGGGTGTAAGCGCGTACCTTTGCGCTACGATCTACACAGTTTGACCGTCGTTCGATTAGTGTTTATTACCTGTTTCCGAGTATGGTTCCAAAAGATTGAGGCATAATGTATGGTACTTCCTTTACAGGAATGTCCGATTGGTAGTCTGCCAACGTTTAGTTAACAATGCCCTTGGGGGTGTAGGTCTTTAACCAAATTATTTAACAACTATGGAAAAGATTAGGGACTATGTTGCCGGGATTGACATCGGCGCAAAAAAAGTGTTCACCTCGGTTGAAGGGCAGCCAGTAGTGAGCCATTTGACCTTTACCGCAGATTTTCTTGTCCTGCGTGACTACCTGCTGGGGCATCGGGTAAAAACGGTTGCCATGGAAGCAACCGGTGTTTACTGGGTCATCCTGTACGAGATTTTGGAAGAGGCAGGCATCGATGTGTGGCTTGTTGACGGGCGACAGACCAAACAAGTCCCCGGGCGCAAAACCGATGTCAAGGACTGCCAATGGATACAGGAACTTCACGGCTATGGGCTGTTAAACAGGTGCCTTGTTGTCGATGCCGACATCAAAGAACTGAGGAGCTACCTCCGGCTCAGGGAAGACCACATCCAAAGTTCGTCCATGCACATCAACCACATGCAAAAAGCCCTGACAACGATGAACATCAGGCTCAAAGAAGTATTGAGCCAGATACACGGTGCAAGCGGCATGGCCATCATTGAAGCAATCCTCAGAGGCGAGAGGGACAAACACGCCCTGGTAAACTTATGCCACCAAAGCGTGTTAAAGACCAAGAAAGAACTTGTCTTGAAAGCACTTGAGGGAAGGTACACCCAGGCTGGCCTTTTTGCCCTGAAACAAGCTTACGACGGGTACATGTTTTACCTGCAACAAATCGACCAGTGCGACAAACAAATAAGCACCGTTATGAACAGGATAGGGCAGGCGGGAAAAGGCCAGGACCAAAAAAAACGAAAGGCGGTGCGGCACCACAAACCTGCGGTTGAAAAACTCGCGCCAAACCTTTTGAACGTGTTCGATGGCAAAGATGCAACGGTCATTTCGGGGATAACCGATTACACCTGGATGCAAATTTTGGCCGAAACTGGGCCCGACCTGAAAAAATGGCCATCAGAAAAGCATTTTACAAGTTGGCTTGGCCTATCCCCAGGACAACACAACTCGGGCAAAATGCGCAGGAATTCCAAAAAGAAAGGGCGCCCTACCGCAGGCCAGATTTTCCGCACTGTGTCACAAGGCCTGCTAAACAGCAAAAACATTGCAATCGGTTCTTTTGGCCGAAGGTTAAGGGGAAAGAAAGGCCCCGGGATCGCCATAAAAGCCATGGCCCGAAAGCTGGCTGCACTTTACTGGCGGGTAATGGTCAAAGGAATGGATTTCGCAGAGCAGGGGATCAACCATTATGAAGAACAAATGCTGGCAAATAAATTCAAAACACTAAACAAACTTGTCAAAGAACTAAATATTAAATTACCTGAAAATGTGCAAATTGCGTAAATCTGTCATTGGTAGTAAACAGGGCTAATTTTCTGTCCACAAATCAAATAGCCCCGGAGGATAGTTTGCTATTGACACTAGAATTTTTAAAAGCTAAATCCTATACCAATTTTTACCCAATTATGAAACCCAGGATCCCCTTTATAAAAGTCAATTATTGGCGAATATGCTAAACTATAAAAAACAGCTTTTTGGTGAAAATTTTCATACCTATATCCAATTGATGGCATCACATAATAGTATATGGAACTTCCTTCTACAATTTTAATGCCTGCAATTTTACTTTCATCTGTATTTCCTTTGATATTCCACCAGGTAATTGTATTGTTTATTCCTAATTCAAGATGATGCTTAATTCCAATCAAATAATACAATCCAAAGGGTAGTGAAATGACTCCCTTATTATCATTAAGAATGTCAGGAACATAAGATAACCCAACTCTTGATAACAGTTTATTATTTGATTTCATTTTAATAAGACGCTCATAGTTTAAAGAGCCAACAATTCCTGCACCACCTAATTCAAAACTAAGGTGGTTTTTACTTAAGATCGAATCTTTTTTCAAATCTTGTCCAGAAAGGGTCATATGAATCATCATAATTGCCAAACTTAAAATCAATATTCTCATAATCTATCTATTTAAAGTGTTTGTTTATATAGGTGCCAACTTACAAATTCAGCATGAGCAAACTGCCAGTTGAACCGGCTTCTTTGCTTTTATAGAAATTTAGAAGATTGCATAACGAAATCCCAGATTGTAATTGGTGCTGTGTCCATGTGATGAATTGTATTCGGAAAACCAATAATTACCACTAAAATTTCCGGTAATCTGAAGTTGGGGAGATATAAAATAGTTTGCCTCGAAATTCAGCCTGAAGTTATTAAACCAAGATTTTGAATATGTTGAATTTACAGAAGTTGCTTGTTCTCCTCCTTGATAAATAAGCGATCCGAAAAGACGTGTTCTTGAATCTGGAAAAAATCCGTACCCGAGTGAAGTATTTGTTCCTATTAGATTACCTGGATAACTGTCTGGCACATCTCCATTTTTTGCCAGCAATGTTGTGTTTATTAAATTAATATGAATATTTCGTTCCCAATTAAGATTCAATTGTTTGGAGCAATCAAATAGTATTTTTGAAACTAAATTTGTTTTAATTGGTGATTCAGAATAACTCTCAGAATGGGAATAGCTTCGTGAAACCTCTGGTGAAAGATTTATTTTTAATTCTCTTCCTGATTTTCGTTCCCAAAAGCTACCATAACTCCAATAATCATTTAATGTGGCAAAATAGGAAATGTCGCTGTGTTCAATCAGATTTTGCGAATATAATATGGAATCCAAAGCTTGAAGTTCTTCTATTCTTCGAAGTCGGTAATCAAAAAAACGTTTGTTTTTCAGTTTTGAGATTTGCCTTGCAAATTCAAAAATATCTTCAGCCCTTGATTCTCGACTTAGTGAATTTTGTTGTTTCAATTTTTCGAGCATATAGTAGCCTTGGAAAAGATCGCCCACTTGTTCGATTCTGCCAATTCCTGCTCCGACCCCTGCCGACAATCTAAATGAATTACTTTTAAAGTCATCATTAGCATCCAAATGGGTGTACGTTATTTTTTTGGAAGTAGCATCGACATAAGTTTCATAAATACCTTCTATAAAGTATCGGTCTTCAGTTAGATATGTCCTTTTATATCCCACAGCGCTCAAATGTAATTGTGGCTGAAATTCTTTAGTAATTTCCTCCTGATTTCTGTTCTTTAAATAGTTAATATCTCCACTAAAGGATAAAGTGTGATTTTCAATTTGTTTACGGGATAGATATTTAAAATTGTAAGCTAGTCTCAAATTTGAATTAAAGTTCGAATGTGAGCTATCGTATATTGTTCCATCAAAGTTACCAGTTGCTGGAATCACTGAATAATAGCTATCACTTGAGCCGTTTGAGTTAAAATACATTTCCAATTCGTGTCGTTTGTAGTCTGGAAATTTGTACTTCGATAAATCAAAATTTTTATCCTGAGCGTTGCCCAGCAAGGGGGCTACAAGAATGCCAAGAATTGCCAATGTTTGTTTCACGATTTTTGGTTTTTAGTAAATGTGGATGAGCTGATTAAACAAAAATAATACCTAAATCAGTCATAATATAAAATATTTATTATCAGAAAGTCTGTTTTTTAACACACCTAAACGATGGGGATCAACTGACTGAAATAAAACGAACACACCAATCTATAAATTCTTACTTTTGTAGCCCAATTGAATACGAAAAACTATGTCAGTCCACAAAGAAATTAGGCGTATTACAACGCATGTCCTTTCAGAAATGAAACTGAAAGGCGAAAAAATTGCCATGCTTACTTCGTACGATTACAGCATGGCCAAATTGGTTGATGAAGCCGGTATTGATATTATCCTGGTAGGCGACTCGGCTTCCAATGTAATGGCCGGTAACGAAACTACACTGCCAATCACACTCGATCAAATGATTTATCATGGAAAATCGGTGGTGAAAGCAGTAAATCGTGCTTTGGTGGTGGTCGATATGCCTTTCGGGTCATACCAGGGGAATCCGTTAGAGGCACTGAATTCAGCTATTAAAATCATGAAGGTGACTCATGCTGACGCGGTTAAAGTAGAAGGTGGCAAGGAAATTATCGAATCGGTTGAGCGTATTTTATCGGCTGGAATACCTGTCATGGGACATTTGGGACTGATGCCGCAGTCGATTAATAAATACGGAACTTACACGGTTCGCGCCAAAGAAGAAGTGGAAGCCCAAAAGCTGATTGAAGATGCCAAACTATTGGAAGAAGCAGGTTGTTTTGCCATTGTTCTGGAAAAGATTCCGGCAGAATTGGGTGCCAAAGTAGCACAGCAACTTAAAATCCCGGTGATCGGGATTGGTGCAGGTGGCGGAGTCGATGGTCAGGTTTTGGTTATTCACGATATGCTTGGTTTAACACAATCGTTCTCTCCCCGTTTTCTGAGAAGATATTTAAACCTGGCTGAAGAGATTAAAGGGGCCGTCAACAATTACGTTCAGGATGTAAAATCGCAAGATTTCCCTAACGAAAAGGAGCAATACTAAAGAGTTACAAATTTCAAGTTCCAGGTTGGAACGCGAAGATTATTGAAATTGAATATTCGATACTGATTATCGGATATTTGTACGTTGCAACATACACAAAACTAAGATGGAAATTATTTACGAAGACAATCATATTATTGCCGTTAACAAGGCTTGCGGCGAGATCGTTCAGGGCGACAAAAGTGGCGATGTAACGTTAATTGATGAGGTGAAAGAGTACATCCGGGTAAAATATAAGAAACCTGGGGAAGCATGGCTCGGATCGCCACACCGGCTCGACCGCCCTACCTCGGGAGTTGTTCTTTTTGCCCGAACCAGCAAAGCTCTTACCCGTCTGAATGAAATGTTTCAGGATAAGGATGCTATGAAAAAAACCTATTGGGCGGTAGTTGACGCGCTTCCGGAAGAGGAAGAAGGAACGCTGCACCACTGGATTTTAAAAAATGAAGAGAAAAATAAATCGCACGCGCACAACAAGGAGCGGAAAGGATCGAAAGAAGCTATTTTGCATTACCGTCATGTGGCTACCCTCAATCATTTTCACATGCTCGAAATCGATCTGAAAACCGGGCGCCATCATCAGATACGTGCCCAGCTTAACCGTATTGGCCTGCACATTAAAGGTGACCTGAAGTATGGTGCAGCGCGAAGTAACGAAAATGGCGGGATTCATTTACATGCCCGCAAAATTGAATTTATTCATCCGGTAACCAAAGAGCTGGTTAAAATTGTGGCCAAACCACCCAAAGATCCGATCTGGAACGATCTGGTTCAGATTGATTACCTAAAAGATTAATTTGGAATCGGAGGGTTGTTCTTTGCCGCAGAATTATGGAGAGGTACTGAGAGTCCTGTTGTTTCTGATGGCGCAAGATGCTTAAACGTATAAAAAGGATCCCGTCAAACTCTGATGGGATCCTTTTTATATGTTTCGCTGATTCTTTCAGTAACTATTTCGCCGGAATACTTTTCAGTGTTTCCACCAGAAAATCCCAGAATTTGGCAACCGATTCGATATTGACTTTTTCGTCAGGCGAGTGCGGAAAACGGATGGTTGGTCCGAATGAGATCATGTCCCAACCCGGATAAGTTCCGCCCAAAATACCACATTCCAATCCTGCGTGGATAGCTTTGATTTCAGGGATACGCCCGAATTTTCCATTATAAATTTGCAGCATGGTTTTCAGGATTGGTGATTCCATGTTGGGTTTCCATCCCGGATAACCACCTTTAAGAACAACTTCTGCACCAGCCAATGTGAATACCGAATCCATGCGCGAACCTAACTGGGCACGGGCCGAATCAACCGAGCTGCGCATCAGGCAGGCAACTTTTATTGTTTTTGTTTCGCTTTCAGATTTTACAATGGCCAGATTGGTCGATGTTTCAACCAAACCAGCCATGCTGTCGCTCATGCGGATAACCCCGTTGGGGCAGGCTACAATGGCATGCGTGAGGTTAATTTGCGTTTTTTCGTCGATCAACGAACCTGGCATTTCGGTTTTCGAAAGTTCGATTTTAAGTGTAGGCTCGGTGGCCGACAGTTCGCGTTTGATGATGGTGGTCATGCCGGCAATTAGTCCAACCAATTTATCAGCAGTTGCGTAAGGAACCGTCACCACCCCAAAAGCTTCGCGCGGAATGGCATTCCTCAGGTTCCCCCCGATGATGGAAGATAAACGCAAGCCACAAACTTTGTAAGCCTCTTTCAGCAACCGGAAGAAAATTTTATTGGCATTTCCACGGCCCAGGTTAATGTCCAATCCTGAATGCCCGCCTTTTAAACCAGTCACATTCAATTTGAAACTGATCGATTCGGCAGGAACCGGGATTTCGCTGTAGTGAAACGTAACATTGGCATCTTCGCCACCGGCGCAACCCACATACAATTCGCCTTCGTCTTCCGAATCCATGTTGATCAGAATATCTCCTTTCAGCATGCCCGGTCCGAGTCCGTTTGCCCCGTCCATACCAGTTTCCTCGGTAGCGGTAAAAAGAGCTTCAACCGGTCCGTGTACCAGATCTTTTGATGCCAGTACAGCCATTGCTGCGGCTACTCCGATACCATTATCGGCACCAAGTGTAGTTCCGTTGGCACGAACCCATTCGCCATCAATAATGGCTTCAATCGGGTCTTTGGCAAAGTCATGATCTTTGTCGCTGTTCTTCTGCGGAACCATGTCGAGGTGACCCTGAAGGATGACGCCTTTTCGTTTTTCCATTCCTGGCGTAGCCGGTTTGCGAATAATCACATTTCCTGCTCCATCCTGAATGGTTTCGAGTCCCAGATTACGACCAAAATCGGCAATATATTGCCTGATTTGGTCTTCGTGATGTGAGGGACGCGGAATGCGCGTCAACTGGTAAAAATTTTCCCATACTTCGGTGGGAGTTAATTTTGAGATTTCATTGCTCATATAATTATTTTTAGAATAAAATTCGTTTGGACAGAATGAGTTATTTATCGTGAATCATTGCATTTTAAAACACTTTCCTTCTATCAAAATCCAAAACTCACTATGTGAAAAAAATCGCATATAAAAGTACAATTAATACCTGTAGTTTGTTTCGGAAATGGAACAATAAAAAACCCTGCATTCATTTAGACGAATGCAGGGTTGAATTATTTCAGGAAAATAAAGCCTGTATTTTTTATATAATTAGTTCTTCTTATTAGGCAACTCAAGTCCGTAGCCTTGTTTGCTGTCGACACTCCGGAGGTAAAGAGCCAAAACAATGGCAGCAACACCAAATCCGGCAAAAATTAATTCAGGAACCATGTAGTTGTAGGCAGCCCCTTCTACTTTAGCTGCAATTTGTTCGGCAACGCCTGGGTTTGCTTTGGTAATTGACCAGCCAATAAGTCCGGGAACGAGCATTAACCCGATGTTTTGGATCCAGAAAATACAGCCATAAGCTGTTCCTAAATAACGATCTTCAACAATTTTGGGCAACGATGGCCACATGGACGCAGGAACCAACGAAAAGGCGGTTCCCAAAATCACAATGGTTGATAAAGCGAGGATATAAGAAAAACTTTCGTTGGGAACAAGAGCAAAAATCAAATGTGAAACAACCAGTAAAATGGCGCCGTATAGCATCATCGAAGCACCTTTCCCTTTCAAATCGAGGAACAAACCAATAAATGGTGTCAAAACCATGGCACCGATTGGAAAAAACGAGAATAAATTTGAAGCTTCAGTAATTGGAACGTTCAATTTTGATGAAAGCATGTCTGTCGCAAATTTCTGGAACGGAAAAATGGCAGAATAAAACAATACACAAAGTGCTGCAATGGCAATAAATCCGGGGTTAGTAAAAATTTTCTTCAAATCACTGAGTCTGAATTCATCTTCAGGAGCAAGTTTAGCCGCATCACCTAGCTGTTTGTCTAATTTTACATCCATGAAAACATAGATTAGAAAGGTCATCAATCCAATACAAAGGAAAGCGAGCCCCATAAATACTGAATTAGCAGCATCCCATTCTGCAGGATTCTCAGCAGAAGCGTTGGCAAAAATAGGAGACAAACGGAAAACAGCAAAAACGCCCAGGCGGGCAACGGCCATTTCGAGCCCCATGGCCATGGCCATTTCTTTACCTTTAAACCATTTAACGATCGTTTTTGAAACGGTAATACCGGCCATTTCGACTCCAACACCAAAAGTTGCAAAACCACAATACGCAACAGCAGCGGTTGTTGGCAGTTCCCATCCAAATACTGAAGTTACAGCAGCATGATCGATATATTTTAATGCTGCAAACTTGATGGCTGCTCCGGCAACCATCGTTAAACCCGACAAAATCAGCGTAAAACGGATACCCATTTTGTCGAGAATAATTCCGGAAAGGATAAGAAAACCGACGAAAACATTTAAAACAAATTCAGATCCACCTAAATAGCCAAATACTTCGGGCGACAAATTAAAGTTTGTAAGCATCATTTTTTGCAGAGGCGCTACCACATCAACAAAAAAGTAAGCAAAAAACATGGTTGAAGAAATAAGTAAAAGCGCGATCCATCTGGCAATTACTGAATCGTGAAGTGTTTTTTTAATGGTTTGCATAAAGAATGATTAAAGTTTTACTGATTGAATTTTACGGTATTATTTTTTATCTGATTTCGTTTCTTCGATATTTTCTCCCGTTTTGATGATCGATTTTATAGCTCCTGATTGGGGGTGAAATTCAATCCGGTAATTTCCTTCCAGTAAATCTTCGGGCAGCGGGGCAATACTTCCGAATTGGGCGATTGAGAAGCGCGATCCGGCAAGTTGGGTTCCACCATCCATAATACGGATTTCGGCCATTCCCGGCAACCGGTAATACACGCCACTCTTTCCGGCAACCGGATTTTCCGATTTACTCAGTCCTTCTTGTTTCGATGCCAGGTTTTCGAGTTTGTTTACTTCAATCGTGATTGGACGGCCCGATAAATCTGATTTTGGTAAAACGCCCCGGTCATCGCTGAACCGGAAGAATACTTCGCCTTTAGTCGTTTTTTGTCCGGGTACAAAGTCAAAACTGAATTCATATGTTTCTTTCGACGATTTTCCGATGAAAAGCGCCAAATAATTTTCTTCCATCTTTCCAAGCTCTTCGGTCATCACTTCAAACGATTTTCCGTCGGGCAGCGGTTCGTCGTCGGCATTGGTGAGCAGGGCAAAACGCGAATTACGCAAATTGAAAAGGGTTTCGGCTGCTTCGGCTGCTTTCTGATCCATACTTTTCGAAACCAGTTTGAAACTCTTGGTCGAGTCGGTCGGTGAGTAAAAACTCCAGATCGACAAATCGGTAAACTTAACCTGTTTATCCAGGTGCCGGGTTAAAAACGACTGGGTTTGAATCTTCGTTTCGGGTGATTTTGCCGCTGTATTTACACCGGCAATAATACCGGATTCTGTCAGGCTCAGCAGTTGCGCGGCCGATCCCATAGCTTTATATACCTGTTCGGCGTCGGGTTCGCTGAATACTTCAAGTTTCATTTCGTCGATGTTCCAGCGGTCAGCATCGGCAGAAGGCGCATTATCGATACCCAGCATTTTCTGCGCGTATATCGAAAATGGGCCATGCACATACCGTTCGCGGGTAGCTGTAACATGTACCCGGATGCCTGTTTGCGGCAAACTGTAAACGATGCCTTCGGTAGGTGCAGCAACGGTACCTGATTGTACTTTTTTCTGTGCAGTGGCTATCGTAACCACGAATAGCGAAAAAACGATGGTGAATATTGAAATCTTCATGATTTGAAATTTAATTGGTTTCTGTTTCCGTTTAATTTTACCCTGAAATGATGGCTATAAATTTCAGGTTGTTTTAACAGAACCCAAAAATAGATAAAATATTATACCAATTGCAGAAATGCACTGCCCAACTGATCAACAATATCACTGGCAATCATCGCCTGCTCTCCCCACTTTTCGGCAGCCAGATCACCAGCCAGCCCATGCAGGTAAACGCCAATTAAGGCTGCATCTTCCGGCGTGTAATTTTGGGCGAGCAATCCAAGGATAATTCCGGTCAGCACATCGCCACTCCCGGCGGTGGCCATTCCCGGATTTCCGGTGCTGTTGAAGAAAACGCGACCATCAGGAAAAGTTATGCACGAATGCGCTCCTTTTAAAACCACGACAACCTGGTATTTTGCTGAAAACTGAAGCTGAAGCTGTAGCCTTTCAAATGAGTTGGCCGATGAACCAGTCAACCGCTCAAATTCCCTGGGGTGTGGTGTTAATATGGCATTTTCAGGCATAAGTTTATACCAGTCCCGGTTTTCAGCGAGAATATTCAACGCATCGGCATCCAGAACCAATTTCGGTGGTTTTGTCTGAAGCAGAGTTTTTAGTGCCAATTGAGTTTCTTGTTTTTTGCTGAGCCCCGGGCCAATTCCTATCGCAGAAAACGATGATAAATCAGGAACTTCAGAAAAAGCAGTTTCGGAAGAATCAATTGAGGTCATGGCTTCGGGTACCGAATTCTGGATAATTTCGTACCCAAATTTCGGAATGTGACTGGTTAATAAGCCAACTCCGGAGCGAAGGCAAGCTTTCGAGGCCAGAACAGAGGCTCCCATTTTTCCGTAACTTCCGGCAATTAGCAAAGCATGACCGTAAGTTCCTTTGTGCGAAAATTTTGTGCGCTTAATTATTATTCCTGAAATGGATTCTTTCGTCAGGAAATTAAAATTGCTTTCCGTTTGATCAATAGCTTCCGGATGCAACCCAATGGGCAAAACGGTCCAATTACCAACTATCGGATCATTTTCAGGAAAAAGAAAACTGAGTTTCGGAAACTGGAAAGTAAGTGTTTCGCTTGCCCTGACTACCGTTGGAAGGTTGTTCAGGGAATTATCCTCACCAAATAACCCGCTCGGAATGTCGATAGAGATGACGATTGCTCCCGATTGATTTATTGCCCGAACAATTTTTTGAGCCAGTTGGTCCAGCGGCTTATTTAGTCCTGAGCCAAAAAGGCCGTCGATAATCAACACTTCTGATGGAATTTCTGGAATGTCACCTTCCGAATTAATTCTTTCCAGCGAAACTTTATTCTGTGTTTCCAGCCGTTTCCAGTTAATGGCCGGATCGCCTTTTAGTTCGTGACCGAAAGTGGAAAGAAAAACAGTGCATTTCAATCCTGCCCAAGCCAACATACGGGCAACAGCCAGCGCATCGCCGCCATTGTTGCCGGGGCCGGCAAAAAAGTAAACCGGTTGGGTGTTTCCAACATCCTGAATAATCCAATCGGCAACTTGAGCCGAAGCCCTCTCCATCAGGTCGATGGACGAAATGGGCTCTAATTTCATGGTCAATTGGTCAATTTCAGCGATTTGTTTACAGGTAAAAAGTTTCATGCTGACAAGTTTAAAGTCAAAAGTACAAAGTTTAAAGTTAAAAACTCAGGGAATGATGTATTCGTTACCGACATTCAAAAGTATATTGCGTTGGCGTAATTTAAGCTATGAACAATCGGATAATATACATTTAGCGCCCTGATTGGCATTAATATTTCTGACAACTGACAATAGTCAAATTTTATTCCTTAAAAACTTGATTATATTTGCCACTATTGCAAAAACTTACAACAAATATTCATTTACTAAAAACAACTGATTATGCTGAAAGGACATCCCAGAGGGCTTTTGGTGGCATTTTTTGCCAACATGGGCGAACGCTTTGGATT
>Ga0074195_1003842_pt1 | contig 13347 bp, 13 predicted proteins | sample EPASupsiteHSE623_FD_64525 | JGI IMG/M metagenome (GOLD analysis project Ga0074195, IMG submission 64525) | Bioremediated contaminated groundwater from EPA Superfund site, New Mexico - Sample HSE6-23 | ecosystem: Environmental > Aquatic > Deep subsurface > Groundwater > Contaminated ...
AGACGCCATCAAAGAAGGAGCAGAAGTGTTCGTCAAGCGCCAATATTCCACTATCGGATGGCTATCCCTTGCCGTGGCCGTACTCCTCGCAGGAGTCTACGCGTACACAGGGAAATACGAGCTCGCCATCAAGACGAGCGTCGGATTCATCCTTGGCGCGCTATGCTCCGCTATCGCGGGGATAGTAGGCATGGCGATCGCAGTGCGGTCGAACATCAGGACCGCATCAGCGGCCAGACGGTCAGTGACAGAGGCGCTCGTCGTGGCATTACGAGGAGGGGCAGTGTCAGGAGTGCTAGTAGTAGCCCTGTCACTCATCGGAGTGGCCGGATTGTTCGTGATATTCGGAGCGGACCCACAGACCACACCGTTCAAGATCGTCGGATACGGATTTGGAGCGTCATTTGTCGCGCTCTTCGCGCAGCTAGGCGGAGGGATATTCACCAAAGCAGCGGACGTCGGAGCAGACCTTGTCGGGAAAGTCGAAGCTGGAATACCTGAAGACGACCCACGCAACCCCGCAGTCATAGCTGACCTTGTGGGGGATAACGTCGGGGACTGTGCAGGACGCGGAGCAGACCTTTTCGAATCAACAGCGGCCGAGAACATCGGAGCGATGATCCTTGGAGTCTCCCTGTACCCGACATTCGGAGTGCCAGGAGTGCTATTCCCGCTAGTCGCAAGAGCATTCGGACTCATCGCGTCCATGATAGGAATAATGATGGTCAAAGGACGCGAAGATGAAGACCCTATGAAGGCGCTCAACCGCGGATACTACATCTCAAGCGTGCTTTCGGCAATACTTTTCGGAGTCGCCACTTATTGGCTCTTAGGAGACTGGTGGAGGCCATTCTTCTACGCAGGCGTAGTTGGAATAGTCCTCGCGCAGATCTTCGTCTACCTGACCCAGTACTACACAGAATACAAGTACATGCCAGTCAAGGAGATCGCGCGCGCAGGAAAGACCGGACCAGCCACAGTGATAATCTTGGGATTCGCCGTCGGGCTTGAATGCACTGCGATGCCTGTGGTGGCGATATCAGCCGCGCTGTACCTGTCATACCACTTCGGAGCCAGCACAGGACTGGCAGGAGGCGGACTCTACGGGACAGCCATAGCCACGATGGGAATGCTGTCGACAGCGGCATATATCCTTGCCATGGACACGTTCGGACCAATCACAGACAACGCAGGAGGCATCACTGAGATGAGCAACGCACCAAAAGAGGTCCGCAACAGGACCGACAGGCTCGATGCCGTCGGCAACACCACCAAGGCTTTGACAAAGGGTTATGCTATCGGATCGGCTGCGCTTGCCGCATTCCTGCTGTTCTCAGCCTACATGGATGAAGTGGGGACACTGCTGACTGCAAAGCTCGGCGTGGTGACTAAGTTCGATGTAGTCAACCTCGCAAAGATGGACGTGTTCATCGGATCGCTCCTTGGAGCTATGCTAGTGTTCCTGTTCTCGGCACTGGCCATACGAGCAGTCGGAACAACAGCCACTTACGTCATCGAGGAAGTGAGGCGACAGTTCAAGAACAAAGGCATAATGGCCGGAAAAGTCAAGCCGAACTACGCAGCGTGCGTCGACATAACGACACGCGGAGCGTTGAAGAACATGATTGTGCCAGGAGTCTTAGCGGTCGGATTTCCGATAGCAGTCGGATATTTCCTCAAATATGAGGCGGTGGCAGGGCTGCTTATGGTAGGAACCATAACAGGAATACTGCTAGCACTTTTGATGAACACCGCAGGCGGAGCCTGGGACAACGCCAAGAAGTACGTAGAGACAGGCGTGTTCGGCGGCAAAGGAAGCGAAGCGCACAAGGCGAATGTAGTGGGGGATACTGTGGGTGACCCGTTCAAGGACACCGCCGGACCGTCACTTCACGTGCTGATCAAGCTGTTATCCACAATAACGCTTGTGATGGCGCCGCTGTTCTTGTGAAGGCGGATTATTTTTTTCTCTTTTTTTATTATTCTGATTCTTTAAATTATCAGAGGGAGGTATAAAGAGGGATTATCTTTCCGCCGCGGCAGCAGGCGGCACGACGGACGTTCACCTCCGGCTCACGGCCTAGCCACCACCCCGGAGGGGCCTTTTTGAGACTTCGCTTCGCTCGTCTCTAACCCAAGTTTGACAGATGAGTAAAAATAGGCCTTAGGTTTGTTTGAATTTTGGAATGAAACAAACAACTCTAAGGCCCAACAAGATTGAGAAGAATGACAATATATCGTTTCCGGTCGGAACTGCTCTTGCAGTAAAGAGTTACGGTCAGAAGCTCGGTTTTGATGATATTTTCTCTCGGTTCAAGTCAAGGGGTGTCGTCCTGGCTCGGTTGGTTGAGGCGTTGATTGCTTATCGTCTTACTGAGAACCAGAGCATCTCGTGTGCGAGTAAATGGATCAATCGGGCTGACGTGAGTAAGCAGTTTGGTTTGTGCGAGTTTGAGGAGAGGACATTGTTTCGTGCGTTGGAACTTGTAGGTTCCAACTATGAAGAGGTGATTCACCTCTTGCAAAACAGCATATTTTCCCAGTATGACTTTCCGCATACTGATGTTAATCTGGATTGGACGAGTCTGGTGTTGTGGGGGGATAAAGCGCAGCTTGGCGAGTATGGTTATAGTCGAGCTCACAGGCCGGATAAAAAGCAGATCACTGTAGGTATTGCGCAGCTTTGCTCGCCGGTGAATGTTCCCATTGGGATGACTGTGCTTCCGGGGAATACAAATGACGTGACTCACTTTCAGAAGACGTTCTTGCAGGTCTGCGATCGGCTAAAGGATGGGTCTATGGCGGTGTTCGACAAAGGCGGTCAGTCCAAGGACAACACAGATCTTGTGCTGGCGCACAAGATGAAGTACCTGTCAGCGAAAAAGCTCAATCTGAGCGACGACAAACGCATCAAGGCGTTTGACAAGACGAAATGTAAATGTGTTGATCCGGAAAAGGGGATATATGGCGAGATCATAAAATACCCAAGCAGGTTTGATTACTTTTTCTTCTCTGAACAACTGAAGCAGGATCAGATTGAAGCAAAGCTTCGGATGGCGGAGCGAAAACTTGCCGAGGCAAAGACCATACAAGCCGCATTCAATAAAGGAAAACCGTTACCTATGCGGTTCCGGCTGAACAACCCGCTAGTTGAGGTCAAATACACCTACCAGACAAAACTCAAAGACATCACCGAAAGTCAAGCACGCAAACTTGTCCAGACCGCCGCAATCACAGGCAGAGAAGGCTTTTTCTGCCTGGTTTCAAGCGAGGAATTGACACTTGTGGAAGCACTCAAAATATACCGCATGAAGGACTCCATCGAGAAAGTATTCCAGTCGCTCAAGAACGACATAAACATCAAACCACTGCGAGTATGGACGACAAAAAGCCTCTGCGGGGCGATACTCATCGGTTTTCTCGCGCAGCTTATCATATCGCTTATGCGATATGATCATGAGCAACTGCGAGAAGTCGCTCCAAAATTCATCAAAATCAGCCTACAGAATTTGACAGTTACGATAGAATATGGAAAAAACCGATCAAAAAGAGAGATTTACTCCAATTTTGAGGCAATAAACCGCTTGGTTTTAGCAGAAAGCATCGCAAAAACATAACAAAATCGCCTCCAAGCGACGAACTGTCAAACGGGTTTTCCAGCAGAAGTAATCAGCAAACTGTCAAACTTGGGTTATTATGATAGGTTCGGCAAGATGGTCCCTATACCAGAAGAAGAGAAAGAGGGCCAGTCTGGCTCCAAGATCGGCCTCGCGGAGAGGTCTATCAACAACATGATTGACCATCTCGGCAAGGATGACCGATTGGGTATCGTCCTCTACGATCAACAGGCCTATCTCGCCAAGCCCCTGTCACTCATCGGCGACACTGACATCGGCAAGCTCAAGGATCACATCCTGAGTGTCGGATCAAGAGGCAGCACCAATATGGAGGCCGGGCTCACGATGGGCTCTTCGCTCTTCGATAAGATAAGAGGTTCTTATGATCCTAAAGATTATGACAACCGCATAATTTTCTTGACAGATGCACAGCCCAACACCGGCGACACGACAGAATCGGGTTTCCTGGGCATCACCCAGAAGAATGCCAAGGACAAGTTGTACACAACGTTCATCGGCATCGGAGTCGACTTCAACACACAGCTCATCGAGTCGATCTCGAAAGTCAGGGGGGCCAATTACTACTCTGTCCACTCTGAGAAGGAGTTCAAGAAGCGCCTCGACGATGAGTTCGACTTCATGGTGACTCCGATGGTCTTCGACCTAAGGTTGCGCCTTGATGCGCCAGGCTATGAGATAGAGAAGGTCTATGGTAGCCCGCAGGCGGATGAAGCCAGCGGCGAGATAATGTATGTCGACACACTCTTCCCTTCAGCAAAAGAGGAAGGCAAGACCAGGGGCGGCGTCATTCTCCTCAAGCTCAAGGAGCGCGAGGGAGCAAATCATGTCTCGGGCCAGCCGCAGAATGTCAAGCTGATCGTCGACTACATGGATCGCGACGGCAAGAGCGAGTCAGTCACAGAAGACGTCAAGATCTACCAAGGCGACGCTGACCGCTTCGACAATTCAGGCATCCGCAAGGCGGTCCTGTTATCGAGATACGCCGATCTGCTCAAGGCTTGGGTAACCGATGAGAGGAGATCACTCTCTCAGACCTCCACCCAGCAGCCCCCAGTCATACAGTACGAGCACATCCCTCCCCTGCCTCCTGGAACCAAAGCCAGCGAGTTCGACTGGAAGGACACAGAGAAGGCCTCGCAGCCAAAGGAAGTTGCCCAAGGTATGATCATCATGCCCTGTATAACAAGGACGACTGGCATCTTCGCCAGATGCTTCTTCGAGCTTGGCCAGTGGGAGCGCCAATCCGTCCCTCTCCAGGTTTCAGCCCACTACAAGTCGTTGTTCAAGGACTTCGCTGACTACTTCGGCAAGGAGATGCAGTCGATCGGCGATGATGCTCTCCAGAAGGAGCTTGATACCCTCAATAAGTTGGAATCGTCCCAAAACTGAAGTGGTAAGATCCGCGGCCGCAAGCCGGGATATGCCAGCCGTCAAGGAGACGTCTGGCTTTCTTTTTTTATTTGATGTTCGTCTTCTCCGTTTTCCCAATATTTCACCTGTCCAAGGATCAAAGCGGCGGTGAATAGCGCAGTTATCGACAAGCTGCTGATATCCGTGAAGAAGAAACCTATATCGACGATTGCCTTGCGTTCAGCTAATCTCATCATGAACCCTGCGCTGAACAAGGCGACTGAGGATAGGATGGACAACATGGACATCCAGGGTGCACCGAACCGCTTCCAAAAAAAGATTATCGGTGAGGAGACCAACAGATATCCTCCGATCACAGCCAGACATTGCCAGTTTTCCATGTTTATTGGTTGTATAATTTATTATATATTTTGTAATATATACTATAGAGTATACATTTATAAATCTTCCGGATTCCAAGTATGAATATAATCGGAGATCGCCCTACTTCCGAAACACCGCCCACCAATAATATCTTTCAAAGATTTTGTCCTTGAAACTTGTCTCTCGTCTTATCAGTTCAGCGTGTTCGAGATCCAAGGGGTCGAACTGGTGGACGAGCTCAGGCAGTGTGTAAGTCCTTTCGATGTGGTTTATCTCAGGCAGGAGATACGTGTTTGGCTCAGGCCCCGGATGGCTCCTCAGCAGGTCTCGAGCCTCTTGATCGACGCTTCTGTCGAGTGTGTAGACGAATAACCGCCCTCCGGACTTGAGGCAACACGTGGCTTCGTTCCTGTAATCCATTGCCTCTTTCGAGGTCAGGAGATGCAGCGTCACGAAGTCTAGCGTGAAATCGAATGCGTTGGATGAGAAAGGCCAGGGTTCTGCTATTGACCCCATGACATAGTTTGTATTTGCCCCGGTCTCTTTCGCCCTCAAGTGAGCGGTCCCAAGCGCTACTTCCGAGAAGTCCATTCCAGTGACCTCAAGTCCCATCCATGCCAGCCAGTTGGTGTTGCGCCCCATCCCGCATCCGGGTTCAAGCACCCTGCCAGTGAGTGGTATTCTTTTCTCTTCCAGATAGTCTACAAACCGCATCGCAGCTCTGGAAGGTTCGCTTGAGGCCAGCGCGTGGAAATGCGGGCTTCCGTGACGGTACTCATTGTCCCAGTGGTCTTTAGGGTTTGATGGTTCCATCGTCTTGGACCTCCCCGCGGTATCAGGAGAGCATCGTTCTGGGAAGGCTAAAGCTTTTTAAACCCCTCCTTGCTCACGCGTCCTGAGGTAACAAACATGGTTGAAAAGCTCATCTGTTCATCCTGCAAGACAAGGATAGCCAATATGACTGGATCCACGCGGTTCCAGTGTCCGTCGTGCGACCAGTACGAGATCGTCCGTTGCGTCTCGTGCAGGAAGATTGCGGCTGCCTTCACTTGTCCGGGCTGTGAATTCACCGGCCCTAACTAGGCCATTGTGAGATTCGTTCTCGCGTGAAGGGTATTTAGATATCCTTTTCCAGATAAGAAAACAAAGAGAGGTAAAAACAAAATGGCTCAAGCTATCGTCACATTGACTATCATGCCGGAGACTCCGGATGTCGACCTCAAGGTCATCGAGACTGCTGCGACAAGAGAGATCAAGACTTTCGGCGGAGACGTCGGAAAAGTGGAGATCACCCCGGTCGCCTTCGGACTCAAGGCCTTGAAACTCATCTTCGTGATGGACGAGGCCAAGGGTTCCACCGAGTCTCTCGAGCAGAACATCGCCAAGATACCTCACGTCCAGTCCTGCGAGACGACAGATGTCAGAAGGGCGATTGGTTAAGATTATTGAACGCGAGATTATAGCAGATCGCATAATTTATTGAACTTTTGTGCGATCCGCTAGAATAGCAAATCTCAGTATCGATAGTTCAATAATTAGTGAGATTTGCTATTATCTCGCCAGTGGTCCATACTTTCACTTTGTCTTGTTTGTTGAAATGTGTCGAATTCTCAGTCCATACTCCATCACATGGGATGCTCAATGCCAGAGCGAGGAATGGGATATCTCCCTTATCGATGCGGCCTAGCGATTCTTCAGCGTCTTTCAGGTGATGGCGATAGGCTTCGATTTCCATGACTTCGATGTTTTCTGTGATCAATGAGAATAATACTTCAAACTCTTCTTTGCTCAACCCGGATCTTCGGATTATCTCGTCCGCGTATTTTCCGATCTCGATGAGGAGCGTCTCAGGGGCATATAGAGAATTAGGTGAATCGACCAGCAGCCTTCTGGTCGTGCTGTCTCGTAGGAGTCCAGCGAATACTATATTAGAATCGACCACAAGTATCATCTTAGGTCATGCGATCTAGCGATCCCTTCCTTTACGAGTTTGTCGAGTTCCGCGATATCTTTCTGGGTGAGCTTGCTCTTGCTTGCGATGGCATCGGCGATATGCAGCTTCCGCAGGTGTTCTCTCATCGCTTTTCTCATCACTTCACTCCAGTTCACTTCTTTGTGGGTCTGGAGTTCTGCACGCAGATCCTCAGGGACGGTCAAGGTTATGTTTGCCATTTTTCCTCCGATATGTGTATATATGTGTAAACAAATATATAAATGTGTGGGTTATGGACGAGGAGGCCATAAAAATCCACTATGCGTCCAGGGAAGCGGTTGACGTGAGAAGGGCGATTGGTTAAGCGTTCGGTCGTCATTCGGTCGTCTTTCCTCCTTATCGGTCGCGTTTGGCCGGCCTTTCGGTCTACTATTGGAGATTCACGGTCGTTTTACGGTCGGTTTTATGGTCGTTTAGGTCGCTACAAGGTCTCTCTTCCGAGACCGATCGTTTCTTGTGGACGACAGTTTCGGGCGCGTTATCGGTCACTCGTGCCTTTGGACCCCAAACTGCTTCAAGAAGATACGCGCGTCGTCGATTCATCTGCGAGGACTTATTACGCTCGAGCCGCGCAGAATCTTCAGCGGTCTTTGATATGCTTGCCGGTTAATATTCTAGATATTAAAAAAATGAAAAAGAGTGAGTGATCACCGGGCCAGTTCATCAAGCAGGGTCTTGGCGTTTTCTTTTTCGATTATCGATAAAGACACCGCGAGCCATACGTCCGGAACGATGGCCCAATCGTACATGCGGACGTCGCCCCACACATCTCTGGATACGTCTGCATTCCGTCGACTCTCCAAGATATGTCTTGCTCCTTTCTGGTAGAAGTCTGCGATATTTCTCTTGATAGATTCATCGCTGACTCTCATGTTCTGACGCCAGAAATGATGGAGATATCCATCTAGCCATTCAGGCAGCCATGGGTTTCCATGGACATGCAAGAAGTCCAACCCGAATTGCTCGCTGTAGGAGATGCTGCTTAGCATCGCAGGATATCCTTGTTCAGGATTCATCTTCAGTGGCAATTGGTCGGCATGACGAGCTAACTCATCGAGCGATCCTCTGTTGTTTACCACGCGTTCTCCGACGTATCTCGCGACCTTCTGGAATTGTTGGTATTGTTTTTCGTTCATCTTGATCTCCTCCAACGGTTAGTATAGGGGCTAACCGATCATACTTGCACGGTGACAGAAAATATGTCATGAAGCTCTTAGGCTTCGTGAGTTTACAACCACCAATCCCGGCGAACGGGGATTATAGAGTTACCAAGCTCCAATCCGAGTTTGAGAAGGGAAGCGATTGTGAACGGGACTATGCAGAAGTAGTAGTTGTAGTCGTGCATTGATAAGGCGCCGCCGACGGGGCAAAATATTTTGAATTAGACTTATTCAATTCCATCTCTTTTGAGAAAGCGAGGATTTATTTAAAGTTTTGCAAGACTAAGCGGAAAGATATCACTTCTGCCCTATCTTCCCGCTCCTCACTGCCTTCCATAGGAGAGGTATCGCGTGTTCAGCCAGAGGCTTGAGGTTAACTATATCCTGTTCATTGTAAGCGATCAGTTTCTCTAGGTAATTTTCATCCCCAGTACGACGATAGAGATCCCACAGGATCACTGCCTGGTACCCGTCCACGCCGACAAGTTCGTCTGGCCGCGCAAGCCCGATCGTCCGCTCAATGGCTTTCAGCCCGCCTTTCAGCCCTATCTGCGAGCACACTCCGCGTAGGTCTATGTGAGGTTGAGTGAATTCCATGTTGAAGTATCTCTTCATGACTGGCAGGTCGAAGCAGGATCCGTTGAAAGTCACGATCATCTTGTACTTAGAAAGAGCCTCATTGATCGCCTCTTTGTCGAGGTTCTTGCCTCGCACGAACATCTGCGTCCCGTTCTCCCCATATAGCCCGACTACGGTTATGTCTCCATAGTATCCTGTGGTCTCTATGTCCAGGAACACGGCATCATCCTTGAATTGAGGCCACATCCGCCAGGTCGCGGAGGACGGCAGCATCTTCGCGAAGTGGGTGTGATCGCCTGATTCAAGCGCCTCGTTTGCCCGCCTAAGTTCCAGGTCATATGCGATCTTCCGTCGGGCTGTCAATCCTGGCACTTCTTTTGCTTCGAGGAATGCCCACCAGCTGTCTATTCCAGCGTTCCATATCGCGCGCTCTATTTTCGGGCCGGCGCGAGGTAGATGCATGAAAGTTGAAGTCAGCATGGGTTATCCGTGCCCACGACCAGCTGGATTTTTATATCTTGCTGCTCGGTTTCCAGTGCTTGATGAAGATCGGTAAAATCGGCATCGTGAGGAAATATTACCGGACTATCAAGCCTATTCTAGAAGACGTGAAGAAGGCAGGTTTCAGGCATTCGCAGGAAGACCCTGACGTAGTCTTGTGCATCGGAGGGGACGGCACTTACCTCACTGCGGAGAGGTTGTACCCATCTATTCCAAAGATACTCATAAGAGAGTCGCATACCTGTCGCAAGTGTGAGGATGCTTCAGTGATGGCTATCCTTGACCGGCTCAAGAAGGGCGACTTCAGGATCGAGGAGCATTCTAAATTAGAGGCGCGGATCTCAGGCAGGAAGCGTGTCCTTCTGGCGTCTAATGATATTGTGATTAGGAACCGTCTGGTCACGCGAGCGATAAGGTTCAATGTTTCAGTCGACAGAAAGCCCATCGGTGACACGATAATCGGGGATGGTATCATCGCATCGACGCCTTTCGGGTCAGAAGCGTACTTCTTTTCTGTGGCCAAGACCACGTTCTCAAAAGGTTTTGGTCTTGCTTTGAATAACCCGACTATCCCGCGAGAGCCATTGCTGCTTGGCAAGTCCAGTGAAGTCTTGGTGGAGCTTGCCCGCAATGCGGCTTTTGTCTCCGCGGACAATGATCCCTATTTCACGACAGTTCACCCTGGTGATCGGATCACTATCCGGCTCTCATCTAAAAAAGCTAGGATTCTGAGATTTTATCGTTGATCAAGGAGGTCAGGCCTTAGTGAGCGCTCTGTAGTTATCTGGTGATCCGTCCGAGATTGGTTCTAGAAAAGGATTATTCGCCCATTGATGTTCACTTAGGTTTTCTCCCGTATATATCGAGGAAGAAGCTCAGGGATAGCTTATTGGATCTGACTGCCGAGTTGAAGTCTTGGCCTATGTCTTCTATGTTCTTGATGTTGGTGGAGGGTAGCGAAGGGATAGGACTTTTTTTAGAGAGTATCTTTGGTGAGACAGAGTTGTAGAAGACGCAGCCATTATCTCCGTTTATCGGGAAAGCTATAGAGTACCGCCCTAGTTCTTGCCGGCCATTGTTTTTCTCCCTCACAGCTAAAGAGATGACGTATGCTGCGCTTGCGACCTGTCTGGAGGTTGCTGGATCTAAGACAGTGGCTTCAAGTCTTGAGAGCAAGTTGATGATAGAGTGATGTTTTATCTGGATGGAATTGATATGCACCTGCCGAGTTATTGGGTTGCCAGGGGGGTTTAGTTTCAGGTCTTCTCGGAAGTGTGTTATGAATATCGCGCCATCGGGATTATGTGAGAGATATCCGTCAGCCAGCCTTTTATCGAAGGTGTAGCTTATTTGAGCGTGGAGATCGCTGTTCTGGTAGTGGATTGAGAACTGAAGTGATCCATCGTTTTTTTCGGTCAGGTGATACCGGACAGGCGTCTTTTTCATGCCATATTTAGGCTCTAGTGTCTGGACGATAGATGCTAGGATGTCGCCCCCATAGACTGGATTTATAGGGCTTTTCGGGGTGTTGGGTAGATGATTATCCGGCCGGAGATTTAGCATCATCAGCCGGATGAGGTCTACTGGTCTCGAGCAGTTTTTAGGTTCATAGATAGGCATAAGGGTAGGAGGCATATTTTGTGCGGATCCAGGGTCCCGTTTCCGGACTTCGTCCCAGAACGAGTCCATTATACTGTCTGCTTCCGCTTGTTTCTGTTTGTCTTTGTATATCCAGCGAAATCTTCCTTCACGGGGATAATATTGTATCCTTAGGTCTGGATTTCCCTTGATCGGTTTTTTCCCAGAAGGTTGGGATGAGGTATCTTCGTCAGATGGGTCATCGGAGGGTTCTACAATCCCATCGAGGTCTTTATCAGGCATATCGTCGTGGAGCGTCTGGCCGTTTAAGAATCCTGCGCAAAGTCCCGGAAATCCTCCTATCTAGGGTCCATGCCAAAAGTCATACGAACCTTTTTAACCCGTCTTCAGCTGTATCCACGTATGAACCCATTAGCCCACGTCGCGATCAACCGGGCCATCCTGGAAGATCATGGTATCATCGGCGACAGGAACCTTGTGTTGACCGGTGGGATTTTGCCTGATCTTGCCATCTTGCAGCTTATTCCTTGGAAGCCGGCGCATGAGGATAGCCTTGGGTTCATCGCGTACCTTGCGGAGAAGGATCCGGAGTTCCTTCCATTCGGTTTTGGATGGATGCTTCATGGTGAGGCGCCTTGCGGACTTGATTCATACAGTCACGGAAAGGGTAATTTTGTGGATCAGCTCGAGATGCCTGTGTTCAATATAGTAAGGAAATACAAACCGAAGCTTTACGGAGAGAAACTCAATCTGTTTATCCATAGTCTTATCGAATTTTCCTGTGACACGATGGTAGACAAAGAGAATGCTGTGATCCTCAACAATGCGTTCGCATCCCTAGACACCCCGCGCGCCGCGTTCCATATCTCCAATTATTTCAAGGGCGATGGTAAGAAGATCCACCGCATCCTCAATTTCTTCCAGGGTTTCGATTTCGAGCGCCTGATGGAACCAAAGGATGTCGCTAAGGTCTGGAGATCCCTTGAGATGTATCAGTCTTTGGGCACAGGAAGCCTTTTCCAGAAATACCTGAAGCTTACTCGGACTCTCACTTTGATCAAGACCAGGCCTTTGACCCGGATGATCGTGGAGACTAGGGATTTGGTGAGGCAGCCGTTCATCCAGCATATGAAATCCTCGAAAGATGCTATCTCAGAGTCGATGGTGAAGCCATTCCCTAACCCGATGCATGCCAAGCAGTTGGGTTTGTGAGCGATTAAAAGGGACCCATAAGCTTGGCTGATTTATATCTCCAGAGGGGGTAAGTTAGATTGATAAGTATCTCTGTAATTACTAGGGTATGAGGAATGATAAAAATGACCGATGAAAAAATAAGTTCAATGGGAAGATCCGCAAGAAAACTAATCAGGAAAACTGCAAAGTGGGCCGCTATTTTAGCAATTCCATCGGTTTTTATTATTTGCGAGATACACGAACATCAGAGAATCGAGAAATCAAGTAGGTATTATCATGTAGGGAGTGGAGATACTTTCTCATTTTCCATCGGAAATATAAACTACAAGCGAACTATTGGAAGGATTCGGGTGCCAATGGGTAATAATCCGGCTAGGATTCATTCTTACAAAGACGACGCGTTTTATGAAGTCATAACTGCACACTTGCAGGACGGAACCAGCATAGAGTATAGAGAGGATAATTTAGATAAAAAATTGGATTCCTTTGAATTATATAAACGAATACCGAATTATTTTGCCACTAATCGAGAAGACCTTGTTGAATACTATTCTGGAGGGAGATCCGTTGAAGATTCCCTTAAAGATTTAACTCCTGAAATGGCAAATGTTGTTACAGGTAATTATGCTATTGTATACTATCCCGAATTAGGTTGACACTTTGTACGCTCTTGCAGTGACCGATTAAAAGGAGGTTGCTGCAGTATGGAGAGTATGTATGTCAACAAGAAGAACAAGCTGGACTACTTTGTGCGTCTTAACGTGATGAAGCATGTGTTGAGGAAGTGGTGTGTGGCGCGTATTGCCCGTAAAGTTGGTATTAGCAGGCAGTCTGTGTACCGTATTAAGCGTCGGTTTGAGATGGAGGGGGTTATGGGTCTTCAGGATCACCGGCCTGGTGTTCTTGGTGAACACCTCAATCCTTCTTTTTCTTCCCCCCTGGTTGATCT
>Ga0074195_1003843_pt1 | contig 13345 bp, 11 predicted proteins | sample EPASupsiteHSE623_FD_64525 | JGI IMG/M metagenome (GOLD analysis project Ga0074195, IMG submission 64525) | Bioremediated contaminated groundwater from EPA Superfund site, New Mexico - Sample HSE6-23 | ecosystem: Environmental > Aquatic > Deep subsurface > Groundwater > Contaminated ...
GGGGTCCAGGGGCAGAACTCTCGAGAGACTCACTGTCGATTGATTCACGAAAATGAGGTGCCGGACTTGGGTCGTGGGCCATGCCCTTGGTCGGCCGTCATTGAATCGATCGTATGACGGGACGTCATGGTTTGATGCCGTGGAGAACCATGACCTGGCCAGGACGTAAATGGTAGTCGAGCGGAAGAGGAACCGACTCCATCCGATGCTCCGGGGAGATATCTTTCACACCACCTGGGGCAGGCCATTCCAGCCATTTGTCCCAATCCGGAAAATACAGGTGCTGATACCGTTGAAGGTCCTTGTTGATGATGACCAAGACGCGTTCGCTGTTCCACGATTTCTTCAGAATGAAGACTGGTGCCTGGGGGCCCGACACCATCAGATTGAACGCGTCCACGTTGAAGATCTCGTGCTCGCGCTTGACTCGGTTCACTTCTCCGATAAAGCCGCTGATATCCATGGAACGAGGTTCTTCGAGATCCGAAGGCTGCGTCGTCACGACGTCTGTCTTCTTTTTCAAGCCCCATTCGTACCCGAGGAGGGTCATCACTCCCGCGGAGAAAAAGGCGGCGAACGCATACCGCATCTTCGATGCGGCCTCGTTTCCTTCTGTTTCCTGCGCGAGACGCGGCGTGTCATGGGATTCCGGAAATGCAACGCTCGGGGCGAGTCGCCGGAAAGTCTCGTATTGGTCCAGGCACCATTGATCCGAGAAGTTCCAAAACTTGGAGCTGTTGAAGAGGAAATCGAAACCGACCTCAGCTACCGCCGAGACCTCTTTGAGGCGACACCCCAGGGTTTCCGCGAAGAATCGGACCTGCGGATTCTTTGCTCGAGCGGCGCCCTGAATCCGTTTCCACAACTCGCCTGGAACCTTGTACGCGGCGTCACAGCGAAAATCGGTGATGCCCAATTCCAGGTGGTGAAGCACGAGCTCTGTCCAGAATTTCCAGAGCGCCTCCCGATCGACGGACGCGATGTTGTCGACCTCCGCGAGGTCGCCCCAGACCGTGATGTTTCGAGCGTCGGCAGGGTCCATGGCCCACGGATGCGCGACCTCTCCGTTCGTTTCCCGACGATACCAGGTCGGATTTTCGGTGACGAGGGGGCAGTCGATCGCCGTGTGGTTGATGACCAAATCCATCATGAACCGCAGCCCCAACCGGGCACAGGCTGCGACCACCTTGGAGAGTTGCTCTTTGCCGGGCCTCGGGTCTTCTCCCATGAACAGCGGATTGAAATCGTAATAATCCTTGGGCGCATAGAGCGAGCCGGAGAACCCAGGATAGTGGAACGGGTTCACGAAGATCGTATTGAATCCCATGTCACGAGCCCGTTCGATGTGAGGGAGCCACTTGCTCATGGGACCGACGAGTCGAGGAAACAGATTGTAGATGATTGGGCCGGCAGTCATAGTAGAAGCACTCTATCAGAGAGCTGCCGCAAGATCCAGGTGAAAACGCTCCCTTTGCCCACGAACAGTGTGCTACAACAAAACGGGATCCCGAGGTGCCCCCCGATATGTACACCGATTGCCCCATGTTCTTGATTCTTCTTCTTTTGCTCGCGGCCATGGCCCCGGCGAGACTCGATGCTGCCGGTCGATCCGCCTGGGATGAGAGCGTTGAGTCCGATGTTCCCCAGGTCAGCGAGGCATCCTTGAAGGCTGCGGTCAAAGCTTCTCCGTCGAGCGTGATGGCTCGCTTCCGGCTGGCCAACTATCTCACCCACCAAGGCCGATTTGACGAAGCCGAAAAGGAGCTCCGCGGTATTCTGTCTCAGGGATCGAAGAACTCTCGTGTCATGCGTGCCCTTGGGGACGTGATGGTGCGGCAGGGCAGACTGCCGGATGCGGAGAAGATGCTCAGGATCGCCATCGACGTGGACTCGCGGTATGCGGTCGCTCACAACGATCTTGGATCGGTCCTCGTGCGACAGCGACGAACAAACGAGGCTCTGGCTTCTTTCGATGCCGCCGTGGCCGTGGATCCGAAGCTGGCCGTCGCTCACATGAACCGCGCTCACATCCTGGTCGGTCAACGGAAGATCGCCGAGGCGGAGGAGGCCTACCGGCGCGCCACGAAGGAAGCCCCAAAGAATGTCCTGGCCCACGCGAGTCTGGCCTCTTTTCTCAAGGAGCAGCATCGAATCGCCGAGGCCGAGAATGAGTTCCGGGAGGCGCTTCGGCTGGACTCCCGATTCTCTTGGGGACACTACCATCTTGGTGATTTGCTGCTGCAGCGAGGACGTCTTGACGAGGCTGAGAGAGAGTATCGTCAGGCCTTGGAGTTCGATCCACGAAACGCGTGGGCCCACGCCGACTTGGGACGTATCGCGGAGCGCCGGGGCCGCCGGATGGAGGCCGAGAAAGCGTATAGGACCGCGCTATCGATCGACCCTGGGTTCGCTGCTGCTCGTGAGTATCTCGAGGCGCTCCGCAAGACCGCTCGCTGACTTGTGTCGATTTGTCGCAAATTCCATGAAAAAAGGAGGCAACAATTGTTTTGGGACCTATCCTTCTCCAGACCACCCTCGTCTACGTTAGAGACAGGAGCGAACCCCTTGAGCAACTCGATGAAAACGAACGACACCGGGAGGTCAAGAGCTCCGCGTGTGCAGAGCGGTTTTTCTCTGCTGGAGGTTCTGGTCGCCGTGGCCATCTTGGCTTTCTGTTTCCTGCCGATCATCACTCACTCGCGGAGCACGATCAGGGAAACAGAGGTATCCCAGGAAGACCTCATCGCGCGGCACTACCTGATCGACCTCGTCGAACGTTTCAAGAGCAGTTCGTTGGATGAACTCAAAGAGCTCAAGACCAACGCGGCCTATCTTCAGAAAGACGCACTCCTCACCGATCACGCGAGGGTAGCGAAAGAGATGGAGAGGTTCGCTCAGCGCACGGGAAAGGTTGACCAGGGGCTCAAAGGAATGCAGAACTATTTGGACATCGCGGCCATGATGAATTTGATACCGGTGGTGGACTTTCAAGAGGACGTTTCCACCGGAGGCTCTTCTAAAGTGCACAAGCTAACTTTGGCCGTGAAATGGTCGTCTAAAATAAGAACAGGTGAACGTCGAATGGGCGTTACCAAGATTCTGGCTGCACAATGATGTGGTTGTGACCCGCGAGGCCGCGGGTCTGAAGAGGTCCTAGGCGACGGAATCAACCGGAGGTTAGGGGCAATGAGGCACACAACACGGTTTGCAGTTCTGGTTCTGGCTATCCTGTTTACTGGATCTCTGTCTGCGGTGTGGGCTATGTGCGATGATGTCGCAGGCGCAGCCTCCTCCACCGGGATCACGGTGGATGGCGGGACCGCGGTCGTGGTGGGAGGCGGAACAACTGAAGGGAACGGCGTCACGAGTGGCGGCACCACCGGTGCGGGTGAGGCTGGCACTACCACCGCGGGTACTGGGGCGGGAGCCGGTGGCACTACCACCCCGGGTACTGGGGCGGGAGCCGGTGGCACCACCCAGATCTCGGATCATGACAGTGCCACAGCATCCGGAGGCAATGTGACCAATTCCGGAGGCACGACTTCGACAGCGGGCGGCACCACCACCTACGAGGGTGGGACAACCACCATCTCCGGAGGGCAGCTCACCGCAGCCGGTGGGACCGCCACCAGCAACGGGATCACGACGGTCGGTGGAAGCACCACGGCCAGCGGACCGGGCATGACCGCGGTCGTGACGGGCGGCAAGGTCTCTGTCGGACCGGACGGCACCAAGATCGACGGAGGCTCGATCGCCGTCACCGGTGGCCAGATCGCCACTTCGGGCGGAACCCAGGCTCCTGCCAATGGTGTAGGCGTGGGCCCCAACGCCCCTTCTCTCTACGTCCCTGAGGGAGAGGCCAACGATTCGGTGAACCGCAACTACGAGAACTAGAAGTTTTGAGTGAACGAACCCTGAAGTCTCCGATTGCACGGGCCAGCTCGCGTGTGCCGGCTGGCCCGACTGATTCGTTTTCTTCTTGAGTTTGTCGGTCCTCCGGATATAAATACTCTTATATAAAAAGAAGTCGGACAGGAATAATGAGCCCGCCAGTTCACCCAGCCTGGTCTGACAGTCGCAGGTGGGTTGATATCCAGGAGGCGATAGCCACGAGCCAGAGGATCCGTGCGCGCGTCCACCATGAGCGAATGGGAAGTGCCATCGCCATGGTGGTTGTCTTTCTTGGGTTCGTTGCCATCGTGGCTCTGGCCACGTCGTTTCAATCGGGCGGTCTCCGGCGGATGGTCATCCGGTCCCACGTGGGATTCGAAGCGGTCGAGATCTGCGATTCCGCGGTGAACGAGGCTTGGGCCCAGGTCGGCATCAAGGATCTGTTCCCCGAGAGCGTCTTCACCGTGGGATCCGACTCCTATATGAAGCATCTGTGCGTAAATGTAGGGGACGAAAAGATCGACGAGCTCAAGAAGGCCTATCCCGGATACGAATTCCAGACCCGCATCGTCTACAATGGGGTTCCTCCGTCCGGTACTCCGCTCCCACCGCCGGACAACCGGATTTTCGTCTGCTTGAAGTGGCCCAAAGAGTATACCAAGACCTACAAGGTCCCGGAGTCGGCTAAGGTGGCGGCCACGGTCACGGGGTTCAAAGGGCCGCTGCCGGATGTGAAGATGAGGCCTCTGACCTGGAGACGGGATTTCGCGGGAAACACCTGGCAGAATTGGGGGGTCGCCCGGTTGGAAGCCACGGCCTCGCTCGAGGACAGGGGAACCACGGTGACCCGGACCATGTATGTCGACCGGATGTTCACGTTGCCGACTTCATGGGCCGTTGGAACCTACCCGAATCTCGTTGCGGTCGAGAGCAAACCGGCCGACCCTGCCACACTGTGGATCAGGTTCCAGAAATCGACCCGGAATCTGAAGACCGTCATCAAGAGGAGCTGAATCGGTGAGACGAGAGAAACGAATCGGTTTCACAATTGTGGAATTGTTGATCACGATGGTGATCTTGGCGGTCCTCACCTACGCGGCGGTCGATACGTTCATGGGCGGTTCGAAGCATGTCAAGACGAGCACCGAACATCTGTCCGCGATGCAGAACGCCCTGATCCTCATGGAGGCGATCCAAGAGGACCTGCGCCAGATCTCGATCCTGAACAAGTACGGTATGTCGCTCGTCCCCTATTCGATGCTGTTCTCGACGAATGGAAAGTCGTTCATGATGAGGAAGTCGTGTCTTTTTGATACGTCCTCGAAAGAGACCGGTTCGAGCTTCTCGGTGGTGGTTTACCAGCTCACCGAACACCAGACGATGCCGGGCGTCTACACCGTCAGCCGGATCGAACGGTCTTCCAACGGGCAAAAGGTCCAGGACATCGGACGGGAGACAGAGGAGACAGCGTTCCGCAGCCTTCTGCTCAGGGACATTCGGTTTGATCTCGTGGTACGGATGGAAAACATGACCTATCGCACGTTCGTGCGGGTTTCGATCTCCGCGGTCAATTCCTCAGGGGGTGCGCGGGATCCCAAGCTGTATTTCATCTCGAACGTGTTCGACGTGCCCAGCCCGGAACCGATTCACAACGAACCCCCCAATCCCCCTGGATTCGCAGGGCGATTCATCATGTCGAAGTTTGTCTTGGCCAGCTCGTCCGGAGGGGCGAACCGAGCACTGGTCGCAGGGCCCGGGTTTGAGAAGCCTTTGCCTCCCACGGCCGGATCGTGGCAGAACGACAAGCGGTTCTGGCCGGAATTCTGTGATTTCGTGGATAAGACCGGGCAACCCAAGAACTTCGACCTTGGGAGCTCCGGGGGGTCAGCGTTGAACCCCTTCTTGTCTACGAGTTTCACCGCTCCCGCATTGAGGCGTCAGCTGGTCGTCAGCTCGGTTAGCAATCTGACGGCGCTCTTGAGCACCCAGTATCGTGGCCGAATCGTGGGGGAGATCAAGGGGGACGCGAGACCAGGCAAGAGTCCGGCGTTTACGCCCATCCCCTTCTCGTTCGACTGCACGGACAAAGCCACTTCAACATTGGCCTCGCAGGTGAATCAGCTAACGGAAAGGGCCATGACGAGGGGAGCCGAGGCCGTTCAGGAGGTGGGTCACACCCTGGGAGGCCGAGTCACCCCGGTCAGTCCCTGCGTTCGGGAAGTCGGCGAGGCGTTCATCACGACTTGCTCCGCCAAGATGATCGCCGAGGGCAACTGATTCGACTTTGGGGGGACTCTCTCCAGTCCGACGCGGACCGAGTCTTACCCGCCGACGGGATGACTCGTCATCCTTGCCGGCCTTGGCAACGCACCGGGGATTTCGTGTCGCACCACCTCAAGCGGCAGCACCTCCCATTCGATTCGAGCTTGCATGACCGGTAATCGGTCTGCTATGGTCTGACCTCGCCGTTTGCCCGACAGACCATCGCCGGTCTGTTGACGCACTGATTCCTTCGGGGCTTTGGCTCTCGTGAGCTTCGTCACTGACCGAGTCGGGATGTTCGGCAGGAGGTTGGATCGGCAGTGTCCGCGTCGGAGGGTCACGTCCTCTCCCGGGTCTTGAACCGGATTGCAGAGGAGCGGCGGTCCGGCCATGACCCGGTCGTGGTTTTCGATCTGGACCATACCCTCTTCGATAACGGGCCGCGAGTTCACGCCATTCTCGTCTCCTTGGCCAAAAAGTATCGAGAGCGCACGTCAGTTCTACTGGAACGTCTCGGCCTGCTTCGTCCGGAGGAGCTTCCCTTTGACTTTGCCGCGGTGTTGAGTCTTCTGGGAATCGAAGAAGGGCCGTTCCGCAACGAATTGAGGGGAGAACTCGCCGCACGGTTCTTTTCCTCACGCTATCTGGATCGTGACGTTCCTCTGCCCGGAGCACGGGATTTCGTGCTGGCCACATTCGAGGCTGGGGCAACGATCGTCTACTTGACCGGACGCGACAGCATCGACATGGAGCAGGGCACTCTCGATAGCCTGAGAACCCATGGTTTCCCCGTTGATCAGCGCCGAGCCCATCTGATCATGAAGCCTGATCAGATCACAAACGACGTGGCATTCAAAGCAACCGCTCGAGAACGAATCGCCCACTACGGGTCGCTCGTTGCCTTTTTCGACAACGAGCCGGGAAACGTGAACAACTTCAAAGAGGCGTTCCCCTCGTGCATCGCCGTCCTCCTGGAAACCAAGCACTCTCCCGAACCGCCTCCCGTGAAGCAAGAGATAGAACGGATCAAGGACTTTCTGTTGGGAGGAGCAACATGACCTTCTGGGACATCTCCACGGAACGATCCGTGATAGGGACAAGGAGCTTCGCAAGGGGCGCAAGGCTGCTCATGTTGGGCATGTGTCTGCTCATGGCAGCCTCTCCGGGGTTGAGCGACGTTCGAGGCTCGGACAGCCGGATCGATCGGTCGCTGACCGCGTACTACCGTCATTCCCAAGACACGAGGATCGTGACCGAGCTGGGCGCCAACTATGCGGTCCGATATGCGGAGACCGGCAAGGACCAGGACAAAGGCCTCGCTCTCAAGTACCTGCAAGAAGCGGTCAAGCTAGATTCCAGGGCTGCCGCACCGAAGGCCTGGCTTGGTCTGGTTCAATGCATCGATGCGCGTGAAGGCTGTTCCAAAGAGAAGGCCAAAGAAGGTCTGGTCCAGATGGATAAGGCGCTCAAGCGAGACCCTAAGAATCTCGATTTGAGGCTCCTTCGAGCGAGCGTGTCGGTGGAAGCCCCCAGGGACTTCGACCGTCTCGACCAGTCCATCGCCGACCTCGAGTTCATACGGGCCAGGGTTCAGGCCGATCGATCTCAGGCACAGATCTACGAGATCGAGATGCCCGAGGTCTACCTGAATTTGGGTCTGGCCTATCGAGGAAAAGGTGAGCTTACGAAGGCTCGAACCGCGTGGGAACTCGCGGTCAAAGACGGCCCAGCGACCAGCTACGGACAGAGGGCGGCCAAGCTTCTCAAGAAGCACCCGGCCCCCTCGCGTTAGAACATCTCGGGAGGGAGCTCTCATGCACGGTTTCGCGTTTGCTCGATTGGCACGTCAGAGTCGCCGGAACATTCGCACCAGCGGGCTCGTCGTACATCGCGTCGACCCTTTGATGTCGCTCAGCACGTCCTTTGAGACGCCGCCTTGGTTGCTCGAACCTCATTGGACGACCCGTGGAATGAACGGAAACAGAAGACCCCTCCTGCCTCGACTCGGCAAGAGTTGGAGGTAGGCAGGACCCGCTCAGACCAGTCGCATGCGCCCCAGGAAGTAGGCGATCTGCTTCTTCCACCAGGGCCAGTCATGGACGACGTCGGTTCCCCAAAGGTCGACCCAGCAGGGGATACCCTTGCTTTCCAAGAGCGTTCGCAGGGCGAGGGCATCCTCGATCGGCGGGCCTTCCCATGCCCCCTGACCGCAGCAGACGATGATCTGGCTTTTCCTGTATCGATCGGTGTACCAGGGGTCGTTGAGGTCGGGCAGATAGCTGAGCGGTGAGTTGAAATAGACATCGGCGAGATCTTGGCCGGTCAAGTGGAACTGCGGCCTGTCGAGACGAAAGAGACCGCTCAGAGAGATGACCGCATCGAAGACATCCGGGTGTCGGAAAAAGAAATTCGCCGCGTGGTAGGCTCCCGCGCTGCAGCCCGTGCTCACGAAGGCACGGCTCGTGAGTCCGTAACTCTGCGCGAGCGGAACGACCTCGGTGAGGATATGCTGGTCATACTCCAAGTGTCTTTTGTTTCGCTCGGCGGGGGTCACCTTGAGGTTGTCCCATGACTGAGCATCCACGCTGTCCACGGCAAAGAGCATGATCTGCCCGGTATCGATCCAGGGCCGGCATGCATCCACCATCCCGAAGTTTTCGTAATCGAAGAAGCGGCCACTGGAGGTTGGAAACGCGATCACGGGCTTCCCCGCGTGGCCGTACACCTTCATCTCCATGTCCTGGTTCAACGATGGACTCCACCATTTGTGGTACTCAGTATGCATTCTGCTCGACCTCGATCCGGCGTTGGGTGTCACCTGTCCACATCATACCCCATGTCCTGAGTCGAGCAGTCATTCACTTCACTACCCTTCGTGGTCTGTCAGCCCGCGCTGCACCGCCACCCATAAGGCCAGCACCCCACCGTGCCACCGTGCGGTCAATCTTGCATGATCGGCCAGCTATGATAAGATGGCAGACCTCGTTATAAGCCTTTGCGAGCAGATTGACCCAGTAGGGAGAATCAGGAGGAGCTTTGAGAATGAGGGCTGTCATCGTCTTTCTTGCGTGGATCTTTACTGCAACGATCGTCTTTGCCGGAGAGGTCATCCTCGACGATCGCTCCAAGGCACCCAGCGGAATCACCCTGACCACCGATTCCCTCCGTGAGAGAGCAGGCTCGTTTTTGCGTTTTGCTTGCCACGTCGAAAAGCTGACCACAACCGAGATCGACACGCCTCGAGGCCGATTCACGGAGCTTTCGATCCCTGGATTTCAGCACAGCGCCACCATCGGGGCTCCAGCCCTGCCGGTGATGAACAAGCTCGTTGAAGTTCCGTTCGGGGCCGAACTCGAAGCGACCGTCGAGGAAAGCACCGTCAAGACGTTTCCTCTCGCCAAGATCGGCATTAAGAACCCGATCTACCCCCGGCAACCCCCACGCCGCAGGGACGAAACCCGTGTCTCGTTCGCCTACGAGCCGAGCGTCTACGTCACCAAGGGATACTATCAGGACGAGATCGTCTCCATTGAGGAGATCGGGCAGTTCCGGCACATGAGGGTCGTTCTCCTCAAGATCGCTCCGGTCGCGTACGATGCTGTCGAAAAGAAGATCGAGGTTCGAAACGACATCCGCATCAAGGTCACGGTGAAAGGCGCTAAACTCGAACGGACAGCGAAGATCAAGAAGGACTATGCGTCCCGGTATTTTTCCCCGTTTACCTCCGAGATCCTGACACCGCCATCACTCCGACAGAACGATCCCACGACGAACGGGACACCGGTCTGCTACCTGATCGTCGCTGACCGTATGTTCGAGAGCTCCCTCAAGCCATTCATCGAGTGGAAGACATCCAAGGGCTTCAAGGTCGTCACCGCGTACACCGACACGATCGGAAAGACAGCGGATCAGATCAAAGCCTATGTCCACAACCTCTACAACAATCCCACGGCCGACATCCCAGCGCCCTCGTTCTTGCTGATCGTCGGTGACAACGAGCAGGTTCCCGCCTTCAAAGGGAAAGCCGGAAGCCACATCTCCGACCTCTACTACGCGACGGTCACGCCCAACGACACCATCCCGGACATCCTGGTCGGTCGCTTCTCGGCCCAGACCGTCGACCAACTCATTCCTCAGATCGAGAAGACTCTCCAGTACGAGAAGTACGAGATGCCGGATCCTTCATTCCTGAAGAACACCGTTCTGGTCGCGGGCTGGGATTCGAGCCACGCCGTGGAGTGGGGCTGGCCGCAGATCAACTATGGCGCCAAGTACTACTTCAACGCCGAACATGGGATGCCCAATACTCGAACGTTTCTCAGTGCCGGATCCGGTCAGAACTCGAGTCAAATCGTAAGTATGGTCAGCACGGGATGCGGATTCCTCAACTACACGGCCCACGGGAGCCAGACCTCGTGGGCCGATCCTTCCTTCACGCTCTCCAACATCGATTCGCTCAAGAATCAGGGGAAGTACCCTCTGGTCGTGGGCAATTGCTGTCTGACCAACAGTTTCCAGGTGGCAAACTGCTTCGGAGAGGCGTGGCTCCGGGCAAAGGGGAAGGGAGCCGTCGGCTACATAGGGGGATCGAACAGCACCTACTGGGACGAGGATCTCTGGTGGGGTAACGGGTTCTACCCCATCGTCCATCCGAATCCCCAGGGCACTCCTCCGGAAAGGGAACAGACCAAGGGCGGCGCCTACAACGGGGTGTTCCAGGGGAACTACCACTCAAATGCTGCGATGATGCTGGCGGGAAACCTGGCCGTGGAGCAGTCGAATACGAGCAGGAGACTCTACTACTGGGAGGTCTACCATCTGATGGGAGATCCGGCGCTCACGACCTATTGGGGCGTCCCTCAGGACAACTCCGTCGTCTCTCCCCAAGAGCTCAAGGTGGGCTCCGGGTCGATCGAGCTGAAGGTCTCTCCTGGCTCCTCCGTCGCGGTTTCGATGAATGGAGAGCTCCTGGGAACGACGGTGTCGAATGAGGCTGGAGTCGCCGTGGTGTCACTACGGCAGCCAGCGACACCTGGGAAGGCAACGATCGTTGTGACCGGCGATCAGCGGAAGCCTTTCCTCGGCACCGTGAACGTGGTTCCGTAGAATAATCTGTCAGCCTGGACGACAAAGGCGACTCCATTTTAGTGGGGTCGCCGCTTTTTACTCCAACAGGCCTACGTCAACACTCCCTTGTCGAGATGTCGCACGACATGGGCACGCTCCGCCGCTCTGGGATCGTGGGTGACCATCAGGATCGTCTTGCTCATCTGACGGTTGAGGTCGACGAGGAGTTGCATGATCTCGTCCGCCGACCTGGCATCCAGGTCTCCGGTGGGTTCATCCGCCACGATGATCGTCGGATCGGTCACGATCGCGCGGGCAATGCCGACACGTTGTTCCTGGCCTCCTGATAGCTGTCGAGGATAGTGATCCGCCCGGTCCGAAAGACCAACCACCTCGAGAGCGGTGAGAACGTGCTCGCGTCGCTGTTGACGATTCAGTCGAGTCAGCAGGAGTGGAAGCTCGACGTTCTCGAACGCGGTCAAGACCGGGAGAAGATTGTAGAGTTGGAATACGAATCCGACGTTCCGGCTCCGCCAGCGGGCGAGTTGGTTCTCTCCCAGCCCGGAGATATCCACACCGTCGATGACGATCGTTCCCGATGTGGGCTTGTCGATCCCGGCCACGAGGTTCAAAAGGGTCGATTTCCCGGAGCCCGACGGACCCATGAGGGCGATGAACTCGCCCTTTCCAACAGAGAGATCGATACCTTGGAGGACGTTGATCTCGATGGTGTCTCGGTAAAAGACCTTGGTCACCTTGGCTATGTTTACCAGGCAGTTTTCCACGAGCGGATCTCCTCATCCCTTTACGCGAACCCTCACTCCGTCGTTGATGCTCCCCACACCGGAAACCACCACGCTTTCGCCGCCGGACAGCCCATCCGTGACTTCCACCATATCATCGCGTTTGCCCCCGACCGTCACGCGCCTCGTGCGAGCGAGACCGTCCTGCACAACGTAGACGGCATCCGATCCGGCGTGACGCCAGACCGCCCGAAGTGGCACCAGAACCGGCGCATTCTGTCGAGGGATCGCGTCCGAGCTGGGGAGAAACGTGACTTTGGCGCTCATATCCGGTCGGAGAGTCCTGTCTGAGGCACGGATCGTCACCTTCACGGGGACGATGGCCTTCTGGCGGTTTGCCCTGGGCATGATCATGCGAACCGTCCCCTGGTACTTCCGCTCCGGATAGGCATCGACGACGATCTCTGTCGGTCGGCCCTCTTGGATTTGGGCCAGGTTGTTCTCGCTGATGTCCACCTCGACCTCGAGGTTGTCCACGTCCGCCAACGTCACGACTTGTGCTCCCGAGGACTGGCGCGCGTCGGCCACGAACGCCAGAGTCTCTCCTACCTCTGACTGCCGCTCGATGATCAGGCCTTCAAAGGGAGCAACGAGAATGGTCTCGGCCAGTGTCTCCTCGGCTACACGGACATTGGCTCGGGCCTCTGCCAGACGCGCTTTCTGCGCCAGGATCTGTTCGATTCGGGTCCCTTCCCGGAGCAGTCTGTTGGCCTGCTCGGCACTCACCAACCGGGCCTTTGCCACGTCGCGGGACATCCGGGCCTGATCGACCTGTTCGTGAGAGATGGCCCCCTTGGTCAGGAGTTCCTCGTACCGTCGAAGCGTGCGTTGGGTCTGCGCGTGGCTGGCCTGAGCCTCCAGAACGGCTTGGTGAGAACGCTCCACCTCTTGGCGGCGCGTGCCGGCCTCCATTTCAGCCAGGACCGCGCTGGAAGTAGCGAGAATCGCCTTCGCCCTCTCGAGTTGCGCGACAAGATCTCGATCCTCGAGGCGAGCGATGATGTCACCCTTCTTGACCCGGGTTCCCTCGCGTGCCGCGATCTCTCGAATGCGTCCTGCGATCTTGAACCCGAGGGTAGCCTTGGTCCGGGATACGACGTATCCGGAGGCCGTGAGCCTGCCTGAGAAACGGGAATCTCCTTCCCGGACCACCGAGGCAATCTCTACCTCCGGCACGGGAGCCATTAGTCCCTTCTCACGGGCCACGGCCGCCACGCCGCCCAGGAGTGCGAGGACCGCGATCGTCCTGAGGATGGTGATCGTCGGGCCTCTGTCCGGCGACCGAGACTCTGGCTCCCTCGGTATGGATAGAGATTCCCGTT
>Ga0074195_1003844_pt1 | contig 13342 bp, 13 predicted proteins | sample EPASupsiteHSE623_FD_64525 | JGI IMG/M metagenome (GOLD analysis project Ga0074195, IMG submission 64525) | Bioremediated contaminated groundwater from EPA Superfund site, New Mexico - Sample HSE6-23 | ecosystem: Environmental > Aquatic > Deep subsurface > Groundwater > Contaminated ...
TCTCTGAGTCGAGGGCCAATGAGATCCTCGGGATGCAGGTAAGGGACTTCCTGTCAAAAGAGGCTGTGACTCATGGGGGATGGTTGGCTGAGGTGTGTAACTGACGCCAACCTTTGGATAGATTTGCTTCATGGAGAGATTGCTGCCAAAGCCTTTCGTCTCTCCTGGGAGTACATGGCCCCGGACATGGTAATTGCAGAATTACTGTTGCCATCTTGGGATCTTTTAGGCATGGGTCTTATTGAAAAGAGTTTGCCTGGATCAGCGATGTTAAAGGCAGAGGAGCTTGTCAAAAAAATATCCCCGGCCGGGACGTATCGACCTGATATCATTGGTCTTGGCAATGCAGGAAAATGCTCTCCTTCTTACAGGCGATGAGGCTCTGCGTAAGGCAGCCCATCAGGAGGGTGTAGTTGTTCATGGGACTTTGTGGCTTTTAGATGCGATGGTAGAGGGAGGCGCGATTTCAAAAGCAGAGGGATACAGGTCCTTGGAGCTAATGAGTAATACCGGAAGGAGGTTGCCAAAGAAGGAAGTCTCAGCCCGAATGAACTCCTGGAGATCTGGCGATGGATAGCCATGTTGTTGATATTCCTTTGCTCCACCAACTGTCTTGGCGGCATCTACTTTGCCTCCGATACAGATGCTCCGCAAGCGAAACATGTACATATTAGTTTTTCACTATTAATTATGGTGATTCCTTATGGATGCCTTTGCAGTTGCCTTTCTGATTGCAAGCGGACTGATTATCCTGCTATTATCAGGATGGAAAGGACTGGTCAGGTTTGGAGTTTCCCTGCCATTGCTGGTTTTGGCCATAGAACGTCTGGCATCGCTGAGAACAGCATAGAGCCAACGGTCCCATCCGGCAAAATAGACGAAGAATCGGTTTTCCTCAGTAAGAAAGCGCCGAGGGTGGGATTCGAACCCACGATCTCCGGGGGAGAACAGGTTTAGCAAACCTGCGCCTTACCAGGCTAGGCAACCTCGACTTACCTCAACGACTTCGCAGTAGGGCTATTTAAATTCTGCGTTCGCCTGCCAGCAGAAGTACTGAATCATCTTTTTCCAGCACCATCACTCCACGCACGCCAGCAGATCCTTGCTAGTTATGATCCCCACCAAGGCTCCGCCCTTCATCACCGGCAGCCTCCGAATCCCGTGCTCACGCATCAGCCTCGCGGCCTCAGCTGTGGAGGCATCAAGATCGATGGTGACGAGCGGCCCCACAGTCATGATATCCCGGACAGCTACCCTTGCCGGATCCCGACCTTCGGCAAAGACCTTGAGAAAGACCTGGCTGGTTGTGACTATACCCAGGCACTCCTTGAGCAGCCCGTCCCCGGCAACAAGAACGCTGCCTTTTTTCAGAGAAGCCATCCGTTTTATGGCCTCAAGCACTGTTGCCTCCGGGCGAACAGTGACTATGGGATAGCTCATCAGATCTCTAACCTTCATATCGGCCCCAATCCAATAATAATGCGATTATTAGCAGATAAAGCTGATCCATTTTATTGGAAGACAAAAAAAAGAAATTGAGAACTGCCCGGCTTCAGAGCACTCCCCACTCAAGCTCCAGTGCAACCACCGGCTGCTCGAGTCCAAAGCTCTTCAGGACCAGAGGATGCATCTCGCCAAAGCATCCAATCCTTCTCCCCTCAGCCATGAAATCCGCACCCCTTCCAGGAATCAGCGCCCCATCTTTGGATGGCACTATCTCTGCCTTAATCGCCAGCTCCCGCAAGACCGCGTCGGCCACAGAGCGAATCTCCGAGAAATTGGCGCCACTGTGGATGCTGGCTGCTGCCAGATTCATGTGCGTCCTTCTTGCAAGAACCACGTCTCCCGCGGCAAATATCCTCTGAGGCAGAGGATGATGCTGGTTCATGGCAAAGATCTCCAGAAGGCTTGAGAGAAGCGACGTGCGCAAAATGGTGTGCAGCTCGCTGATAGGATGCTTGACCCGCACTGCTGCGGCATACTCAGGCCCGCTCTCTCGCCTCATCCACTGGAAATGCATCTTTTCATTGGTGAGGGTGAATGGCATGGTCTCCAGATATCCGAGGCCCGCGAGAAGCTCGCGAATCTCGCCCTTCTTCACCTCCGAGGGATGGGCTCGACCTACAGTCACAGTCCTGGGAAGACGTGCCTCCAGCCGATCAAAGCCATAGGCCTTGGCCGCGTCCTCGAAGATATCCCAGGAATGCATTATGTCCGCCCGGTAGGCTGGAACCTGAACACAAACTGCTCCGCCCTCGGCCCTCGCACCAAAACGCATCCTCTCCAAGCATTCGGCCAGCTCCTGAGCAGTCAGATCAAATCCTATGAGCCGGTTGGCCTCCTCTGCCCTGACTGTCCAGGCCGTGGGAGCAAGGTTCGGTGAGACGAAATCGCCCTCATTCCTCTTGACAAGAACGCTTTCAATCCTGCCGCCCCGCTCGGCCAGAGATGTCACCACAATGTTGAGGGCTTTATGAACCATTCCGTCCATTCCAGTGACATCAATGAACAGGTCCTGCGTCTCTTCTGTGACTGACGTAAGCTCACCGTTGATGATGGGCGGGAACGAGAGCACCTGATCTTTGGCATCAACGATGAGCGGGAAACGATCGCAGCCCTTCAGGATGTGCCCATAGCCCTTGCCCTTGGGATGCTTTTCCAGGATCTCATTCATGCTCATCTCCTCAGAATAGTCCAGCGGCACAAACTTTCTTTCGGGATCCTCGCCAAAGTATCTGAACGGCGGAGTCACGCGAGAGATGTCGTGCACGCCGATGGCCACCTTACGCCGGTTCCGGCCCAGACCCCAGTGTAGGTCCTCCTGAAGGCCCATGAGCGACTCAATGGCCTCGCTGGTAAAGGATAGACCACGGACCACCGCGCATCCAATTATTGGGCGCACCGCCTTTACCGACTCATCCACCTGCAAGACGACCGAACCCTTTTGAATGGGGTACTCCACGAGTCCTGTTTTGAGGCCCAAGAAGCCCTGCATGGCCCTGGCAACGCCCTCTACGCTGTATAGATCAGGCCTATCCGGGAAGAACTCCACATCCACATACTCCTTTTCCGCCCTCTTTCCGATATCTGCACCCATCATGGCCAGCCGGCCCATGATTGTCTCACGTGAGGCTCCAATCAGCCTCTCCATATCATCGTAATAAACTCTAACAACAGGCATGATCAATCCCTCAGAGCTTGATGCATACAGGCGTCTCGCGCAGCCACTCCAGGTCCGACTGATAGAGCAGCCTGAGGTCTTTGAGCCCAAGCTTAAGCATGGCAACCCTTGAGACTCCGAGCCCCCAGGCCAAAACGGGATGCTCGATGCCGAAGGGTGCGGTTACCTCTTTTCGGAAGACTCCAGCTCCGCCCAGCTCCACCCAGCCGAGGCCATCTATGAACACCTCCGGCTCGACCGAGGGCTCGGTGTAGGGGAAGTACCCTGGCCTGAATCGAACTTCCTCAAATCCCATCTTGCTGTAAAACTCCTTCAAAATGCCCAGAAGATGAGAGAATGTCACATCTCTGTCCATGACGATTCCCTCGAGCTGCTCGAATTCAGGAGTATGAGTGGCGTCGATGGCCTCCCGCCGGTAGACACGATCTATTCCGAAAGCCTTGACAGGAGGCTCGAAATGCTCAGCCAGATACTTGATTGTCACTCCGGTTGTGTGCGTTCGCAAAACCTCCTGGCGGGCCACCTCCGGCTTCCAGACTCCGCCCCAGCCAAGGCTGTCGGCGCCTTTGCCTGACTCATGCATCTCTTTGACGCGAGTATAATCAGGAATGTCGGCCAGGCTGTCCAGATAGAATGTGTCCTGCATCTCTCTGGCAGGATGATCCTGGGGCTGGAAGAGGGCATCGAAGTTCCAGAAGCTGGACTGGACTATCTGGCCCTTGATCTCAACAAAACCCATCTCCAGCATGATCTCACGCATAAAATCGATGAGCCTCTGGTAAGGATGCTTCTTTCCAGGATAGACCTTATCTGCAGCGAGGGTGACGTCATATGGACGAGGCCGGTAGCTGGAACCGCGGTACTCCAGATTCAGGACCCCATCCGCCTCTCTCCATTGACCAGCTTTGATCATATCGGATGTAAGTGGTGGCATCTCCTGGACGGCTGCAGCGCCCATTCCTCCAGAAGCCCACTTTATCCCCTCTGCCGTGATCTCGTAGCGCCACTCCTTGCTCTTGGAGAATGCCACCAGTCCACGGCCCTTCAAATCAGCCAGACCCTTTTTGTCGAGCTCTGAGCTGCTCTTTGGCCCCCTAAGTTGCAGATCCTGCAAGATCTCCTCATCTTTGCCCCTGGCAGCTGAGCCCGCAGGCAGGATCGTTCCCATTTCTATGGCTGCCCAGCCCTTCTTTCGAAGCCACCCAAGGCCAATCTTGTGGGCAGGATCCTTTAGCTCAGACATGGGTTTTCCTGAACCGATGGCGGAAAGCAAAATCCTCTCAGGCAGACCCTCTGAAGCATACTTTTTGCCCTCATCTGTAAGCGAGACTGCCTCCTCCACCGACTTGGTCACACCAATGAGACCCTGCTCGCCCAAAGCATCAGCTAGGGCCCTCACAGCTTCGATCTTCATCTCCAGCTTTTCGGCAATTCTCTGAGGATCGGAATAACCTTCAGATATCGCCTTTAAAACTTTGACATCGTTTTCAGATAACATATTATCATCCCGCAACCAGGCCGATTAAGGGCAATCCTGCTAATGCCCTCTCGACCATTAAAAGAAAGAAAAGACCAGGTGGCCGAAGATGCCTGAAGCTAGCCTCTCCGGCTTCAATAGCCTGATTTGATGATTGACAATTGAGCATTTAACGATATTGTCAGGCACGGTTTTTCCGGTTAGATTTATGATTTATAAACCTGTCGAATCGCTCTCCAGTTCATCAAGGGCGCTCATCACGCCATCTACTGCCATCCCGAAGAACTTACGGCCCTTCTCAACCGTTGCCGGCCTGGGATTTCCCATAATGCCGTTTCCCATGAGATGGCGGACATCCCTCTGAATCAAAAAGCGAGGACGCACCGGGAAGTTCTTCTCAGGCAGTCCGTGGACCAGATCCGGGCGTATGACCATCATGAGAGAGGTCTCAACCTCGCCGGCGTGTCCGTCATGAGGAGTCTCGACAGCAGTGTTGTCTATGAGATCAAACAATGAGACCAGGCTCGCCCTGAAATCGCGCACTTCAACAGCCATCTGGCAGGCCTCTTCGAGGGCAGCCATGTGCAGGCCACCCGCGTGTCCTGTCAGAATCATGACTCGATTAAAGCCGCTATCAGCGAACGAGAGCAGCAAATCCCGGACAAAGCCCCGCAGGGCATCATGCCCCACGGTGATGGTGCCGGGAAAACCCCGCGTGCTGCGACAGACTCCATAATAAAGAGGTGGAGCCAGGAAAACGCCACGCTCCCTGGCGACCGCCCGCGCCACCTCGATAGCCTGCACGGTGTCAGTGATCGTAGGCAGATGAGGACCATGCTCCTCTGTCGCCCCAATCGGCAGGATCACTGTCCGGGTCTCCCTCTGCCCAGCTTCGATCTCCGGCCAGCTCATCTCCTCCAAGAGCCTCATACTGTGATGACATCTCCCGCGAGTACGAACTCTTCGGGCACCTTCAGCTCGAAGGATTTGTCGCCCACAGTCAACGTGTAAGAGGTCATCGGCTTAGTATCGAAATTAGTGCCACCAGCAATTGGGCCTTCTGTAGAGTAAGGCAACACCAGTGTGAAGTGCCCGCTGGCATCACTGACGTTGGATTGCTGGTAGAGGAATGCCCGGTTCTCGTTGGTCATAATTGGAACTGACGCAGCGACCCGTGTTCCAACCGGGGCAGCGCCGGAAACAACAGCTCCAGGCACATGCTCGAATGTCTTTACCAGCTTCTGACCGCTGCTGGTCACTGCAGTCTCCGACTCGTGCACCAGCCGGTAATGCTGAAGGGCTTCCAATGGGAAGGCAGAGTTGGCAGGACTCAGTGCTCCGATCTCGGCCTGATCTCCAGCATCCCGCCTCTCATCTACGTAAGCCTCCAATTCAGTCCGATTCCGGGTGATCTTGGGAGATTCGGTGAGCACAGGAACCGTGACACCATTTCCTGCGTCCATCGCGTGATAAGACAGACCAACACCGCTGTCGCCAGAGGTCTCGGTGCCATCGAAGAAATACAGGCGAGCTGCCATGGTCTTGAAGTAAGGCTCGCGCCAGATCTGAACCGGCACCCACTGATTGCCCTGCTCTTGATAGACTCCACCCATATATCGAGAGTTAGGAATGGAACTCCAGGCAGCCATTGCATGGAACTTGCCCACAGCCATTGGCTGATCGATCATCACATACTTAGTGTTCATGTACAATGTGCGATTGGAATCAAGAGCTGCAAGCACTTCTTCTGCACGGCTCTCATTCTCAGCCAGGAAGAATGGTGAAGATCCCGGAATATTTTTGGTGGCGCTTCCTATTCCCTGCTGGAAAGGATTGGCATTGGGTATTCTGTGGCCAATGGTCTCGATGAGATGCCCATAGTCCCACCAGGACATTATGCCGTAAGCTGCATCCGGGTAGGCATACTTGCCTTCAGCGGGCCGTACATACTTCTCGTAGAGATCCATTCCTGGGCTCGGCGTATTGTTCTGCAGCCAAGCTGTTGATGTGCGCCAATCCAGCTCCGGACCGCTTGTGCTGGCGGCCCATTCTTTGCTCCAGCTAATGCTTGGCATGAGGACCAATGCGAAAATCAGAATCGCTGCCACTATGATCTTGGAATTGGAGAGGATCAGCTTGGTCAGACCGCGTCCCGGATCACTTGATAGATCCACATCTAGATCTGCGTCCCTAACTCCGAACTTTTGCATCACCCATATTGCCAAAAAGCCTGTGAGAATAGCTACGTTCACTGCATAATAGTAGGTAAACCTATTCTGAGCCAGTGTCATGATGAGAATGATCAAAGACCAGATCAAGACGAATATATCTGCAGGCCTCTGAATCTTTAGGTTCCTGACTACGAGCACGACTAAAGCTATCAGGGCAAATGTGAAGGACGACAATAGGAAGGCCAGGTAGATGGCCATCATCGAGGTTGAGGTCGAATCCGGGCCATAACCGATGCCTGGAAACGACGTGATGACGCTTCCTACGGAAAATTGCCCCCCGCTTGAGAACAATGCAGAGGCCTCGCCAACTGTAGCCGCTCCGCCGGTCTTCTGCTGGAATATGGCAAACCCAGCCAGAAGCGGCTTGGTGAACTGGGGAAGGGCAATGTAGAGGAAGGCTGTCCCCAAAGCCACCAGCCCTGCCAATGATGCAGGATAGTAGTAACCTGAAAAGCCCTTCTCCTTAATGAACCTTGACAGGACGGAAATGAATACAGCTGCAACCACGCCCATGAGAAGAATCGTGGGCTGGAAGAGACTGTAGAGATAATGGTTGAATCCGTAATATGAATCCACAAAGGGAAGCACCAGCAGAGTTGCGACCAAAAAGGAAATGCTTGAAGTTATGGCCAGATACTCCACGTTCTTTCCCCTGATGTGGTCGAATATGCTCTGAACCAGTATGAAAAGCAGAATAATACCCTCGAAGAGGAATCCGGACGACCAGGCATCTATGTAGAGCCCGAGTGATATGCCTGCCAGGACGGAATATAGGAGGGGCCGCTTGAATGCAGACCAGTTTCTCTGCACAGCTGCAAAGCTCATGCTCTTGCCAGAATGCAGGGCAAGAAGCAGGAACATGATTGTGAGTGTGCTAAAGAGGATCTCTGCAGCATGGTGATCTGTAAATCCAAGTGTGGTGCGGCTGAATAGCTGGCCGGGAAGAACGGCCACAATAAGCGCCGAGACAAGACCGCAGCTCTTGCCGAAGAGCTCCTTTCCGATGAAGTACACGGGAAAAACCAGAAGTGCGCCCATGACTGCTGGCATTAGCGCCCCTACAACCTCCACCAGATGATTGCTGGGGTGTCCCAGTCCGAATATATATGAGAATATGGTTATCGCCCAGCTCAGGAAGGGACCAAAATGAAGTGGCGTTCCATTAGGGAAATTGGTCATGGGATCGAAGAAGAGCCGTTGAAGGTTGATAACGGTGCCTTTGGCAAGCATCATATGATACCAGGAATCGGTCTCGCTGGAAAAGATGACGCCGCTTTCCGAGATAACCCGGCTCCAGGGAATGATGGCGCGCAGATAAAATGATAAGATCGCAGCTACGATCAATCCCGCGTATACATATAAATCACTATTCCGCCAAAATTCGGCATTATTCGCCGCCTTGGCCTTCTTTTCCAGGGAGACGGACGAGGCACTCCCCGGCTTTGCCTCATTTGGCTTCGCCGAGGCCTTTTTGCCGCGATCACCCTTATCAACAGATCTCTTAGACATCAAGGCCTACAGACAGTTCTATCCTCATAAACGTTTTGAATCATGAATGATATGATATGATTAGGAACTGATCTATATGGATAAAATACAGGACGTAAAAGGTCTGGGCGGAATGTTGAACGGATTTAGGGAACTTGTGAAGGAGGACAAAAAGATCCTATTCATCGGCTCTGCCGGATTTTGTACCCCATTCGCCCTATTTCTGAGCTATCCGGTGCGAGAAAAGGAGATGGCCTTTCTGCCCGGCCTGCACATGGATAAAGCCAGATGCATCAAGGCCACGGATTACGGAATGGAGCTGGCCGACGCGACTGATGCACAGGCAGATGTAGTCGTAATTCTTGGAGGCATGGCCATGCCCAAGATTGGCGTCAAGCCGGACGAGATGAAAGAGTTCCTTGGCAAAATAAGATACAAGAAGCTCATAGGCGTCTGTTTTATGTCCATATTTGAGAAAGCAGGATGGTGCTCAGTCCTGCCCTTTGACTTCGTGATGAATGTGATGCTTGAAGGCGATATCTCTCGCTAATATCTTTTTTTTAAAAACCAAAATGGGCCCGACGCGATTTGAACGCGTGACCTCACGGTTATCAGCCGTGCGCTCAACCTGGCTAAGCTACGGGCCCGATCCGCACTTTGCATTGATGATCCCATTTATAATTGTTTCCCTACTCACGCCAGCAGTCCAATTCCTGGCATAAAGCCGAATTCGAAATGAGACGCACTATTTTCCATATACAGACAGAAAAAGACCACTGCTAAGTTCCTATTGGACCGGCTCAGGTCACGGCGCGGGCAATAGGACACGGATCTACGACAGACTTAAATCAATGCAAGAACGACCATAGTTCTGATAATTATGGAATCCTCCAAGGAAAAAGAAGCAGGAGACTTGACAGGGCTTTACGACCTGGCAATTCCTCTGAGCATGCCAGTAACCGTTATCCGCGAGCTGGTAGAGAACTTCGAGCTGGACCTGATCAGAAGGCCGGGAAAGATGGACATGACTGGAGAAGTGATGGACCGGGAGATATTGGTTTTGAGAGGGGACCTGGAGACCGTCAAAGCCGCTGAGAAGTACATGTTCGAAGCCCTGGATAAAAAACTGGCCGAGTGGGGTCGCAAGGATAAGGAAGAAAAATATAAAAAATACTATGAAGAACAGGCTGCTGCCCGGCTTAAGGAGCTGAAAGAGAATCCAGAGGCCGCCAGGGAATGGGATATAACCCCGACCCAGCAGTCGTCATAAGATCAGTCGATCATCACCCACTTGTTTTTTCCTTCCCATAGCTTGAGGGATACTAGCCGGACGGCGGTGCCATCCAGATCCTGAGCCAAATGATCGGATATCCAACGGGCTATCGTCTCAGCTGTGGGATTTGGCAGGATATCATTCAGGTAGCTGTGGTCCAGCTCCTGCATGGCCTCTGCGATTATCCTTTTGAGCTGATAGAAATCCATGACGAAGCCGTCCTTGCCAACCTCGCCCTCAACCACGATCTCCACCTGGTAGGTGTGGCCATGCAGGCGGGCGCACTTGCCCTGATAGCCGGGCAGTAGATGAGCTGCATCAAACTCGGTGACGACTCCAAGCTTCATTCGAGAGCCCTCCCCCGGCGTCTGTCGATCTCATCCAGTTGATCCAGCATCTTTCGCAAAGCCGTTCGAACCGCATCGGAGAAGTTGACGAACTTTCGACCGTCTCCGACATGAGCCTGGACATCATCTATGATGTGCTGAGGTATTTCCACTGTGACCTTGGGCATATTATCCTCTGAAATGTTTTGCACCCCTTTAGCGGGATTCCTGAGGTATGCCCAGGAGAATATAATATTTATAGATTTGCTAAGATAACGGCATCTTCCGGCGCTCCGGCCAGCATCTTCAGGGCCTCAGCTTCCATGAAGTGCAAACTGGCAGGCACAATCAGGATATGCAGAGGCCCGCCGAAGTCATGGTTTTGCAGACGTGACAGAAGGTCCGCTTTTACTGTCGCGTCATCAGATCCCGCCCTGGCAATGCCTATGCCCAAAACCCCGGCAGGAAGCTTCACGTCAGAAGCATCCTGCATCTCCAAAAGGAGTGCCGCCCCCTCATTTGCCGTCATGTATCTCTCGACAGGTTCCCTCTGGATATCTAAGAAGAGCATGGTATGCAGATTGCGGCTGATGTTCTCCAGGAGGACCTGGTAGGGCGTCTCAGGGATTATGCGCTTTCCCCGCGAGACATAAGGAAAGGGAATGGTGGTGGACCGGCCGAAACGATAGTTTTGCAGGCCGGACAACCCTGATACTGCGGTCACAATCGATGAAGAGTGAATCACCCGGGTCTTGATGCCCATGCCGACCGCCCGCAGCCGAAGGTCCAGGTGAGTGGTGGAGACCATAGCGTCGCCTCCCACGAGGAAGGCCACGTTCAGGTCGCGAGCCTCCTCCAGCCAGGCAGGGTCCACCTCTACCTCAGATCTGCTGAGTTGATGGACCTTCTTACCATAGAACTCTTCCAGACGCGTAAGCGTTGTTCCCATCAGCCGAGAGGTATAAAACTCAGCATAAACCCTATCTGCAGAAGCGACAGCATCCAGGCCTTTGACGGATATGTCCCGCTCATCATAGAGCCCGAGGCCAATGAAGGTGAGCATGGCAATTTTCTCATCCGCTCCAGTTTAAAAACGCTCCTGCCTCCCTTACGTCAAGTCTATATGCCAATTGGGCTGCAATAGAGTATCATGATTGGCAGGGCAACTCAAGTGGTGGATTGCCGGGAGAGCATGGGCCTGGCCAAGGGCGGTGGCCTGGCTCAAAGGGGTACGCTCTCCGAGGCGACGAAGCCGGATGTGATCGCCATAGCCATGTCTCCGGGGAGACGTCACATCACCAAACCGGTTTGCGAGATGACCTATGGGCTACGCCGCGAGGGAATTCAGACAAGCGTGCTGGTCTTGGAGGCAGGAACAGGAGTTCCTGAGAGCTTTCCTCAAGCCTCGCGAGGCTATGGCCCGACCTTCGGGCTGAATGAGAGGGAGCTGGAGCAGATCGCGCGTCATAAGATTGCCGTCTTGCATCTGGGCAATGTGCGCTCCCATGTCATATTCAAGGCAAAAGAGATCCTGTCTCAGGTGGATATACCTGCGGTCGTAGTTGCCCAGTGCCCTATGGACATGGAGGACTTTGCCCGCGAGGGGATAAAGACCAGCGCCGTCAAGCCCCCTCATCAGAAGACTGAGACCAAGGGCGAGGTAGTGGACATAGTAACCGGCATTACCCGCGGAGCTACCTGTACCAGAGTGAAGCTCAACACCCTGGCCAAGGTCCTGAACAAGCACCTGGCGGAGATCAATGCCCGTGAGGCAGAAGAAGCTCTAAGCAAAAAGAAAAAGAAGTAGTCTTCATCAGACGAAGACGATTAATACTATTTTCCCGAAAGGCTGGACTTGATGAAGCTCGTTGTTATCTTAGGCGACGGCATGGCCGACCTGCCGATCGAGGCCCTGCAGGGCAGGACGCCCTTGCAGGCGGCAAAGAAGCCAAACATGGATCGGCTGGCGAAGCAGGGCAGAAGCGGTCTCGCTCAGACTGTGCCGGATGGATTTCCTCCGGGAAGCGATGTGGCAAACCTCTCCGTCATGGGTTATGCGCCATCCAGGCACTACACGGGTCGCGCGCCCCTGGAGGCAGCTGCCATGGATGTGCAGCTTGGCGCAGCTGACATTGCCTTCCGCTGCAATTTTGTGACCATCGAGAAAGGCATCATGCAGGACTACAGCGCAGGGCATATCAGCACTGAAGAGGGCCGCGAGCTGATCGAGGCCCTCGCCCCGCTCATGCCGGAGAGAAAGCTTTACGCAGGTGTAAGCTACCGAAACCTGCTCGTCCTCAAGGCCGGGGCGAAGGCTGCCTGCACACCGCCCCACGACATCAGCGACCAGCCTGTGGCCTCGCATTTGCCCAGCGGCCCGGACGCCGAGCTTCTCATAAGTCTGATGGAAGCGGCAGGACCAGTTCTGGCCAACCATCCCGTGAACTTGAATCGCATAGCTGCAGGAAAGCGCCCGGCCAACGCCATCTGGCTTTGGGGACAGGGGCCTGCTCCAACCATGCCCAGCTTCGCCGAGAAGTACATGCTCGAGGGAGCCATGATCTCTGCAGTGGATCTCCTCAAGGGAATCGGCAGGTACGCGGGGCTGGAGGTCGTAGACGTGACCGGAGCTACAGGCAACATCGACACCAACTACGAAGGAAAAGTTGAGGCGGCCCTGCAGGCTTTAGAGCGCCTGGACTTCGTGTATCTGCACATCGAGGCGCCTGACGAGGCGGGGCACGAGGGAGACACGGCACTGAAGGTCAAGGCCATTGAGCTGTTCGACGAAAAGGTGGTAGGTCCCGTGATAAAAGGCCTGGATGAGAGCGGCCAGGACTGGCGGGTGCTCCTTCTGCCTGACCACGCCACCCCGATTTCCATCAAGACGCACAGCCGAGATCCGGTGCCGTTCACAATTGCAGGCACTGGCGTGCAACCGGACGGAGTAGAGAGGTTTGATGAGACAGCGGCGCGGCAGGGTGGCTACGGGCGAGTGCAGGCGACGGAACTGGTGGGGATGATGAAGGAGGGAATATGAAGAGAGCAACGTTGGATCTGCGTGGATGTGCACCTCACACTCCTTATTCACACTGATTTGCAGGCACTTATTATCGCAACATTGATGTTCACAATATTTATATTTTTGTAGATAGATATATATATATAAAGAGTCGAAATTGTGATTGATATTCGAAAAAATGCCATTAGGCAAATAAATCAGTCGTATTATTTTTATATAATCTTGCACGAGAGTACCATTAAAAACCACGTCCGAGGATTCCTATAAACCCACCTTCCATTTAATATCGAAAAGTATATATACTATTAATACTATTATGAAGTATGGATTCTTTTACCACATGG
>Ga0074195_1003845_pt1 | contig 13341 bp, 7 predicted proteins | sample EPASupsiteHSE623_FD_64525 | JGI IMG/M metagenome (GOLD analysis project Ga0074195, IMG submission 64525) | Bioremediated contaminated groundwater from EPA Superfund site, New Mexico - Sample HSE6-23 | ecosystem: Environmental > Aquatic > Deep subsurface > Groundwater > Contaminated ...
ATCAAATCAGAGTATTCTGAAATCAACCGACGGAGGTGTTTCCTGGGTGTCGAAAGGTCCATCCGGATTAGTTGTGAAGGATTTTTCATTTGCCAGCTCAAGTGCTGCTGTGGCAGTTACTTATGGCCAGGGAATATATAAATCTACTGACGCAGGCGAAACCTGGAATGTTACCGGTGCCACAACCGGACAATATATATCTGTTGAATATTCAGGAAATAATGTTTTTTTTGCCGGGGGAAATAGCGGCACGATATTCAGGTCCGTTGATGCAGGTTCTACCTGGCAGTCAAGGGTTGATGCTTTGTCTTCAGTAAACGATATTTCATTTTCGGGGAGAGATACCGGTTTTGCCTCCACTTATGGAAACGGAGTTTTCTATACTATGGACGGGGGCGGGACATGGGTAAAAACTGCCGACGGCATAGTGAGCCTGAGCATGAACTGTGTTAAAATTCTTAACGATACGGTAGCTCTCGCCGGCGGGGACGATGGATTATATTCAACATCAACCGTGCCGCCGCTGTTAGCCCAGCCAACTTTGATTTCACCGGATGACGGCACTGCTAACCTATCGCTGAATCCGAAACTAAAGTGGAGTTCGGTTACGAAAGCCACGAAATATAAATATTTGATATCCGAACATTCGGACTTTTCCGAAATTAAAGAGCAGAATTCAGTGCAGGATACTTCGGCTCAAATACAAACAGCCCTGGATTACGGTAAAAAGTATTACTGGAAGGTATGTGCCCAGAACGGACCTTATGACGGTCCTTACTCACCTACCAGGATGTTCTCGACTTTGCTTGCCGTTCCCGTACTCGAATACCCGGTGGATAAGTCGTCCGATATTTTATCGCCTTTTGTATTTAAATGGAAGAAAGTTACAAATGCAATGTATTATTTCTTTCAGCTCTCGCCAGTTCAGGATTTTGATACAATCACTTATGAAAAAAACCTGCCCGGCGATACGATGCTCGTAGTTGAAAATCTTTCTCCTTTCAAAAAATATTATTGGCGTGTAAAAGCAATAAACGCTAATTCCGAGAGCAAGTATTCGGCATTTTGGGAATTCGAAACAGGTATGCAGGCTCCGCTTCTGGCTTCGCCAAAAAATAAGTCATTCACACCGGAAATTACTGTTACCCTTTCATGGAGCCCCATTCCCGAAGTTGCTCATTACATTATCGAAACATATAATAAAGAGAATTTTACAGGTGCCGACCTGGTTTCCAGGGATACCTGCCTCAAAGATACTTTTCTTATTAAAACTTTTTATTACGGGGCAAATATTTTTTGGAGGGTAAAAGCCTCGAAGAACGGAAAAGAGTCGGGATGGTCAAACGTCTGGGGATTTTCTATCGGTGAAAAAGGACCGACACTCTTATCCCCGGTAAATAATGCCAAAAACCTGGAAACAAGGATTAATCTCGCATGGGAGCCGCTCAGCAAAATTGATTTCTATGAGTTAGTCGTCGCCGCGGACACCGGATTTGTCGAAGTTGCTTTAGCAAAGACACTAAATACTGAAACATTAGCTGCGGCAGGTCCATTTAAATATAGCAAAACATATTTCTGGAAGGTAAGGGCGTCGAGAGATTCAAAATATACTCTTTGGTCCGAAACCTGGAATTTCACTGTTGGTGCAAAACCACCGACGCTAAGGCTGCCGGAGAATAATGCGAAAGGTTTTCAACTTGATGATGAATTTGTCTGGGATTTGTACACCGGAGCATTAACTTACAATATTCAAATAGCAGGCGATTCGTCTTTCTCAAAGATGATTGAGACAAAAACCGGGTTGACCGACCGAAAGTATGTATCGGGAAGTTTGGAAAGGTTTAAATCGTACTATTGGAGAGTTAGGGCTGAATTGAAAAGCGGATTTTCACACTGGTCGGAGATTTGGTCTTTCAAAACCGGACTGAACAAACCGCTTTTGTCTAAACCGGAGAACAGTGCGACCGGCATTTCACCCCTAACCGCCGAATTGCGCTGGGAGCCGGTAATTGGTGCCGAATATTATCAGTTGGCGGTAGCAACCGACCAAAATTTTTCTGATATTATTTATTCAAAAGACACGGTTTTCTTAAATTCATGCGATGTTAAAAACCTGCAGCCGCAGAAGCGGTATTGGTGGAGGGTAAAGGCACACTGCGAATTGGGCGAAAGCGGTTGGTCGGTGCCTTTTTCCTTCGTAACTGATATTGGTTCAGGTGTTGATGATATTTATATTAATACCGGATTGGAAGTTGTTGCTTTCCCGTGTCCGTTCAGAAGTACGGTTAATTTCAGCATTCAAAATACTTTTCCCGGATTGATGAATCTAAAAATATATTCATTGTCGGGAGTTTTAGTTAATGAGGTGAGAACTGAAAAACTACCGCTGAACGGATTCTTTGCAAGTTGGTCACCGGAGGGGCTTTCGCCGGGAACCTATATATATTATATCCTTGATAACAAGGGTAATATCATTTATTCCGGTAATATAATTTACCTTGGGAATTGAACTGATTTAAGCAAACTTTATTTATCGTCGGGAGTTATCTCCCGACGATTTATCAGACATTGACTCGTCAGGAGGCAATGTCTGACGGGAGGGGAAAAAATATGCCCACCTTGTTTAGCAGAACCAAAATCTATTAGTGATATATTCCCATCAGTTTTTATTGTCCGTTTTCTAACCAAACAGAAAATAATCTTTATCTTCTTCAAAAATTAGATACTTATCTGCCCTTGAAATAATTTCATTAAAATCTATTTCCCTTAGAATAGACAAATAATTATCGTTATTATAGAAAATATAATGAATTAAAATAATTTCAGTACTTATTAATGATATTCTAAAATAACTATATAACCTGATTTTAAATTCATTGAAATTATCTATATCTAATTGATTGATTTTTTGGTGATTTTTTACGGAGTTGAACAGATCGAACATAGCAATGATGATATTTTGATATTTATCGAGATGAATATGATAGTCTTTATACAAGCCATTATTATAAATATCCTGAATTTTATCAGAATTGCTTTTATTTTGAGAATTATCGCTTGTATTCAAATTTTCGAATCTAACCCGCATATCGTTTAAACAGAAAGCGAAAAAATTATTTTTACTTTTATAAATCTCTATTTCATCTCCTGGAATTAACACACGATACCCTTTTTTTTCTTGTGTTGGATTATAAAAAATAATGTCATTTATTAAATTTCCTTTTAGTTCAATTAATTTCAATATGTGTTCCACTGTTTCTTTCATATAGCTGGAATTAAAATAGGATTTAAATTGATTATTGGCTGCTTCATACTGTTTTTTGACAATGTCATAATTTTTAAATAATAAAAAAATTGTCAAGAAAGTTAGTATTGGCAATAATACTCCACTCACAAAAGTACCATAAAAACTAAAATTTTCTGGCTTTGGCGGACATGTACAATCAGTAAATGGCCAAATTAATAAAGGGAAAAGATAAATAAATACGATAAAAACAAGTAATAATCCGATAGTATTTTTATAAAACATAATGCCTCCATTTTTAATAAATAATTACAAAACTTATATCCCCTTTCACCCGCACAACTTCGATGGCTTCCAAGCCAAGCATTTCAAATTCTATCGATAGTTGTTTGGAATTTTATCACCTAATTACCACAAAACTCTTTGTAATTCTATTTGTTCCTGTGTTCATTGAGCAAAAATAAATCCCGGAGGGAAATACTTCTGTTGAAAGATTTATTGAACTTTGTCCTGATAATTCCTTTTCATCTAATCGCTTTATTTCAATACCAAGAGAATTAAAGATTGATATGCTTTTATTAGATAAATCAACATTTGAAAATGAAATCGAGAGTTCATCATTTACTGGATTTGGTTTTATTGAAAAACTTGATTGATTGAATAATTTTACTCTTCTTACCGGTAAGGCACAAGCTTTGGTTTCTAAAGAACCATTAATGACAGTATCAATATTAATGTTTGAATTGACCCACTTAAACTCTAAAATTTCTAAGGGAGTGAAACTCTCCCCCAAAAGAACAGTTCCTGTAATTTCCGTTAATATTGAATTAGTTTCATTTAGGGAAATATTGTCGCATCGTATCGTGATTATTCTATTGAATTCTTTGTCAATTAGATTTTCTAATATTACACCAGTAGTTAAACCGCTAGGTAAAAACATCGAAGCATTAAATTTGATATTGGCAGTAAAAGATAGATTTTTTGTAAATTCATTTTCACAATTTACTTTTGCTAATAAGGGGATGCGGAAATTCTCTGTCCCTGGAAAAGCAAAGGTATCAGGTAACGAACAAGTTAAATCAATTTCATTGACTTTAATTATTATGTTGTCGATTCCCCAGGACTCATTATCAAAAGTTGGGGTACCATCTTTTAAAATACCCATAAACTTTATTTTTATAATTCTTGAAATGTTAGTTTTATTCATTGATAAATGGTATACTGCATCTTCAGCTATTGGAGTAGGCTCATAAATATAACCTAATGATTGTTTCTCAATTGCTCCGTACTGTGCTGGGTATTTTTTCCCAGAATTTACAGTTTCCGGATAACTTTGGTAACCATAACTTGTTGCTGAATCTCCCCAATTACTAAAACTATAAGCTATATTTGTACCATTGACATCAAAAGCAAATATGTCACCAAGTGTTGAATCGCCACCGTCCCAACTCCTTATTACAAATACATCGAAGTCAATATTAAAGTCACATAAATCATATTTATTGGCAAGAGTTAAAATAATATCTTGATTGCCAAATTGTCCTAAGAATCTACGATTACCTTTTGGTGTTATGTCAGTTTTTATAGGATTTTGCCAAATTGGATTAGTAATGATAGTTGTCCATTCGGTGAAGATGTTATTCGTTTCAAAATCCTCTTTATAAATAATTTTCTCTTTTGCAAAAAAGGTACTCAAGCAAATGATAAAAAAAGAAAATATAAGTTTATCGAATTTCAAGTTCATTTTAAACTTTCAAATAATTTCATATTCTTCCAAATACAACAATAGCGCGAGTTGCGTCTTTCGTTCCCGCATTATTTTGAGGTAGTCAACGTGAATTAATTGGTTCATAAGCTAATCTTCAGATTGTTTTATGTAACTTCTTAACTTAACATTTATAAAACAAAAAAACAAGTTCTTTTTTATTTGAAAATTATGGTAGTATTGGATTCCCTTTTTTGGGGCGTAAAATAACAGGCGACACACCACCGCCACCTCTCGAGATGGGGTGAAATCAGTAATTTCCACTCCTCAGCAAGGGATGGGGAATTTTGAGCGAAGAGAAAAATTGGGGTGGTTTGATTTGCCCCCGAAATGTGGACACACGCTTTGTGTCCATGTTTTTGGGGGCAGGTCATAATTATCGCAAAAAAAAACGATAATAATTTAAATTTTTTTTGTAAATTTATTTACAATTTAGTGATTATTGTAAATAAATGAGTTGGTGCTATTTAAATGATATTCATCAATTTAAAATTCTTAAAAATATGCCAATAGACAAAATCAATAACGTAAATATTTTTTGGAAATTAACCGGAGATAAGGGCGAACCTCTTATATTCGTTCATGGCTCCTGGGGCGACCATCATAATTGGGATTTGGTAACCGCTCAGTTATCAAAAATGTTTCGCGTGCTCACTTATGACAGAAGAGGGCACAGCCAAAGTGAACGCCCAACCGGTCAGGGATATGTCGAGGAAGATATTATGGATTTGATTGAACTGATAAATCATCTTGAACTATCTCCGGCTCATATTGTGGGCAACTCTTATGGCGCAGGCATAGTGCTGAAAACTGCTGCAAAAAGACCAGACCTTGTCAGAAGCTTGATTGCACATGAACCCCCATTTTTCGGTTTGTTGAAAGATAATCCTGACGCCCGGCAAGCCTTACAAATGGTGGACGCAAGAATTAAAGCGGTGCTCGATTTGATTGCTGCCGGTAACTTAGAAAAGGCAAGCGAAGAATTCATGGAAAAAATTGCATCGGAACCTGGTACATGGGAAAAGCTCCCTGACGAGGTGAAAAAAACTACAACTTATAACGCTCCTACATTTTATGATGAAATGCTTGACCCGCAGAGTTTGGAGTTCGACACAACCACTCTTTCGACTTTTAGAAAGCCTGCATTATTAAGTACAGGGAGTGAAAGTCCGCCTTTTTTCCGTCCTGTTATCGAATCATTGGTCAATGCCATGCCAAATGCTAAACGAATAACGATAGAAGGGGCAGGGCATGTTCCCCATAGCAGCCATTCCGAAAAATATATTGAAATGGTAACACAATTTTGCCTTACCGGAGATGTGGCTTTGCAATAATGTCACGTTTCATCGAGGAAATCATATAACTCAAATCAGCCAATTTTGCACTCCACTCCGGAGCTATCCCCCGGCGATAAGTAAAAACATTAACAATGTAATACGAAAAAATTCAGTCAGGATAGTTAAACTGAAGAAATTCAATGGGTAAGCCGTTTTCGATGATAAATGCCATTATAATTGCATCATTGGGGCTGTTGGGAGGTATCAGAATTTCTTTACCTTCTATTTCGAGTTCGATTTCATCAACGATGTATGCCAGATGCGGCATCACCTTGATTATCGGAGGCATAGGGCTGTCGGCTTCGAACCTGAGCCACTCGATTGAGTGGGCATGGTTGTTGAAGCCCGAAGAATACATTTTCAGGTCGGAATAATAATATTCACGAGCCCGTATCTTTTTGCCCGGTATCCCGATATGATGTAGTTTTCTCAAAACTTTTATAAAATATTAAATAATTCACACACACCCTTTTACTTTTTCGATAAATTGCTCTTAAAGTTTCAAAAAAGAAAAATAAATATGTGAAATTATCAATATAATCTGCAACCGAAGGAAATCGGAAACGGTTAACTGATTTATGTTGCGACTTTTCTACCTCTTCTTCTTTATATATACATGCTTGATGCTTGCGGTTTCTGTTCTGCGTTCGTCAATCTCAAAATATTCTTTCAATGATTTGATGAGTGGCGTGAGCTTCTCGTAGCCATAATTTCTGGGGTCGAAGTCAGGGTTTTTCTTTATCAGGTGGTTGCCTACATCGCCAAGAAATGCCCACCCGTATTCGTCGGCGACTGCGTCAACCGTTGAGGACAAAAGCGATATAGCCTCGGAATCAACCTTTCGCAGTGAGAAATGAAGGACAGAATCATATTTCGAGGCAGAAATTGTAGTCCGTTGCTCCACCATTGAAGGAACTTTTAAAATTTCCAGATAAATAAACTTGTCGCAGGCGGAGATGAATGGGTAAGGCGTTTTCTGCTCTCCGAACCCAAACACTTTCATGCCCGACTCCCTCAGCCTTATCGCCAGCCGGGTGAAATCGCTATCGCTCGAAACTATGCAGAATCCGTCAACCTTGCCTGTATAAAGGATATCCATAGCATCAATTATCATTGCAGAATCGGTGGAATTTTTGTTCGATGTATAGCTGTATTGCTGAATCGGGGTGATGGCATTCTCGAGCAGCACTTTTTTCCAGCCCTCAAGGTTCGGCTTGGTCCAATCGCCATATATTCTTTTGAATGTTGGCACGCCGTATTTTGCAATTTCCTCCATCATGCCTTTTATGTTGCTGTAAGGCACATTCTCGGCATCAATTATTACAGCGAGCTTAAGGTCGTATTTTGCTTCCATGTTCTAATTATTTATTTTGTTTATAAGTGTCATAAATTGTTCGCACAGTTCTGTCATTAAGCACTAAATAACAAATTTACAAAATAAACGGATATGAAATCAGCAATCATTTTTTAATAAATCGAATTTTTTTTAAATTGCATAATTATAAAACAGGAAAAATTTTATTATTATAAATGAAGGAAAAATCAAATGAAGAAGTTTTTTTATTTTTTATTATTACTGTCTTTTCAGTTATTAATTACTCAGGCAAATTCAGCGGATTTTATTTACATCTCGCCAAAACCCGGGTCAGATTACAATTCTCTGCAAACCAACATCATATTCCGCTCCGCAGAATTGATTGACCCTGCGACGCTCGAAGCTAATCTTGTATCAGTTATGGGCAGCAAAAGCGGAATTCACACTGGTAAACTCATTTTGTCCGACGATAGCAAAACATTATTATTCAATCCTGACTCGCCTTTTGAACCTTCGGAAAATGTAACCGTGAATTTAAAGCCTGGAATTTTAACCACTTCCGGGAAAAGCATTAACAAAATATCTATCAAGTTCACTACAACTTCTTTAAAACAACCGTTAGACAATGATATTATTAATGATGAAGGTTCGTCTAATAATATTCCGGCTGCTTTGCTCAAAACCGATGAAATTCTTGCCGACACTCTGCCGCCGGACATGGTACCGTTGACAATAACAAGTATTAACAACCCTGATAAAGGCTATTATTTCCTGACTCTCGGCTCATACCTGATGATATTGAACGATACGGGCAAAGTAATTAAATATAAAAAGGTAACTCCATCCCCCTCGAATTTCGAGGTGCAGCAGAACGGGCTTTATTCCTATATATCGGGAGGAAAAGCCTTCATTACCGATACGAGCCTGAAAATACTCGACAGTGTCACCACTCAAAACGGCTACAAACTCGACGGGCATGAGTTCGTGTGCCTGCCAAACGGACATTATCTCGTTATGTCTTACGACCCTCAGTATGTTGATATGAGCAAGGTTGTTCCCAAAGGTTTTCCCAGTGTCAAAGTAACAGGATGTGTCTTCCAGGAACTGGACAGAAATAAAAATGTTGTTTTTCAATGGCGTACATGGGACTACTTCCAAATCACCGATTCATACCAGCGTTTGGACAGCATTGTGAGTGTTGATGCAATCCATTCGAACAGTATGTTCTACGATATTGACGGCAACATCATAATTTCCAGCAGGCATATTTCTTCGATTACTAAAATCAATCGTCAAACCGGCGATGTTATGTGGAGACTGGGAGGCAAAAATAACGACTTTACATTCATCGGCGAAAACGAGTCGAACAAGCCGACTTATTTCTCATACCAGCACAATATGAGACGAAACGCAAACGGTAACTTTACGCTTTATGATAACGGCAACCAGCACAGCCCAAATTATTCAAGAGCAGTTGAATATAAGCTGGATGAAGCCCAAAAAACCGCCACTCTCGTTTGGGAATACAGGCATACCCCCGATGTCTATGGTGCCGCCACAGGCAATGTGCATCGTACGGCAAACGGAAACACCGTTATTGGCTGGGGCATGGCTTCGAGGACTGACGGACAGCCTCAAATGACAGAAGTTCATCCCGACAAGACCATTGCCCTTGAGTTGTCCGTTCCTACCACAGCATCAACTTACAGGGTTTTTAAATATCGTTTGCCTGCTTGCCCGGCTGTGGCTACGGTCAATATAAATGATATTCAGCAGGGGCAAACATACAATTTCGCAAATAAAACCGATACAACAGGAGTTGAAGTCAAGTTCAACGTTTTTGTCGGCTCATTCTACCCGTTCTTCAGGATTCAAAGGTTCGACTGTCCCCCGGTTAACCCGGAATTCGACACTGTACCCAAAATAGTACTGCCTTATAAAATAAAGCTGTTAGTAAATGCAGATGATTATGCAGGTGAATTCCATATTGATATAACCAAATTTCCCACAATTATTGACCCAGCTAATACTTTTGCTTATATTACCGATAGCGTCGGGGTATATCACAGAATTCCCACAACATATAATTCAACAAAAAAGATTCTGGTTTTTCAGTACAGCAGCATAGGAGACGTTGTTTTCGGTATCCCACCGGCATTACTGCCTGCACAAAAACCTCTGCTTGTGCAGCCGGCTGACAAAGCAATTCTCAATATTAAACTGAAAAACAACTACAAATGGACTACTGCCGGAGAATTTTCAGCGTGCCAGGTAAGGATAGCAACAGATAACACATTTAACAATTTAGTCCTTGATACTTTGATTAATAATTCTGATAATTTTAACTTAAATCCGGTTTTAGCAGCAAATACTTACTACTGGTCTGTCCGCTCCAAAAATTCTCAGGGATTCAGTGCCTGGTCGGATGCATGGAGTTTCACACTGGCAAATCCCTATATCACAATGGTCACACCCAACGGCGGTGAAGTTATGGCAAAAGATACAAACTATCATTTTATTTTGTGGAAACACAACCTCGCCGATACCGTAAAAATCGAACTTTACCGCAAAGGTGTTTATGAAACAACTATCAAAGACAGTTTGTGGAGCCCATTGGGAGGATATGCCTGGAAAATCCCAACAGGCATTACTGAAGATTCGACTTATGCCGTCAAAATCACAAGTAAAAAGGATACTGCATTAACTGCGATAAGCATGGCTTATTTCACAATTAAAGAATGGCAATCGGGAGTTGAGGAAATCGCCGGCGTTCCCGCCGGTTTTATATCACCAAATCCGGTACAGGATTTTATTTTGCTCGCAAACAGCGGTTTCGACCGTTCAAAGAACATTTATATATTCAGTATCTCAGGTATATTGGTTTTCGAATCAAAATACAGCGACAGGCTCGATGTTTCGGCATTGAATTCAGGAGTGTATTTCCTGACATGCGGTAAACAAACATTTAAATTCATTAAGGAAAAGTAAAGAAGATGGATTCTACTCTCCAGCCAGGAGTCGCTTCCTGACTGTTATCTTTGTATTGCCTTAATTTTTACTCTCCAGCCAGGAGTTCCCTCCTGGCTGTCTTCTTTGTACAACCCTCATTTTATTCACTTTACGTCAGGAGGCAACTCCTGAGGGGAGGGGAAGTGTGCCTCCTACCTAATTATTTCAAATTTGTGCGTAATCACTTTTTTGTTATATTTAATCCTAAGAAAATATGTGCCGATAGGAATGTTCAATGATTTCTCAATAGTTGAATTACCTTGCTCTATAATCCCACTAAAAAAATTTGTAATATATACACCCTTTATATTATATAAATCAATAATAAAATTAGCAGTTATATTGTTTGTAAAATTTAATGAAATATTTGTTTTTTGAACAAATAAAGAAAATTTAATATTTTCATTTGTTTCTTCTTTAACAGTGTTATATTTGAATTTTGGCTTTAATAATCGGATATTTTGACCGTCATCAATCAAAATATATTTTAAGTCTTTTTCCGGAGACAAACAATAAGAAGACCCATAGGGATATTTATAAATCAAGGTGTCAAATTTAAAATCCCAAATCAGTATATTTATGTTATTTGGTGGTGAACCCGAGCCAATCAATATATATTTAGAATCGGGAGTAAATATTGCTTTTTTTGTATATTGACCGATTTTATTCTTGTTATATTCATTAACAAAACTAAGATTTTCAACATTCCAAACGGTAAGGGGTTGAATTCTTCTGCCGCAAGCTAATAATTTACTGTCAGGAGAAAAATCAATATTTTCAATCATCTCATCTTGTTGTTCAAGTATTTTAATTAATTCCCAGTTTTGGGTGCTAAATAAAGCCAAATAATCATGATATTGCCATTTATCGTCATGATGACCGTAGCCAACTGCGAAATATTTTCCGTCCGGTGAAAATTTTACTGCATGCGGTGGTCCATATAAATCAAGTTTTTTCAACTCGATATTATTATCGATATCATAAACTATTAAGTTTTGTGATTCTTTCTCTACACCAAATAAAGCATATTTACCATCCGGTGATATTGAAACACAATGGACAGTCCCAATTGAGTTAGGCTGTGTTATTAAAAATGAAATTCTTTTGATAATTTTTTCCTGCAAATAATCCCAAATAAAAACCGTATCGGAATTAAAATTTAGTGTAATCACTCTTGGTGTATTAAGTGATATATCAAAACGATATATATAGTCATAAATATCGCAAAGTGAATCATTAAATCTTCTAATTACATTGCCATTTGTCACATCAAGCTTACTTAAGGTTCTACCTGTAGCTGCTATGACATTGCCATCAGACATAAACGCCGCTCCATAAGTAAATTCCAGTCCGTTTTTTTCCCAGAATATATCACTGTCTTGTGCTTTCAAAAACTGCCAAGAAGTGGCAAAAATTGCGATTAGAATAAAAAACTTTTTCATAAGAAATCTCAAATAATAGTTTTTATTCGTCAGGAGTAACTCCTGACAGCAGAGTAAAATTAACTAATTCCCCGATTCTAAGCAAATGGTATGGAGCGGGATTTACGTGATTTTTTTGATTAATCTGATATCTGCTTGCATCCGAGCCGGTGCCTGGGAGCTAGCGAAGAAAGAACCTCCCCTTAGTCCCCTCCTTGCTAAGGAGGGGAAAGCGGAACGCTAGTCTACATCTTCTTACATTGTATGCTTGCACCGAAGCGCCGGCTTGGGAACGAGAGGGAATCTTGTCGATAGGTTTTAGGAAAAAAAATCGGGCTCCGGTTTCAGCACTTTTCGCCAATCCACGGAGCCCGTTAGTATAAGATATATTATGCTTCGCTCAAAGCGGAATGAGTTTCATAACTTGGTATCGTTCTGCCGTCCTCCAACTTCTCGAGGATTGCTCCTGTCGGGCATACTTCCACGCACATCTTGCATCCGTCGCAGGTTGATTCTCCCCATGGGAAATTGAAATTCGGCCTTACCCGTGTCGGGAATCCACGACCGGTAAAGCATATAGCCCCGAGCCCTTTGACTTCTTCACAAACCCGCACACATGCACCGCAAAGGATACATTTCCCCGATTCGTAATAAATAGTGCCGTGAGTGCTGTCCACTTCCCATTCGCGATGTCCGCCCTTCCAGCGGCTTGGCTCTGCGTCGTATTCCCAGGCATAAGCCCGAAGTATGCAGTAATCCTGCTCGGTGCATCCGCAATGCAGGCATCTTGAGGCTTCGGTTTCCGCATCGGAGCAAGAGAATCCGAGTTCCACTTCGGGAAATTCAGGTTTCAACCTGTCCAATATCTGCAATTTGGGCATTTTTGCCCTGTTTATTGTTTTAATTCCATTGTACATTCCTTTTGGTATTTCGTGGAGTTCGCCAATCTGGACAGAAAATTCATTTGTATATTGTTTCATCGGTTTGCCGTTTACGAACTGGTCAATCGTATTGGCGGCGCGTCTGCCCATACCGATTGCTTCGACTGCTATTCTTCCGTTGCCGTCCACTGCACAGTCACCGCCGGCAAATACGCCTTCTTCGGTTGTAACAAATGTTTTCGGGTTTACCTTGAGTGTTCCCCATTCAAATGTTTCGACACCGGAACCTTTGAGACAGTTATCGTCAACTGACTGACCGATGGCGGAAATCATCGTATCACAAATAATCGTAAATTCGCTCCCCGGAAT
>Ga0074195_1003846_pt1 | contig 13340 bp, 11 predicted proteins | sample EPASupsiteHSE623_FD_64525 | JGI IMG/M metagenome (GOLD analysis project Ga0074195, IMG submission 64525) | Bioremediated contaminated groundwater from EPA Superfund site, New Mexico - Sample HSE6-23 | ecosystem: Environmental > Aquatic > Deep subsurface > Groundwater > Contaminated ...
TGGGCAGGTGTTATTGATGCTTGGCTCCGCCTATTTTTTCTTTGTGTGGTTGCGGCGCAAATATGCCCGTTCGGTCATCTTTATCACCATCTTTGTTTTGTGTGTCTTTAACCTGATTTCCAGCCAGGGAGTGGCAGTGATGCTTCCCAGGTTACTGGACACCCTGATCGGCTCTGCACTGGCCATTCTTTCCGTTCGGTTTCTCTGGCCCGACTGGCAGCAAAAAAAACTACCCGGATTACTGACCAAAGCGCTCTCGATGAATACGCTGTATTTCCAGGCCATCCTGAATGAATACCACCGGCAAAGCGGCGATGATGATTTCGACTACCGCCTTGCCCGGCGTCAGGCACATCAGGCCGACAACGCCCTGGTCCTGGCCTGGCAGGACATGCAGGTGGAACCGGGAAAACTAAAAGCGTTCAGGGAACAGGCGTTCGCCCTCACTTACCTGAACCATGCGATGCTCTCTTACCTCTCTGCCCTGGGAGCTCACCGTGAAGAAGAGGAAAGGGGCAATCCTGAACTGATTTCAATGGCCGACACCATACTGGAAGCGCTTGAAGAAACCAGTCAGGCGTCAGATGAAACAACCGGACACGGAAGTTCCCGGATGATCGGGATGCTGAAAAAAATCCGGCGGTTGATGAAAAAGACTGAAACAGGACCATCACGTCAGCAATTTACTCTTTTATATAATATTGCAGAAGTGACCCATCAACTACTCCTTCAGGCCAAAACGTTTCGGGAATCAGATCCGTATCAATCAAATCAATCCTAAAAATCTGCGTCCTCTTAACCGCCAAAACACAAAAAATAGCTAAGTTTATCATTATGATAGAAGAATATATTAACGACAATAAAGACCGTTTCCTGGAAGAACTGTACGGATTGCTCCGGATCCCATCCATTAGCACGGAATCGGTACATAAGCCCGATATGTACCGGGCAGCTGGATACTGGAAAGAGTTGCTGTTGAACGCAGGAGCCGACAAGGCTGAAGTATTTGAAACAGCGGGAAACCCGGTGACCTGGGGTGAAAAGATCATTGATCCCTCAAAACCGACGGTACTGGTTTACGGACACATGGATGTGATGCCGGCCGAACCGCTTGACCAATGGAAATCCCCGCCTTTTGAACCGGAAATCCGGGACGGACGTATCTGGGCTCGTGGCGCCAACGACGACAAAGGGCAAAGCATGATGCACGTCAAGGCTTTTGAGCTGATGGTCCGCACAGGGACGTTATCCTGTAATGTCAGGTTCATGATCGAAGGAGAAGAAGAAATCGGATCTCCCAACCTGGGCCCATGGTGCCGGGAGCACCAGGATATCCTGAAAGCTGATGTGATCCTGATTTCGGATACCACCATGATCAGTGCGGATATTCCAAGTATTACGACCGGATTACGAGGTTTGACCTATTGGGAGGTCACGATAACGGGACCCGCAAGAGACCTGCATTCAGGCATTTACGGCGGTTCAGTAGCTAACCCCATCATCGTACTGTCGAGGATGATTGCCGGCATGATCGATGAAGACGGTAAAATTACCATTCCGGGGTTCTATGATGATGTCATGGAAGTTTCTTCAAAAGAGCGCCGGTTATTATCTCAAACGCCCTTTGATGAGAACGCATATAAAGAAGCCATTGGCGTGAAGGAACTCAGCGGAGAAAAAAAATTCATCGTTCCTGAACGGACCACCATCCGTCCGTCTTTTGACGTTTGCGGCATCTGGGGAGGCTACACGGGAGAAGGATCCAAAACAGTCCTCCCGTCACAGGTCCATGCAAAGATCAGTACCCGCTTGGTTCCCAATCAGGATTTCAGAAAAATCACCCGGCTTTTCACAGATCATTTTGAAAGGATTGCTCCAAAAACAGTGAAAGTGAAAGTGGCAGATCTCCATGGAGGTCAGTCGTACGTATGTCCCATCGACCTGCCGGCTTATCAGGCTGCGGAGAAAGCATACGAGGACGTTTATGGTCGCAGGCCCGTGCCGGTAAGAAGCGGCGGATCAATCCCCATTATTCCGATTTTCGAGGAGATTCTGGGTATCAAATCGATCCTGATGGGTTTTGGGTTGAATTCGGATGCTATCCATTCACCCAATGAAAATTTTTCGCTGGATCAGTTCTATAAAGGGATCAGTACCATCGTCAGGTTTTACAACTATTTTGCCGAATCGTGAATTACGAGACGGACCCTGGACCCAGGCACTTTAATAATACAGGAAGCGTTTAATTTTCATCGTTGGAGTTTTTTCAAAAGGAACAGGTTGCAAAACAACCATCTGTACTCTTGAAAAATTATTGACCTGTCCGTTCACCTTCTTCTGGATTTCAGTCAGGATTTCATCAACCCGGGCATTGAATTTCTGAACGGCTTCTTCTTTCATGTGAACAGCTTCATCCTTCATTTGAGTGAACCGTTTCTCAATTTCTTCCATATTCAGGTGAACCATAGCCACCAACCGGCCTTTTTGCTGGACAACAAGTGATTCCAGCACGTATTCCATCCGGTTGATTACCGACTCAATTTCCTCGGGATAAATATTTTCACCACTCGATCCCACGATCATATTCTTGATCCTCCCTTTAATATAAAGAAAGCCCGACTGATCAAAATGCCCAAGATCACCTGTTCGGAACCATCCGTCGTCTGTAAATGCATCTGCGGTGAGTACCGGTTCCTTATAATAGCCTTTCATCACATTTCCGCCACGGGCCTGAATTTCGCCCTCTCCGGTCACGGGATCTGCATTTGCGATACGGAGTTTCACGCCTTCGAGCGGAATACCGGTCGACAAATACCGAACATTTTTACCTACAGCACCGGCAAGCAAAGGAGACGTTTCCGTAAGTCCATAGCCTATTGCCATAGGCATTTTGGTATCCATTAAAAACCGTTCAACCTGATTATCCAGTTTGGCCCCGCCAATACCGAAAAATCGCAATTTCCCGCCAAATGTTTCATACAACTTAACACCGGCCATCTTGTTGATCAGTTTCTGAGAGACCCTGTAACGGTACAACCCGCGGGTAACAGCCTTACTGTTGATCTGCGGAAGTATTTTGCCTCTGTAAATCTTTTCTATGATCAGCGGAACAATCAGCATAATCGTTGGCTTCACAACCTGCAACGCGGGAAGAAGAACAGCGGGTGTTGGGAGCTTATGCAAATAATGTACTGAGGCTCCATGCATCACGGGCAACATTAGCCCAAGCGTATTTTCGAAAGTATGCGATAAGGGGAGAACAGACAAAAACCGGTCGCCTGAGTTAATATCCTGCAGATATTCGCATTGCCGGGTAGTCCATATAATATTCTTATGGGTCAGCATCACTCCTTTCGATTTCCCTGTTGTGCCTGAAGTATAAATGATGGAAAGCACATCGTCCTCGTCAACATCCTCGTATTCAAATGCTGCAGAAGCTCCTTCCATTACGGGTGAAGGATAATCGGCTGCATTAATCTCCTTGAAATCTTCAATGCGAATCACACGCATCAGTGGGTATTCTTCAGTCTCAAGCTTGCTGATCAGATTTTCTGAAACAAAAATAGCTTCAGCGCCTGAATGCTGAATGATATTGCGAACTTCGCCCGGATGAAAATCCGGCAAAATAGGAACTATAACGGCACCAACAGAAGCGATAGCAAAATAGGCAATGCCCCAGTGAGGCATGTTTATACTCAGGATAGCCACTTTTGTTCCTCTGACGATCCCCATATTTCGCAGGCGGGCACCTAAATTTTCAACTTCAAATTTAAGATCCTGATAAGTTCTCCTCTCTTCTCCCGCAAATACCAGCGACTCCTTATCCCCGAAACGTTCAAAACTTGCCTGTAACATCACAGGCAGAGTCAGTTTTTCCAAATTAACCATAACACACATTCTTACGCCACAACATGGAAGTGACAAGAAAGATCAACAAAATTAATTAATTCCGTGATATCCTATCATTTTTTAACATGTTTTAGAAATATCGAAACATTTTGGGTAACTTAGTAGAGCGGTTAAAAATGTAAATTCGTATCGTATGAAAATCACACACATTGCCATTTGGGTGAATGATCTGGAAGGAATGAGAAATTTCTACATGCATTATTTTGATGCGAGTTCAAGTGAAGGTTATTATAATCACACCAAGGACTTCAGGTCATATTTCCTGAGTTTAGATGGGGACTGCTCTATTGAACTGATGCAAATGCCGGGAATTCCACAATCCAGAAATGATCCAAAAAAACAATTTACAGGTCTTATTCATTTTGCCATTCATGTAGGGTCAAAACAACAGGTGGATGACCTCACGGAGAGATTACGCGGGGACGGATTTCGAGTAGTCGGCGAACCCCGGACTACCGGCGATGGTTTTTATGAATCTGTGGTACTCGATCCGGAGGGAAACCGGGTGGAATTAAGCGCCTGATGATAAAAAACGATAAGAATTACCGTCTGAACGAATCGTCCCTGGTAGTAATGATAGCGTTCCCTGTGAAATTGACCACAAAGAACGCTATTTTTGTTGATGCGTCTAGTTGGCTTTCTGAACCGGTTTTTCTGCTGTTACAGTCATAACTCCCTGGGAATAACTTGCCTTCCCTGCGATTTTGTTCCCAACCAGTTTCCCGGTCACTTTTACCACTTCGTATTCGATTGTCACAGCAAACGAAATACTGTCATTTTCGATCTTAACATTCTGTGCTTTGATTTCAGTCCCGCTTTGAAATTTGACGGTCAAGACCGGCTTCCCGTCTGCCTCTTTAAGAATAAATTTACCCGTACTGTATTCGTAGGGAGCTTCCGGAGCTTTGTATTCCCAAACTCCCTTGAAATCTTCTTTTAGCGGTGTGGTTGACTGACCACATACCCCTGCAACAATGCCTAAAAAGAGCGAAACAAACACAATTAATTTTTTCATTTTTTTTGCTTTTGTTAATACATTTATTTTCTGTTTTATGAACTCCGGATACCACCGGAAAATCACTGACACAAATTTAGCTCACCGCAAAAGACAAAAAAAATTTATGGGGCGAAAGCCTCCGCCAATGGGGTGAATAGCACTCAAATCATTTAAGGGGGATCTAAAAAAGAAGTTCCTGCTGTTCCCGCCTGATGTATGACTTAAATTCAGGATAGAATTTTCGGGAAACCGGAATTAATTTTTCAACCCCCGAAAGCTTAATAGAACAATTTGTTTTACCATGTTCAACAAATTCGATCTTCTGAAGGTTGACCATAAATGAGCGGTGGCATCTTTTTAAAGGAAAACCGGCAAAAAGCGCTTCAATGTTTTTTATTGAAGTTCGCAGCATTTGTTTTACCACCTTATTCCCGCTCAAATAAAACACGATCACATAATTATCGGCCGATTCGATATACAGGATCTGATCGCTTGCTACCGAGAAACGGACTACTCCCTTCTCATCAGGAAAGTCAAGCAGCCCATGTTCAAAAACCGGCTTATTCGCATTAATTTTTAGCTCAATTAATTTTGTTTTGCTCGTGATCAGCGAAATAAACAAAAGACCAAGAGAATAAGGGATTAAAATGCCGGGAAGTGTGTATTTTATGCTATCCGGAATATCTTTTAAAAACCGGACGACACTGGTTTCCGGCGACTGGTAAAAAAGAAAAGATATAGCCATGACGAATATTTCACCCAAGAACCAGCAAACGAAAGTAAGAACACTGTAACGTCTGATGCCGGCAATATTTCGGACAAAAAACTGCGAAATAATCAGAATTAAACCTGCAATCAGTCCAAAACCCGAGAGATGCAAAAACTCCTTAAGGCCGGAATCATTACTCCACCGGTTTATATTGAAGGGAACGAATACGTTGATAAAAATAATCCCAAAGACGACACAGAAAATAACCAGTATCCACCGGTGACGCACATCATCGAGGATCGTAAAAGGCTGTCTTAAAAACCTGGAGATATTCATTGGTTTTGATGGATCCGATTTTGAATGACTAAAAATACAAAATCCTAAAGCCAAAAAAAACTATTTACCTGCGGATCCCGGAATCAAGAGTTGACCTTGATCAGACATTTTCCGTTTAATCCTGCTTCCACGGTTTCTGACCCGCAGCATAATGCAACTGTTCATACCATCCTGCTCCGTATTTCCTGATCAAAGGTTCTTTCAAAAACTGGTAGAGAGGCAGTTTTTGACCTGCGCCACATGCCCTTCCTGGTTTACAAATCCCTAACTGCTGATAATTGACGGCGTCAAAACGTTTGTATTCAGTGATCCGGATTGGAAATAAATGACACGAAACCGGTTTGCGAAAATTCACCTTACCATCCAGAAAGGCTTTTTCTATGGCGCATTTGGTTATCCCATGCTCATCTTTGAACGTAAAGACACATTCCCGGTTATTGACTAAAGGAGTTACCAGGTCGCCATCATGGTCGATTATCGACGTTCCCTGTATTTCGACCATCGCTCTTCCCTCGTTTGTCATGTAAGGTTCAACCAATGGATAAATTTTCTCAATGGTCGCGGCTTCCTCCTGCGTCAGCGGAGCGCCTGAATCACCTTCCACACAGCATGCACCCCTGCATTTCATCAAATCGCAAAGAAAATGCTCTTCCAAAACATCAAAGCTGATTATCGTCTTTCCAATTTCAAGCATACAATAAAAAAAATCATTCCTGCAACAGCTAAAATCATTTCACAAAGAAATCTTCAGCTTTCGCAGGAATGAATAAACACTATTATCTTTCATCTTTGATAGTCGTTTCTCCTGTTCGGCAAAGCTCAAACAAGTTTGGCTTTGCTCTCACTTAGTCGAAACGTTCTATTAATACTTTACCTTCCATTTCTGAAGGGATCGCCAGTCCCATTTCAGACAATAAAGTTGGCGCCACGTCTGCCAGAATACCATCATGGATCTTTAGATTTTTATTGTCGCTCACGTAAATGCAAGGTACCGGATTCAAAGAATGAGCTGTATTCGCCGATCCATCCGGGTTAATGGCATTATCAGCATTCCCGTGATCGGCAATGATCAAAACGTTATAACCATTGTTCCGGGCTGTCCCTACGACTTCTTTCACACACTGGTCAACTGCAGTAATGGCCTTGTAAATAGCTTCATAAACTCCGGTATGACCGACCATATCGCCATTGGCAAAATTCAGGCAGATGAAATCGGCTTCCTGTTTTTGCAATTCAGGAATAATCGCATCCTTAATTTTTGGAGCTGACATTTCAGGTTGAAAATCGTAAGTCGGAACCTTAGGCGAAGGAATTAAAATACGCTTTTCTCCTTCAAACTCCTGTTCACGGCCGCCGCTAAAAAAGAAAGTCACATGCGCATATTTTTCCGTTTCAGCGATGCGGATTTGTTTCAATCCTGCCTTTGAGACAATCTCGCCCATGGTATTGGTCGGATTGTCCTTGCTGAAAATCACGTTGACATTTTTAAAATCAGCCTTATAGCTGGTCATCGTGTACCATTGCAGATCCATGGTCTTCAGACCAAACTGGGGCAAATCTTCTTGTGTAAAAGCGATGGTGGTTTGACGTAAGCGATCGGTGCGGAAATTAAAGCAAATCACCACGTCACCTTCTTCAATGAGCGCTACCGGATTTCCTGCTTCACCCACCATGACGATAGGTTTGATAAATTCGTCCGTGATTTCCGCATCATATGAAGCCTGAACAGAAGCCAGCAAATCGGTCGACTTTTCACCTTCACCCTTGGTATACATGTCATAGGCCAACTTGAACCGGTCATAATTTTTATCACGGTCCATCCCGTAATAACGGCCAATCAGCGAAGCAAAACGGCCGTTCGTTGATTTCAATGCTTCCAGATCCGATTTCAGAAAATCATATCCGGAACGAGGATCGGTGTCCCGACCGTCCGTCAAACCGTGAACAAAAATGTCTTTTAATCCCATATCAGTAGCCATTTGGCAAAGGGCGATCATATGGGCACTTAATGCATGGACACCTCCGGTACCGATCAATCCGATCAGATGCACTTTTTTATTGTTGTCTTTCGCGTAATTGTATGCTTTCAACAATTGGGGATTCTTCCATAAGGATCTATCACGAATTGCTTTGGTGATCTTTACCATGTCCTGATATAAGACCCTTCCCGCTCCGATATTCAGGTGGCCTACCTCCGAATTCCCCATTTGTCCGTCGGGCAACCCCACATTTTCACCTGATGTAAGTAATTGTGAATTAGGATATTCTCTAAGAAGCGAATCCATAAACGGCGTAGGAGCGGTAGCAATCACATCCCTTTCCGTTCCGTCTCCAATGCCCCAGCCATCAAGGATCATTAAAAGAGTCTTTTGTATGGTCATACTTTGATTTTTTTTGAATCGTTCATCAGATGGCAAAAATATATTTTTTTTTTAAAGGACATGAATGATCGCTAAGATACAGTCAGAATTTAACAAATAAATTAATAACTGCTGATGACAGCTAGTTTGAGTTAGTGAGGCCCGTTCATTCCATACAATATCCCCATTAATGGGGATTGACAGAACCTGTCAAAAATTCTATTTTCGCCCTGATGAGGGAGTAGGCATTACCACAAACGAGGATCATGTTTTCACAGAATACAGAAACACCAGTCAGAAGTAAACGATTAACCGATTTACCCAGCGGAACCCAAGGGATTATTCTTCATGTTCTCGGACAGGGAGCGTTCCGGAAGAGGATCTCTGAAATGGGTTTTGTCAAGGGACAACGGGTGAGGGTTATTAAAAATGCTCCGATGAAAGATCCGGTCGAATACGAAATCATGGGATATAAAGTTTCCTTGCGACGCAGCGAATCAGAAATGATTGAAGTCGTTTCACCTTCTGCTGCTCATAACCTGGTATTCGGGAAATTTGAAGGAATGATCGATGAACACCGGCTAAAAATAACCGGAATACAAAAAGGTAAAACGATCTCTGTTGCCCTTGTGGGAAATCCAAATTGCGGAAAAACAACTCTTTTTAACTATGCATCGGGGTCGACCGAAAGGGTGGGTAACTACGCCGGTGTTACCATTGATGCCAAAGAAGCCCGGTTTAAACAAGGCCTCTATACCTTCATGATCTCCGATTTACCCGGAACCTATTCCATTACCGAATATTCACCCGAAGAGCTGTTTGTCAGGAACCACATTATTGAAAAAAGGCCCGATATAGTCGTCAATGTGGTAGACGCCTCCAACCTGGAACGAAACCTGTATCTGACCACCCAGTTGATTGACATGAATATTAAGGTGGTCATCGCCCTGAACATGTATGATGAGTTGGAACAGAAGTCTGATAAATTTGATTACAGGCACCTGGGTGAGATGATCGGGATCCCGATCGTTCCGACTGTTGCTTCAAAAGGTAAAGGGTTAAAGGAATTATTCAACAGAATTATTGAAGTTTACGAGGAACGTGATCCGATAGTTCGCCACGTTCATATTAATTACGGAGCTGAAATTGAGCAGTCGATCCATGCTATCCAGCAGGAGCTCAGGAAAGATGAGCAGCGCAACAGGCATTATTCAACCCGTTATATCTCGATTAAACTTTTGGAAGAAGACAAACTGACACAACGTTTACTGCTGTACCAGCCAAACTACAATTTGATCAAACAAACCGCCGACCGGGAGAAAAAACGCCTTGAACAGATGATGGGCGATCTTTCTGAGACCTTGATCGCCGATGCCAAATATGGTTTTATTGCCGGAGCGCTCAGGCAGACATATCGACCGGGGAACCAGGTAAGACGCGACCAAAGCCGGGAAATTGACAAGGTTCTGACTCATAAGATCTGGGGATTTCCGGTCTTTATTTTTTTCATCTGGCTAACCTTTCAGTCCACTTTTACATTGGGCAGCTATCCGATGGATTGGATGGAAGCAGGCATCAGCTGGTTGGGCAACCTGGTGGGAACTCTTATGACCAGCGGACCGTTAAAAGATTTAATTGTCGATGGTGTGATCGGCGGAGTTGGCGGAGTCATCGTTTTTCTGCCCAACATTCTCATCCTGTTTTTCTTTATTTCGCTCATGGAAGACTCAGGCTATATGGCCCGTGCGGCCTTCATTATGGACAAACTCATGCACAAAATGGGACTACACGGGAAATCATTTATCCCGCTTATCATGGGTTTTGGCTGCAATGTGCCGGCAGTCATGGCCACCCGGACGCTTGACAACCGGAACGACAGGCTGCTGACCATGCTCATTATCCCGTTCATGTCGTGCAGCGCACGACTTCCGGTATATGTACTGCTGATCTCGGCCTTCTTTGTTCAGTACCAGGGAGCATTGCTTTTCCTGATGTACCTGATCGGCATTTTGCTGGCGGTGGCGCTGGGCATGTTTTTCAAAAAAACCCTGTTCGCCAAAAAAGAAGTACCCTTTGTAATGGAACTTCCGCCATACCGCATGCCAACCCTGCGGAACACGACCATTCATATGTGGCATAAAGGTTCACAATACCTGAAAAAGATGGGAACCGTGATCCTGTTTGCATCAATCCTGATCTGGGCAATGGGTTATTATCCCCGTAAAGCCGAATTCACGCAGGATTACGACGCACTGATCACCCAGGTTGAAGCAGACCAAACCCTCAGTGAGACACAAAAGACTGAACAAAGTGAGCATCTTATGTTATTACAGGAAGAAGAGCGTCAGGAACAGTCATATATCGGGAAAATAGGACGTTTTATCGAACCGGTCATTACCCCGCTTGGATTTGACTGGAAGATCGGGATGAGCATTATCACCGGGATGGCTGCCAAGGAAATCGTGGTGAGTTCGATGGGTGTACTGTACCAGGCCAGTATGAATGCAGATGAGAATTCGCAGTCGCTCAAGGAGAAATTGCAGGAACAGACTTACACGGCTGGTCCAAAAGTCGGGCAAAAGGTATTTTCACCGCTCGTCGCTTTTGGTTTGATGGTATTCGTACTGATCTATTTTCCCTGTGTTGCCGTGGTGGCCGCCATCCGGAAGGAAGCAAGCTGGAAATGGGCCGCGTTCACTTCGGTTTACACCACAGCAATTGCATGGATCGCTGCATTTGCTGTCTATCAAATCGGGAGTTTATTTGTTTAATAATAAAATTCAGGAATATGATCCAGGAAATCTTAGTATATAGTATTATAGCGGCAGTGATTCTGAAAGTAGCTTATTCGCTCTACAAATCACTGACCACAAAGGATAAAAGTATATGCGGAGGCTGTGGTAGTTGCGACGTCAAAAGCGAACTGAAAAAGAACGGAAAACTTCTGGTAAATAAAACTACTCAGCAAAACCGGCAGTTTTACGCGAATGCCGGCACATTAAGGTATTCACCAAAAGAATAAAAGAGGTCATCCTTGAAAGGTGACCTCTCTGAACGAGTAAAAGGATCAACCTATTTATATGCTTCGTTTTGCACTAAATTAGGATTCACATCCATTTCATCCTGCGGGATCGGAAAAACATAATGTTTTTCTGTAGTTGTAATTCCAATTGGCGTCATTCGTTTAGCAATCGCGTTCATCCGCTTAAGATCGAAATAAGCCTGACCTTCCTCGCAGAATTCCCACATACGCTCCTGCAGAATGGCATCCCGAAGTGTTTCCTTTGTATAATTACCAGGCTCTAATGCAGTCAGTCCCGCTCTCGCCCTGACAATATTAATACCTTCAACCGCAGCAACACTCGGACCGTTGGCTTCATTTTCAGCTTCTGATTGTGTCAGCAGCACATCTGAATACCTAATGATCGGCAGATTCATGGCATAATCGGCCGTACCGGTTGCATTGATATCGGTCATATCAATGAACTTATTAAAATGGGGAACACTAATATTTCCAGGGTATATATACAAATTTTCAGGATGTGCATATCCGTAGTAAGATATAACAAAGGTCCTTGCCCGTCTTTTATCCGTCTCGGACATTGAATTGAAAAAATTCACATTCACCGTGACTGATGACCATCCGCCAAGCTTGATCTGGTCACCGTTACGTATCCCGGTAAACGTTGGAAAATCGCGTCCGCAGCTCATCTGACTCTCACATTCCAGACTAAAGATGTATTCCGGTCCATGTTCATTTTCAAGCAGAAATACTTCATCATAATCATTCCACAAGTCATAGCCGTAAGCTGTATTAGTCATGATCTCTTTTGCTTCTTTTGCAGCCTTTGCCCAATTCTCCGTTTTATTCCAGGGCTTTCCTCCCATTGTGAGGTAGGCTTTGGCAAGCATGGCTTGTGCAGCACCAGCGGTTGCCCTTCCGGTATCGCCACCTGTGTTCTTTGCCTTTAGCACCGATTTGGCATAGCTGAAATCTTCAATGATCAGTTGCCATACGGCATCATCCGTTCCTACGTTAGTGGGGTTAAGATCCTGCATATTTGTTTCAGTCATTAACGGAATATGATCAAAAAAACGGATCAGGTAAAGATAGGCCAGCCCCCTTAAAAATTTGGTTTCACCAACGATTTGCTCCTTGAAGCCGGTTGTTGCAAATGTCACCTGTTCGATATTCTGTAAAACGGTATTGGCCCTGCTGATCATCCGGTACAATTGTCCCCAGATCTGCGGGAATCCGGTTGAACTGGTTGTCCAGGTATACTGATCCATTTCAGTGCGCCAGGCCTCTCCTGAATTATTAGGCCATGCAGCTTCTCCGGGGTATTCGCCAGCCAACCAAACCTGGCGGCCCCATCCATTTTGTGCAAGCATTGCATTGTAGACAGAAGTCAAGGCAGCTTCGGCATCTGTTTCCGTTTTATAAAAGTTTAGAGGGGTCATGCTGCTGTATACCTTTTCCTCCAGAAAACTCTCGCAGCTGGTCAGGCCTAATATACTGATGAGAATGATGATCTGTTTTTTAATATTCATAGCATTTCAGATTTAACGGTTAAAAAGAGGCACTTACTCCAAACATGACAGCTTTGGCAGCGGGATAAGCATTATAATCCACTCCCATTTGAAGATTACTGTTTCCCTGTGAATTCACTTCAGGATCAAAGCCCGAGTAATCGGTAAGGGTAATCAGGTTTTGGCCTGTAACATACAGTCTCAGGGAACTCATGAATTTTAGACCAGTAAATGTATAACCCAGGGTAATCGTTTTCACTCGCATGTACGATCCATCTTCAATAAGCCAGGAAGACTGAAGAAGCAAAGGATCAACAGTGACACGCGCCCTTGAGACATTGGTATTGGTATTAGTCGGAGTCCAGCGGTTCAGTATTTCACGTCGCTGATTTCCCCATGGTCCTGAAACATTGGTTTCTGCACGTTGTACATTGATGATGTCATTTCCATATGATCCCTGCATATAAACGGAGAGATCAAATCCTTTATATTCAAAACT
>Ga0074195_1003847_pt1 | contig 13335 bp, 9 predicted proteins | sample EPASupsiteHSE623_FD_64525 | JGI IMG/M metagenome (GOLD analysis project Ga0074195, IMG submission 64525) | Bioremediated contaminated groundwater from EPA Superfund site, New Mexico - Sample HSE6-23 | ecosystem: Environmental > Aquatic > Deep subsurface > Groundwater > Contaminated ...
TCAAGTGGTTGTCATGCAACTCCACTTTGGCACGTCGATGCCGTTTCAGGAAGGGGCGACCATCCCATTATTCCGGGGCCGCGAAGCGGAGCCCGGAATCTGACCGAAGGAAATGCAGAGCCAGTGCCAGACTGGATTCCGGTACCCCAAGGACACTTCCTTCGGGGCGCTTTCGCCGGAATGACGGCGTAAGGTGTGGTTCTGTCACGCAATTATGGAATCCTCAATAGTGTAGTGTTGCACGCTGTTTGATACATATGAAACCTAGTATCCATGCGGTTTTCGAGTCAATTTTAAGTGCCATCAAGAGTGGGGCACTACACTAGCTCTACAGGTAATAGGTTGAGCTGGGTTCGAAAATGGCCGGTAACTGCCTGTCGATCCACCCGATTTCGCAGATCGACAGGCCCACGTTGAACAGGTAAATGGCGGGTTGAAGGCAAGCCACTGATATGGTCCACGCTTGCTTTGGAAATCCCGTGGATTCAGGCTTGATCCGAACCCACGTCCCCTCCAGTAAAATCTGGGAGGGGTTTTATTGTCCGGTTTGTCCCGGCCCATAAAAGTGAAATCCGTTGCGGCCTGCTTTCTTTGCCTCGTACATGGCGATGTCCGCCTTTTTCATCATCTCGCGGGGATCGTCGGTTCCAGCGACGGGGAAAACGGAAATGCCGATGCTGGTGGTGACATGCAGCCTGTGTTCGTCGATCCTTACCGGATCGCTGAAGGCGCTGATGATTTTCTCAGCGACCAGCGCGGCATCTCTGGCGTGGGAGATTTCCGTAAGAATGATGACGAATTCGTCCCCACCCTGACGGCTAACTGTGTCGCCAGTACGTACGCAGGTGACAAGCCGGCCCGCTACCACCTTGAGCAATTCGTCGCCGACGTCATGTCCGAGGACGTCGTTAACCTGCTTGAAGTTGTCCAGATCCAGGAACATCAACGCCAGCGAGCGCTGGAAACGCTTGGCCTGTACCAAGTCATGCACCAGCCGATCAAGCAGCAAGCGGCGGTTTGGCAGGTTGGTCAGAGTGTCGTAATAGGCAAGCCGTTGAATCTGCTCCAGCGCCTGCTTGCGCTCCGTGACATCTTCGATGAAGCCTTCGATATGGCTGACCTGTCCGGCAAGATCACGCACCGCCTTGATGTAGGCGAAGGCGGTAAACAGTTCTCCTTCCCTGCGTCTGCATTCTATTTCGCGGCAGACATACCCTGCTTCCTCCTCGCTCGCCGATGAGGCTTCGATGGCAGAGCTGAGCAGATGTTCGCGTTGCTCCTGGGATAACGACAATCTACTGCCGATACTGGTGTCAGTCTGCATCATGTGTGCGGGAGACCCGTAACCGAATATATGCGCCAGCCGGTCATTGACGGCGATGAGTTGCCCTTCGACGGTGGATTGGTAGATGCCGACGGGGGCCTCCTCGAACAGGCTGCGGTATTTCTTTTCCGACAGGCGCAGCGCTTCTTCCTGTTGCTTGCGCAGTGTGATGTCGGTATGGATGGTGATGTAGCCGTCCCTAAGCCGAGTAGTGCGCGCCTCATAATACCTTCCGTCAGCACGGTGGCGCTCGTAGACCAAGGGTTCCCCCATGTCCCGCAATTCCGCAATCACCTTCTTCGTGTATTGGTCAGAGTCGACCTCGCCATACTCGCCTTGTGCGGCAAGGAAATGCAGCATCGGGGCTAGCTGTTTGCCGACCTCCAGCATTCCCTCGGGAAAATCGAATATATCCCGGAAACGGTTGTTGAAGGCCACCAGCCGCAATTCGTTGTCGAACAGGCAGGCTCCTGCATCGAACTGCTGCAAGCCTTGGTACAACAGGCCAGTGTCACCGACGCAGTTTCCCTTTGCTGCGGCGGCATCCAGATACGCTGGCTTGGGGTCGGTCTGTTCCATAACCATGTCCTCCTCTTTAAATCCCGCGACTTCAGCTACTTATCTCTTCAGGAATTCCGGTTCTTTGCCAGTCTGGCTGCAGTGCGTCGTTCGCGCATATACTCTGAATTCATTTCAAATAAGCGCCGTAATTATAAGGCGTAAGAAAGTAAATTCGCATGCGAGTTAGATATTAGTCTGTTTCATAGCCCGCTGGTCGCGTTCAAGCTTGACCATGAAGCGCTGGATGCGCGCTTCCATGCTGCGATGCAGGTTGATGAATGCGCAGCCCATGCGCCAGGCAATCTTGCCGGAGCGGAGCTCCATCCGCTTGACAATGCAGACCTCCAGCGCGCACTCGACGACGCCAAACTCCCTGCCGAGATCGATCTGGCCGCGCGGCAGGCGCGCCGATCGCTCAAACTCGATCGGCGTGAGCGAGTCGATGCCGACCCCGCCGATGCCTATATCATGCATCATGCCCTGCAGTTTTTCATCCTTTTCGGTATAAAGTGCGCACCTGACAGGCAGTGAAAGCGGCAATGAGACGCGGAAAAATTCGCGCCGCTGCACGCGCGACAGTTTCTCCGGCAAATGCGTGGCGAACGCCTTGCCACCGCGGTAATCGGTCTCCCAGGCTTCGCCAAGCTGCAACTGGATACGGACGCCTTCCTGAAAGGTAACAAAGGTGCTGCGCTGGCTGGCGAGGAACTTTCGGTTGGTTTCTTCGCTGCCGCCCCAGTCGAAAATGATCGTGCCGTCATCGTCGTCTATGGCAAGCAGCATGGTCAGTAGGTTGTCGCTGCCCTGGTTGAAGAGCAGCGTAATGCGCTCCTTGCGGTCGGCCAGGCCGTTCAGGATGTAAAGAATCTCCTTGCGCGACGCGACCGTGTAACGCTCGATATCTTCGTCGGCATGCGAGGGCTGGTTTTGTGGTGGCGAATCCATGTCACTGAGGTGGAGAAGCATAGAAGGCAGAACTGTTCTTGCCGCGCGCCTTGGCCGTGTACATGGCCAAGGCGGCATTATCGACGAGGGAATCCGCGTCCCTGCCTTCCCCATCTTCGCCCAATATTCCTAACTCGGCCAGAATGCTTTCCCGAATGGCAGGCCAGCGCAGGTCGGCAACCCAGTTCATGCAACGGAAACCCTTCAACTCAAGCAGCTCGCGCGGCTGCGGTGGTATCTTGATTCCGACGGTAGCCAACGATTTCACGAATGCTTCAGCTTCAATATGCATTTGTTTTCAAGTCCCTCCGGTTACGATTCATGACAACTGCTGCGCCCCGTAGCCAACGTGAACAGGAACTCGGTTCCCTTGCCAGGATTTGTTCTTACCACCACGTTGCCTCCTAGCGCCTCCGTTTCCTTCCGCATGGCCGCCAGGCCGACGCCACGCCCGGCAAACGTCGTGGCTTCACTCTGGGTACTGAAGTTATCAAGGAAGATCAGATTCAGAATTTGATCTTCAGGAACGACGGCCACCTCGTCAGGCTTGTAAAGTCTCATTTCGACAGCTTTCTGGCGCAATGCCTTGATGTCAATGCCGACCCCATCGTCGGCGATGCTCAACTTGATGGCTGAATCATCTCTGGAAACAGTACAAGTAATAGTGCCGGCTTCATGTTTTTCGGCGCAAAGGCGAATGTCCGGCTCTTCGATGCCATGCACCACGGCATTGCGGAAAATATGGCCGAGAGAGTTCAGAAACGGGCGATACTGCTCGGGGTCGATCCATACGTCTTCGCCCCCTAGAACGATCAACGGAGCAATTTGCTTTTCCAGGCGCTCGGCTATCTGCTTGACCAGGTAATCGTAGCCTTTCATGGCATCCTTGATAGTAACCTTGCGCAGGTAGCCGATTTCCAAAAGCAACTGGCGGATTTCGGCGACCGAAGTATCGATCGGGTCACCATGCAGAAGGCGGCTGGCCAATTCCTCCAGTTGCTTTACCTGCGCGGTCGTCAGGGCAATACGGTCATGGTTTTCCAGAAAGTCATCGCCCAGCACCTCGCACAAAACTTTCAGATCGGTGTCAAGCAGTTCCGTATAAGGGGCGGACAGGACAATATCGGAGATATCCTGAAGCGACAGGGCATTGCCCAACTGGCGCAGTCCGCTCAAACGGCTTTCGATCTGATGCAGCAACTGCGGCGTTTGCCGGAAGCTGAACTGGTTCATCAGTCCCTTGAATGTATGTACCTGGCGATACACCTCCTTGAGGATCAAGCCGGGGGCAACTGGCGACAGAATCATCGCCGGAAGCTCGACACTGGCAAAGGTGCGGAAAGTTTCCACCGTGCCAAAGAAATCGCGGCTGTCGGTAACCGCTGCCACGATCATTTCCAGGCGACGGTGTTCGTTTTTGATTCGTTCTTCCAGCAGCTTCTCATCGGAGATATCGGTTAGCACCAACATTAAATGCCCATTCTCCAGCAACTTGTACTCGGCTTTAAGATGTTTGTTGCTGCATTGAAACTCGGCGGGCAATAGCGACAACATCAGGTCGCGTCTATATGTATCTGTTTCAGTCAATGCTTCAGGTATAGTCAGCCGCAGCAGATCAGCCTTTGCCGTATCACTGGGGGAAAGCACCTCGGCTGCGTTTTGTCCTGAAGGCAGCAGGCCGAGCATGTCTATACAAGCCCGGCTGCATTCAAGGTCTACAACCAGATCGCTGCCGAAGGAAAGAAATCCCTGACCGGAGTTGTCAAGCAGGCTGGTTACCTGCTGAGCAGATTGCTCTGCCTGCTCCTTGGCAAGTAGCAATTCCACTTCCAAACGCTTGCGCTCGGTAATGTCATCGACCAGCCAGATCGCCCCTCTGCGCGGGTCTGCCGGATCAACGGCAGATCCGTGCAGCTTCACATTAATCAGGCGGCCATCCTTGCAACGGAAAATATGCTCGCCAGTGTAGGCCTTTCCATCGCATACCACATCGACATAGACTGCGGTCACGGCATTGAACTCTTCGTCATTGGGGTAGAGTATCCGGGCATCCTGACCTTCCAACTCGCCAGGTCCATAGCCCAGCATATAATGCAGCGCACGGTTGGTGCGACGCAAAACCCGACAGTCATCGTCCCGAGGAACGACGGTAATGATGCCGAGCGACGCATTCCTCAATACCAGCACATGCTCCGCCAATACAGAACCAAGGCGTTGATTGCTGTCGCGTAGTTCGGCCGTGCGCATAAAGACCTGCGTCTCGAGGTGCTTCCGGTGGCGCTCCAGTTCGGATTGCATATGCTTGACATCGGAAATATCCTCGATAAGCCAGATCGCCCCTTTGTCCGGCGCCCCAGGATCGATGGCGGAACCACGCAATATGCCGGAAAATCTTTGCCCATTCTTGCGCCGATAAACATGCTCGCCGGTATAAGTTCCCCCAGTGGGCATCACCTTGGCACAGGCGGTGCTCACACTTTTGTATTCATCTTCACTGGGGTACAGGTTCCGGGTATCCAGGCCATCAAGCTCGGCGGGGTCATAGCCGAACAATTGCTCCATCGCCTGGTTTGCGCGCCGTATGATCACTTGGCTGCCTGCTTCGTCTGGAATAACAGTGAGGATTCCGATCGGGGCATTCGTCCTTATCAAAACATGCTCGGCCAACACCGCACAAAGGCGTTTCTCGCTCTCGGCCAGTTCGGACGTGCGAATTGAGACAAGTTCCTCAAGGTGCCCCCGGTGTTGTACCAATTCCGCTTCCAGACGCTTGCGCTCGGATATGTCCCGGTTGCAGGCGCGGCGGCCCATGAATTGTCCGTCTTTTCTGAAAATCACATGGCAGGCATGACCAATCCAGCAAATTTCGCCATCGCGCCGCACGATGCGAAAGTCTGCCGTCGCATCCTTGTCCAGCGTAAAGTCGTGCATTATGTCATCCACCAGGTGACGGTCTTCAGGGTGGACAACGCGATACAGCAATTCCGGGTCGGTCACGAACTCATCCGCTGCATAACCCGTAATCCGCTCACACGAAGGCGTCATGTAGATGATTTCCCGGTTCGGCCCATGCCAGTATTCCCAGTCATAAGCAGAGTCGGCGATGGTGCGAAACATTTCACCCTGAGCCAGCAAAGATTCGTAGGAGGGTTTCATTCCACGGGTTTCCTCTTCCCAAGCATCAAAATCGAAAATGGTATGGGCTTATCGACGCCTATTGGTTTGCCCGGCGCTATCGCCAGCCATCCAGTTGGATGCCCTCCTTCAGAACCTCGATGCAGGCATCGACGACCTGAGGATCGAAGTCGCTGCCCTTTTTGGCATTGATTTCCTTGATGGCAATATCGAAACCCAGCGCAGGTCGGTAGGGACGGTGGGAAGAGATCGCCTCCACCACGTCGGCAACGGAAACAATGCGCGCTTCAAGAATAATTTCATCGCCGGACAGGCCGCATGGATAGCCGGTGCCATTCAACTTTTCATGATGCTGATAGACCACCTGGGCGATCGGCCAGGGGAACTTGATGTCCTTCAAGATATCGTAGCCCGCCTGGGCATGGTGCCTGATCACGTTGAATTCGATGTCCATCAGCTTGCATGGTTTCGATAAAAGCTCGGACGGCACATAGAGCTTGCCGATATCGTGGATGGTGGCGGCCATCTCGATGCCCTTGATCTGCTCTTCGGGCAAAGCCATTTTTCTGGCGATGGCGCAGGAGAGCAACGCCACCCGGCGCTGGTGGCCTGCCGTGTAGGGGTCGCGAATTTCCACGGTATGGGCCACCGCCTGGATGGTCTCCTCCAGGGTTGCCACTACCGCGCTCTTGAGGTCTCTGACGGCCTCGAACAATATCGAGTTGTTCAGGGATATCGTCGCCAGTTCGGCCAGCTTGTTGAGTATGGTCAGGTCGCTTTCCCTGAGTTTTCTCTTTGCATCGGAATGAAGCAGCCCCAAGACGCCGACCACCCTTCCTTTCAGCTTCAGGGGGATGCCGGCAATGGCCCGGATACTGTCGAAGTCCGGCCCCCTGAGTCTTTCATCCCAGTTTTGATAGTCCTCGATGTAGACTGTTTCACCGCTTGCCCACACCTTCCCGACCAATCCCTTGCCTAAATCCAATGTCACGCCAATATGGCTGGCGAACATGCCGGTCCCTATACGCAGAACCGCGTGATCCGAACCCTCCGGCATCAGGTAGAGGTAGCCGTGTTCCGCGCCTGATAATTCCGTCGCCCGGTCGATGATCATCTTCAAGACGACGTCGGTATCGAGAACGCCGGTCAGATCGACCGTGATGTCGTACAGCGCCTTGAGCTCGTCGCTGGTTTTTTGGCTGCCTTCATAGATGGAGGCATTGCTGAAGGCGAGCGAGGCGGATTCCGCAAAGCGGTTGATGACTGAGATTTCTTCATCGTTGATCGTCTTGCCCTTTTCCTCGTGAACCAGGCCGACGATACCCACTTGCTTTTCGCCGCACCTGATCGGCGCGATGACTATCGATTCCACAATGTTCCAGCTCGGATCGGGGTTGAGCCCTTGCCAGGACTGATAATCGTTGATGACCTTGGTCTTGCCTGTCTGAAACACCTGGCCGGCAAGCCCCTGGTCCGCCTTTGCCATTTTCCCGACCAAATCGAGAAAAAGACCCGATCCCGTTTTGATTTCCAGCTCATCGCTTTCTTCGTTGTAAAGCGAGGCATAGACATGGCCGGTCTTGAGCAGGGAGGCGATGTGGGCGACGATCTCTTGCAGGAGCTGCGGCAGGTTGTGGCAACTGGTCAGCTTCAGGGTGATCTCGTGCATGCCGAGCAGGTAACTGTTCTGCTTGTCCAGCCTTTCGGATTTTTCCTTGTACGCCGCCAGGTCCTCTTGCAGTTTCCTGATCTTCTCTTGCGGTGTTCCAATTACGGCACTGTTTAACATAAAAATTCCCATTCGCTGTTAAAGAAGACAGATTCAATTTTGAAGTGCCATATTGCAGGGCACCCAATCTACCCCCCGCCCTGCAGGTTGCGCCCAATGCGGATGATCGCTAGGGAGCCGACTTACAAACATCGCAAGCTTTGCGAAGGGGGAAGGAATCCATTCGCTACGACTCGCGATGCGCGACCATCCGCATTGGGCGCTACACACGCTGCTTCTCCCGCTGAAATCGGTTCTTAAGACTTGCCAAGCCATTCGAGAAACTGAATGAACGCTGCTTTCACGATTTCCTGTTTTTCCTCGACCAGAGCCTCGCCATCCTCCTTGGGTAACTTGGGCGACACTGCCCGTAGGAGGTTGATCTGGGTCTGGATCATGCGCGCATTGTCTTGCTCGATGCTGCGCAAGGCGACTACGTAAGCATTTGTCTCATCTTGGTCAGCAGGAATTATCGGGGTCAGGCGAACCTGCGATAACAGAGCATGGCCCAAAGCAAGACCCCGATAAAAACTGCTTGGATCGTCGCTATTGGTGCCGGAGAAACCCGGTACCATTCGATTGTCATTCCATATGGGGGCGGTGATACGGATGGCTTCTGCATATATCCGCGGATTGCTCGCCCACTGAGTTACCTTGGTAAGCAGAACAATCGCCTCCATTTCATGGAAATACTGGGTATGGAGAAATTGATGCGCCACACCAGCAAATGGTTGAAGTTCAACCGCCCCCAGAAACAAGGCATTTGTATTCTTGGCCGCTGTCAGAAAAAGCGAAATTTTGGTCTGGATTTCCGGAGTAAACCCCGTCTTCTGTATGGCGTTGCGTGCTGCGTCGTAGGCTTCAATGTTCATGATGTTTTCTTCGCTTTAATTGCTGCCGAACGGGTTTGCTTCCTGGTTTCTGCAAAGGCTTTCTGCGGCGCTATGGCTTTAGGCGCGGAAGCCAAGGGCTTCCCCGGGAGAGGCAATTTCCACTCTTCAATTTCTCCTGAGAACTGCTTGTCTTTTCCTGTTCCCAGGAAAACCGCACGCATGTGATCTCCTATGCAGCGGGTCGCATATACTTCTGATTTCGGATTATCGGATGCCACCCAGACCGATTGATCTCCCTTCCATTTTCCTTCCAGGACGCAACGGAGAAAACCTTCGACGATACGAATGGTGATATCCGGCATTTCCAGCGTAAAGGCATGGAAACCATTCTGGACAATCATCAGCCGCGAGGTCGGCAAATTGCGGCGAATAATCTCGTGTGTGTCGCGCGGCGTCAGGTAATCAAATTCGCCGTTGAGAATCAGCGTCGGGCAGCGAATCCTGGCAAGTTGATCGGTAAATGGCTTGAAGTTAACAAATGATTCCATGAGGTTCTGCACCGCATAGGGGTCGTTCGATGCATAACCCTTGCGGACCATTTCCATGATTCCCGGCCGAGCTTTTTCGAGCCAAGGCGAACTTAAATTCATGGGCAACAGCAGTGCCTGCACCAGCGGGAAGCCGGCCTGTGTTATGGCCGAATGCAAGGCATTGCCGAGCATTTCCAGTTGCGCCGGCATTTCGCTGAACGTGCTCATGGCGATCAGGCTCTTGATCCGTTCCGGATAGCGAATCGCTGCGTGCAGACCGACCACGCCGCCAAATGAAATACCGGCAGCATGGCAATCCTTGATTTTCAGCTCATCGAGCAGCTTGATGAACGTTTCCGCCTGTTCTTCCAGCGGAATGAAGAGGACTGGCTTGGACGATTGCCCCTGACCCGGCATGTCATAGATGAGCACTCGGTAGCCGTATTTAACAAGTTGTTCCTGATAAGTTAGCCAGAGCCCGGTCGACTGCGTCAAGCCATTAATAAAGACGATAAGCTCACGGCCTTCATCGCCCTCAATGCTATAGAAGATGCGATTTTTGCCAATATTTATGTAGGGCATAATTGTTGTCCTCGTATGCCAGAAAAGGCGGCCCCTATGTGGGGGCCTTAAGTCATACAGTCATAACCTTACTTGGATAGACCACCACCAGAAGGCTTGGGGGGCTCTGCCGCGGCAGGCGCTGCGGCCGCGGCCGCGGGAGCGTCTCTAGGTCTAACTAAATCGATGATAACCTGATTGGAAATGTTGTCGACCTTGCCAGTCTTGATCCAGTCAACCGTGTCCTTCGCATATTCATAGGGCAGGTCGGTATGGATGAAGTGGCCCGCACCCGGATATATCTTGGTAAAAGGTGGATTGCCAGCCTTGGTCATCATTTCCTTGAAAGGAATAATGACTTGCTTGGAGAGGCTGGTCAGGCCGCTGACTGCCCTGATTGGGATGAACGGCTCATTCGCGCCAAACTGCAGGAACATCGGCATCTTGAGCTTGGGCAACTGCTTGTACATGCTGTTCGGGTCTTCCTTGATGTTCTCGCTGGTCATGCCCCAAACGTCGAAGATGAAGATCCCGATGTACTGTTCGGCTTCCTTCGGGTAACTCAGGATGGCGATGCGCTGGTCGGTATGCAGCCTGGCGGCGGCGGTGTTATTGATGAAGTAGCCTGCCTTGCCTTTCCATTCGAAGAAGTCCCTGGCCTGTTCCGGAGTCTTGGCCATTTCACCGTCAAGCATAAAGCCCCATGCTTCTTTCCATGCCTTGAAGTCGGCGCCAACTGATTTTTCATGCAGCTTGTAGGGTACCCCCGGCGTCTCCCGGGTAACCTGCTCGAGACCGGCCGGCGCTTCGAGGATCAGGCTCTTGACGGCAGAAGGATACTTCAGCGCATAGCCGAAGATGATCTGGCCGCCCAAAGAATGGCCCATGTAATGGGCTTTCTTGATGCCAAGCTGCTTGACCAGCACGTCATACAACACTTCGCGCACCTGGTTCAGGTCGCGGGCGAGGGACTTGTCGAGGTTGCCTGGGCCGGACATACCATAGTGCGGAATATCAGGCACAACCACGCGGATGCCGCGCTCGAGCGCATATTTCATCAGGTAGCTATAGTGTGCGCCGAAGGCGCCTTTGCCATGGATGATCACATATACCGGCGGATTCTTTTCTTTGCCGTAGTATTCGTCCATGTAGCCGACTTCCCAGGTAATACCCTTGCTGTCCTTGGCCTTCTTGTACTTGACCGGGAACGGATAGGTCACTTGGGTCTTCCAAAATGACTTGGACGGGTCGCCCGCCGTCATGTTGACTGCCGGAGTGCGATAGTTCTTGGCCACAAACTTCCCGATATCGCTGGGGGGAGTTTTGACCAGAGGATCGTCTGCAGCAACCGGAGTAAATTCCCTCTCCTGCGCTACTGCTATCCCAGGAAGCGTGCCCAGCAGCACCGTTCCCGCGACGAGCGCGGCAGCGAAGGCACGTGATAAGCGTAGATAAGCCATGAAATGTTCCCTCTAAGATAATTAGAAAAACAACTGCCAGTGATTGCATTAACCTTCTACAACCCCCCGGCATTCCTCCGCTGCCCCAAACGAGTAACGAACAGGGCATCCCTATTGCTTGTTACTTATGACACTTGATAAAGCAGTTATAACGCAAACCCTAAAGGCATTCGGCGCGCCGTTAAGATGCGCCGTCCTTGCCAGTTCTATTTCTTTTTTTCTTCCTTCGTCTTCTTTTTTTCGTCTATGTCCAATTTGCCCGTGAAGAAATCAACGAAGTACTTGGTGAAAACTTCCGGCTGCTCCACGTTCATCGAATGTCCAACCCCGGGAACAATTTCCAGAAGTGCTTTGGGCATGCGCTTGGCCATCTCTTCCATGTGTTCACGTGGAATCCAGGTGTCGAGTTCGCCCCACAGGATCATGACCGGATGCTTCATCAATTCTTGCTGCGCACGCAAGGTGGCATCCTTCCATTCCTTGGCTAGGTTGATGGGCGTGCCGAACCAGATGCCATCGGAAAGAACGCGCGTCTTGTCCACAAGCTTTTCAAACAAGGCTTTCTGCGCATCGGTCGCAGTCTTTGCAAACGTGGGAATGCCCTTTGCCAAGGCTTCCTGATCAAACAGGGTGGGAATGGCGCCCGCCATCACCGACTTGGCGAACTCCCTGTTGGCTTTCATCTGGGCAAACAGATCCAGGTGCCCCTGGTTCATGTCCGAACCCATCGGGCCGACCGGGTCAAGCACCAAGAGCTTGCCAAACATTTCCGGCATCATGCGCATCATGTGCAAAGCGATGATGCCGCCGGTGGAATGCCCGCAGATGTCAGCGTACTTGATACCAAGGTTCTGGATCGCCGCGATCATGTCGCGCGCGTGCTGTGGCATGGAGTAGTTGGAATATTCCGCGTCAGCGGCTTCGGGCTTGTCGGAATCTCCGCAGCCGCGCCATTCTATAGCTATAACTCGCAGGTTTTCGGGCAAAAGCGGCCACACCAAGTCCATCCATTCCTTGCAACCGATGTTGCCGTGGATATAGACAACAGCTTTGTCTTTGTCCCCCTTGCCATATTCTTCATAGTTCAGTTTGACGCCATTGGCATCGACTTTGGCCATGTCTTCCCCCTCGTTCGTAGTACGGTAAATTAAATCCAGTGTGCGGAGCTAAATCCAAGCCTTATTATTATCGTTGAGTGTCTTTTTTCAGCTTAGGGCAAATTATGAGACAGATGAGATGCACTGTCCAGCTTTTTAGCCGTGGCTGACAAGCCGTGGCGGCTATAAAATTAATGAGGCGGGAAACCGGCTGTTGCGGCCTCCCGCCTCTTAAATCATCGTGAGATGAAGTTTATTTCACTTACTTAGACAAACCGACGGGCTTGGCTTTTGCCGGGGCTGCGGCAGCTGTTACACCACCAGGCTCGATGCCCAGGCTCTTCAAGAAGGGAACAATGTCCTTCTCTGCTCTATTCCACGCACGGAACACACCATAGTGGCCCTGCTTGTCATAGAACTGTGACATCTTTACGTCTTTCCCTGCCTTCTTGATTGCATCGACAGAACGTTCCGCAAGGATCGGGATCAGCCAGTTGTCGCTGTTCACATGCACAACAAGCATCTTCGCCTTGATATTCTTCACATAGGGGAACAAGTCAAAATTTTCCGCGCCATAAACCCGGTACAGGAAATCCTGCGCATCTTGCTTCGCTACCTGGGCCTTACGAGCAGCGCCAACAGTAGGATCAACCTTGCCAGTAAAAACATCCGTGTCGTTCCAAGAGAAGACCTGCTTTACTGCGTCCTTCCAAGGGAGATCGGAAGTGGCTTTGAAGTCCCAGCCGGTCAGTGAAATAATCGACCAGCCAAAGGCCAGCCCTTTCTTCGGATGTTCTGCCACCGGCAGATCGTAGTACTTGCCCCCTGTCTTTACAAATACTGGGTCGCTCTGTACCGCTGCGTTAAACAGCGCCCATGACCAGTTGTTTACCGGGTCATTGCCACCCAAGGTGCCGCCGATAGGCATCACGCCCTTGCACATATCGGGATGGAGCATCGACTGGGTATATGACTGGATCGCGCCCATGGAAACACCTGTGCAGAGCAGAGCCTGATCAACGCCGATCTTGTCCTTCAACAAACGGTAATTGGCCTGGACGACATCATAGACGTTGTACTTTGGAAAATCCGGGCCCAAACCATCACTTGGCTTGCTCGCG
>Ga0074195_1003848_pt1 | contig 13334 bp, 15 predicted proteins | sample EPASupsiteHSE623_FD_64525 | JGI IMG/M metagenome (GOLD analysis project Ga0074195, IMG submission 64525) | Bioremediated contaminated groundwater from EPA Superfund site, New Mexico - Sample HSE6-23 | ecosystem: Environmental > Aquatic > Deep subsurface > Groundwater > Contaminated ...
TAACAATTCCAGTAAGCGCTAAAAAAGCGAAATTATCATTGGCTGCATTCTTAGCTGCGTTTTTTCCCGGCTCCACTCCTATTTCAGTTGCAGAATCCAATATAGCACCAAAAGACTCGCTTTTTTTCCCTAGACCGGGTTTGCTGTTTCTCCCGCTTGCAGGCAGTACGGTATTAGGCACTGTCTCCGGTTGCGGCATGGCTAAAATCATTTCATTCATTTTCTCACCTCCTTTCGCTGCTTATCTATTTACAAAGGCTTGCTTTTTAGCATGGCCTGAGTTAATCTGGCAGCCCGATTGCTATCCAGATTTGCCAGTAGTTTAGCTACTTGTTCTTCTTCCATTTTGCTGAAAATCGCAAGTATTTCCTGATCGGCAAGCTGATTGAGTATCGGTACGGCTTCCTCAGGCTTCATTGCCCCGTATAAGCGCGACAGCTTTCCTATCCGCTTCGCCTCTTCCTGCTGTTTCACCTTTTCCAGTTTTTGCAGCTCTTCGCTTGTCGGCGGCACCTGCGACTGTGCCGTTCCATCCGCATTATTAACCGGGCTTGACGGTACCGGTTGAGCGGGTTCGGCAGACTGCTCCCGCTCTGTCCCGGTGGGTTCGACAGTTTCAAAATTAGTCTGCGGCGGAACGGGAAAATACCGGCCAATCACAGGATATTGGTAGAGCTTCCAATCAGCTGCAAGCTTGTTTATATTAATGACATTCAAATATACTCCGGCAGCAAAGCCCGCACCTCCGATTACCAGGAGAGCCAGTAAAATAACAGTTACTTTCAGCAGACTAAATCTGCCTTTCGGCTTTGGAGGCGAAAGCATTTCTTTTGAAACAGGAGGTATTATTTTTTTCATTTTTTCAGCCATAGCAATTCCTCTACTCGTATTATCTTACATGACCTTAACTATATAGAGCGAGTACTTTCCCCACATAGGCCTGGGTTTCCGAATATGGTGGCACTCCGGCATATTTTGTTACTGAACCCGGCCCGGCATTATAAGCTGCAACTGACTTTTCAATGTCGCCATTAAATGTTGTCAACATTTGCTTTAGATATTTCATGCCTCCGTCAATGTTTTCACGGGGATCATAAATATTGCGTACCCCCATTGCCCGTGCCGTTTCCGGCATAAGCTGCATGATGCCGACTGCACCGGCTGGAGACACCGCATCTGCAGTCATATTTGATTCAGTCTGAGCAACTGCAAGCGCCAGTTTTGGATCAACACCATATTTTTGCGCGGCAACCCGTACCATTTTGGCAATTTCCTCCGTGCCCGGACCTGCAGATACCGTTCTATTTTTCTGCTCTGTCTGAGATAAAAGGGATGAAAAACTGCCGGCAACTTGCACGGGTTTGCTGAAGCGCTGTTCAATTGCATCAATACGTTGTAAAACACGGCTTATACTATCCATCTCACACCTGACGCTTCCGCATGAAAACTTGCATACCAAGTTCATCAAGCAATTTTTGATCTTGTTGCAGCATTTCTGCTTTGTATTCGGCTAATCTTTTTTCCTTCAGCTTTTCTACCAGTTTAAGCTTAGTAGTCGCTGCCGCCAGCTCAGCAAAACAATTGCACCGCTGCTGTTCTGCCGCTTCCACCTGCCCCTGCTGCACGGTGACGCTTACATTAAGCTTATCGAAGTAAAAATAATAATTCTTAAGCGTATCAATCGTTTGCCTTTTACTCTGTTCAGCCCGAAATTGAACTATTTGCGCTTTCTGCTCGTTTTCAAGACGTTCAAGAGCCGTTAACTCCGTCTGATACCGGCGGGTTGCCTGGACAAGCTGCATTTGAGCTTCCTCCTGCTGCAATCGTCTCATACGCAATAAAGTTTCCAGCTGAAATTTAAACTGCTTCATTCAACCAACTCCATTACCGGGACTGTATAACAGACTGCAAACGTTCTATTGTTGCTTGCAGCGTTACTTTTTCATATACCTGCTGCTGCAGAAAACACTTCGTCTCATCAATTAAAGCAACTGCCTGATCAATAGTAGCGTTACTGCCTTTCGCATATGCTCCGATATTGATTAGATCTTCCGCTTCCCGGTAAGTGGCCAGAACAGAGCGCAGCTTCTGTGCTGCCTGCCAATGACTTTCATCAACAATTTCCAGCATAACACGGCTTACACTGGCTAATACGTCAATTGCCGGATAGTGATTTTGTGCAGCCAGATCCCGGGATAAAACGATATGTCCATCCAATATGCCCCTTACTGCGTCGGCAATGGGTTCATTCATATCATCGCCATCTACCAAAACGGTGTAAATTCCCGTTATGGAGCCTTGCAGTCCGGTTCCGGACCGTTCTAAAAGCTTCGGCAGCATAGCGAATACGGACGGGGTGTAGCCCCGGGTCGCAGGCGGTTCTCCCACCGTTAATCCCACTTCCCGCTGTGCCATGGCAAAGCGGGTTACCGAATCCATCATCAGCATAACATCAAGGCCTTCATCGCGAAAGTACTCGGCAATGGAGGTTGCCGTTAAGGCACCCTTAAGCCGGACCAAAGCAGGCTGATCAGATGTCGCCACAACGACTACCGACCGTTTCAAGCCTTCCTCACCTAAGTCGCGCTCAATAAATTCGCGTACTTCCCTGCCCCGTTCCCCAACTAAGGCAATTACACTGATATCCGCTTCCGTATTACGGGCAATCATTCCTAATAAGGTGCTTTTTCCAACCCCGCTGCCTGCCATGATTCCCACACGCTGTCCACGGCCAAGCGTAAGCAGGCTGTCGATTGCCCGGACACCAACCGAAAGCTTATCGGTTATGCGGCGGCGGCTAAGCGGCGGCGGCGGCATTGCATGAAGCGGATAAGAGGACACGCTCGGCAAGGGGCCACGTCCATCTATCGGATTGCCCAGTCCATCAAGAATCCTGCCCAGCAAATGCATCCCTACCGGTACTTTTAAGGTTTGCTGCGCAGCAACAACATCACAGCCCGGCCCGATGCCCTGCATTTCACCGATTGGCATGAGAAGAACCTTTCCCTGGCGGAATCCCACAACTTCCGCCGGAATAGACTGCTGCCCCGCTCTGGGGTAAATATAGCAAAGTTCTCCAAGGTTAACATTTGGTCCCTGCGATTCAATAACCAGACCAATAATTTGCGTTATTTTCCCATTGAATTTCATTGAAGCGGTATTCTTAATAATCGACAAGTATTTATTAAAATCAATTGTGCTCATGGTATTACTTCTGCCAGTGCTTTACGCAATGTATCAAATTGAGTATCAATGCGGGCATCCACACTGCCATAAGCAGTATCTATGATGCAGCCGCCTGCCGGTATTGTCTGATCGGCTACAATTTGCAAAGCCTGTTCACGCCCTAATACCAATTGCAAGTCTTTACGGGCCTGTAACAATAAATGAAATTCCTCCGGGTTAACACGGATTTCAATCTGTTCCTGATCACGGACTTTCTTTAAGGCTGCCGTAACAATCGGCAAAACAACCATCGGGTTTTCCTCTATTTCTCTTGCCAGGATTTTACTGACCATAGCCATAGAGATATCAATAATATGCCGTTCAGCGCCGATGACAATATCTTTCGCCTGCTGCTCGGCAATCGATAAAATCTGCTCAGTTTTCGCAATGGCATTTTGCAGTTTTGTCTGCATCTCCTGAACCGCAGCATCCATACCTTCCTTATAGCCGGCCTCAAGACCCTCAACCCGGCCATCAGCATATCCTTGCTGATGGCCTTCTTTTTGCGCTTCCTCACACTGCAGTTGAGCAGTTTGCGTTGCTGCCGCCAAGCAAGCAGCAGCTTCCTCTTGCGCACTGGCAAGGAGAGCCTGCGCTTTTTGGATTGCAGCCGGTTCAAGCTCATCTACCGGTTCAAGCTCATCCACCGGCAATTCGATTTGTTCCGCACAGTCCGGAATTGGTACCATTATGCAGACAATCGGAGCATCACTAATGTCATTTTTTTTGATAATCTTAGGCAATTATCTCGTCCCCTTTGCCGCGGGAAACAATAATTTCACCCGATTCTTCAAGTTTACGTATTACATTAACAATTTTTTGCTGCGCTTCTTCAACATCACGAATACGAACAGGTCCCATATATTCAATTTCTTCACGGAGCATTTCGGATGCCCGCTTGGACATATTACGGTATATTTTCTCAGCGACTTCACTTGAAGAAGCTTTAAGAGCAAGCGCCAGATCTTTCGACTCAATTTCACGCAGCACAAGCTGCAGTGAGCGGTCATCAAGCAGAACAATATCTTCAAATACAAACATCCGTTTCTTGATTTCTTCGGCAAGCTCCGGATGCTGAACTTCAAGATTTTCAATAATGGTGCGTTCTGTTGTACGATCGACCCTATTCAGAACCTCAACAATAGAATCTACACCGCCGGCAGCAGTAAAATCCTGCGTAACAAGCGATGAAAGCTTACGTTCAAGAATGCGTTCAACATCCTTAATTACATCAGGTGATGTGCGATCCATAGTAGCGATGCGTTTCGCCACATCGACCTGACGGTCAGGCGGCAAAGCCGATAAAATCGCCGCCGATTGCTCCGCCTGTAAATAAGCCATAATAAGAGCAATCGTCTGAGGATGCTCATTTTGAATAAAATTCAACAGTTGACCGGGATCCGTTTTACGCGCAAAATCAAAGGGCCTGATTTGCAGACTCGATGTAAGGCGGTTAATAATTAAAACCGCCTTTTCGGCCCCAAGCGCCTTCTCAAGGATTTCTCTCGCATAATCAAGACCGCCTGATGATATGTAATCTTTAGCGATACACATCTGATGGAATTCAGATAAAACCTTATCTTTTTGTTCTTGTGGTATCTTGCGTTGATTGGCAATTTCAAGAGTCAGCTTTTCTATTTCCTCTTCTTTCAGATGCTTAAAAACCTGGGCAGAAATATCCGGTCCAAGGGAAATCAACAAGATCGCCGCTTTTTGCTTGCCTGTCAGTTCATTAGATTGGTACACGGCACCTCACCTCCCCTGTCATTATTCATCAGCCAACCACATTTTGATCAATTGCGCCGCATCATCCGGCCTTGATTTCGCTAACTTTTCAATTACGTCACGCTGCTGCGCCCGTTCCTTCTCCTGTTGCGAAAGTTCTTGCTGAACCGGTTCTTCTAAATCATCAATGGTTGAAAGAGCAGCAGCAAGCTCCAATTGCTCTTCTTTCTCTTCCTGCTTGCGGCGCGCAAAAAGACGGATTAAATACAGGACCAGTCCTGCAGCGCCTACAACGGCCGCAATCTTCATCCACATATCCTGTCTGGCCTGTTGTTCGTAAAGCTCTTCTTCTCTTTTTTGTTTATCAGCAACTTCCGTGCTAAACGGAATACTTTCCACTGAAACTACGTCTCCTCTGGCAGGATTAAGGCCTACAGCAGAAGCCACTACTTTCGTAAGGCTGTCTTGCTGTGCCCGCGTTACATTGTTATCAACAAGAACAGCTACTGTAAGACGCTTTATTGAGCCGGGAGAACTAATCACTTTTTCTTTTGTTTCATTAATTTCAAAATTGCGGGTTACTTCTTTTTTATCGTAATTAGACTGCCCGGTGTTTGCAGTAACATAACCTGGAATATTGGCAGTCGTCCCCGGTGTACCGCCCGGAGCGGCCGACGTTCCTTTAAAGGATTCATTCACTTCCTGGGAACTCCGGATTATTCCTTTATCATCAACAACCGGCTCGAAGACCTGCCGGTCCAGCATCCGCTGATCAAAGTTCAATTCGACACTGACTCGTGAAGCTGCCTTACCAGGCCCTAATACTTGCTCAAGAAGGGTTTGAATATTTTTTTGAATATCGTCCTGCATTTTTTTCGTTAGTTCAATTTGCGTTACTGTGGCAGCTCCGGCTGCTTGCGGAGCATCGGCTTGATCATTATTAAGCACACGAGCCATCTGGTCAACAACTGTAATATTTTCCGGTTTTAGCCCTTGAACGCTATTCGCTACTAAATTAACAATCCCTTTAACCTGCTCTTTTGATAATTGCGTAGAAGGACGAAGCTTTAACATAACAGAAGCTGTTGCCGGTTTTTCATTCTTCTTATACAGGCTGTCTTCTGTCATTACAATATGTACACGAGCTTTTTCAACTTCAGCCATTTGCTCAATCGTACGAGTCAGTTCTCCTTGCAGCGCTTGCAAGTAATAAACTTTATTCTGGAATTCCGTAACACCGAACTTATTTTGATCAAAAATTTCAAAACCCTTATTTCCACGCGGCAATCCCTGACTAGCTAATTCTAAACGCACACGGTAAACATCTTTAGCCGGTACTAAAATCGCTGTGCCGTTAGCATCAATTTTATTGTCAATCTTCAGTTCTTTTAATTTAGCTACAACTTCGCCGGCATCTTTTGCTTCCATATTGGTAAACAAGGGTACATAATCCGGACGTCCGCCCCACCAATAGCTCCATACTAACAGAGCAGCAAAAAGGAATATCGTGGAACCAAGTATCATATACCTTTCTCTTTTACCAACATTTCGCCATACGCGCAGCAGCTGTTCCTTCCAGTCGGCCATGGTCTCCAACCTTTCAGTTACAAATAATCTTGCAGATTATGTAATACCGTATTTACACTTGCATACGCATAACTTCTTGATATGCATCGATTACTTTATTCCGGACTTGCATTGTTAATTGAAGCGCTACAGAAGCCTTTTCCGAAGCAATCATTACTTCCGATATATCCTCAACCTGTCCGGCTGCCAATTTCATCGAAGCCTCCTTGGACTTGGCCTGCAGCTTATTCACATTATCTAAAGCCTCCGACAATATTTCAGAAAATGGCTTGCCGCTTTCTGAAGCTTCCAAGGACTTGTCCAATCCGCCGCTGAAAGAGACAGGTGTTAACTTTATTGGATCAACACGCATTTAATTAGCCCCCTATTTTCCAATTTCTAATGCTTTTGCAGCCATACTTTTAGCGGTATTGACCGCTGTAACATTGGCCTCATACGCGCGTGTAGCCGTTATCATATCAACCATTTCGGAAACAATATTAATATTCGGCATCTCTACGTAACCATCTTGATTTGCATCAGGATGACGGGGATCATAAACATTACGTGTTGGTGAATTATCTTTCTGTATCCCCACTACGCGAACTCCATTACCGGCTTCCATTTGCTGCGACAACAGCTGCGAAAAACCAGTTTGACCTTCTCTCGGCTGAAATACTACCATTTGCCGGCGATAAGGCCCTCCCTCGGCCGTACGGGTAGTATTAACATTGGCAATATTATTGGAAATTACATCGAGTCTCAGTCTTTCGGCAGTAAGCCCTGAAGCAGCGGCATCAATCGCACCAAACATCCCCATCCTCAACCTCTCCCTTCCTTAATAACAGATTTTAATCCAGTAAAATATCGGCTAAGCTGTTGAGCCAGAGCATCATAGTAAATGCTGTTTTTGGCCATATTCGCCATTTCAATATCAATATCCACATTATTGCCGTCAGTACGAAAGGAATTATCCGTCACCATGCGCATTGTTGGAGCCAGGCTCTGCGGCTGAGTCGAAAGATGTCTTTCATTGGTTTTCGCCAAATTCAACCGGGAGCCGGACATTTTTTGCTGCAGGATATCCTCAAATAAAACCTCGCTTCGTTTAAACCCCGGAGTATTAACATTGGCTATATTATTACTAATTGTTTTTTGCCGCAGTGACGAAGCGGAAAGGGCTTTTTCCAAAATATTAGCTTGCACAGACCCCGTAATTGACTGAATCACGAACAAACCCCTCCTGCATTTTCTCTTAAAATTTAACCTGGATAAAAAGCTTTAGGCTACATTCTACAAAAAACTACAAAATCCTCTCTGCTTTTTCCAGTTTAGGATTTTTTTCTTCTCATTAGAATATAACAAAAACAACCACTGCAGTCGAGTGGTTGTTTTTGTTAACAATGTTATTTCTTTAGTTTTTTCAGTTCTTCCAGCAATCGTTCATTCAATACTTTAATGTAAGTTCCCTTCATTCCCAGCGACTTCGATTCTATTACCCCGGCACTCTCAAACTTGCGCAGCGCATTTACAATTACAGAACGGGTAATACCTACACGATCAGCAATTTTACTTGCTACCAGCAAGCCTTCATTTCCTTCTAATTCATTCAAGATGTGCATAACAGCTTCCAATTCAGAGTAAGACAATGTTCCCAGCGCAACCTGAACGGTTGCTTTTTTCCGTGCTTCTTCTTCAATCTTCTCACTGCGGTCCCGCAATATTTCCATTCCGACTACAGTTGATCCATATTCGGCTAATATTAGGTCGGCATCAGTAAATTCTTCATGGAACTTTGCTACCAGCAATGTTCCGATTCTCTGCCCGCCGCCATGGATCGGAACGATTGTCGTAAACTTATCCTGGAAAATACAAGCCGTACCATCCTGAAAAGCACATTTGCCGCTGTCTAAGCGCAAATTCGGCGATGTCTCCGTAATTCTAAGCAGCCAGTCTACGTAGCGTTCCGGGAAAAGTCCCTGCTGTAAAACTTTGTCGCGCATTAAATCACATTCAAAATCATCCAAAAGAGCAAATCCCAATACAGCGCCTTCTTTGCCGACAATATAAACATTGGCACTCATTACTGTACTTAACACACGGGAAATTTCACCGTATTCGACATTCTCCGATTTTTGCAGTATCTTATTAATTTTTCGAGTACGTTCTAACAAAGCTAACACTACAATCACTCCTGCCTTTCAAACTCCATTATAATATGTAATGACTTAAGTCTAAATTAACTACGATATGATCAAGTTTAGTTTTCACATAATCACGATTAATTACTATTGATTTCTCCTCTAAATCAGGAGCATCAAAAGCTAAGTCTTCCACTAGCTTTTCTAAGATCGTATGCAGCCTGCGGGCTCCGATATTTTCCGTCTGGGTGTTTACTTTGCAGGCAATTTCTGCTAGTTCATCAATAGCATCGTCGGTGAAGCTGATTTTTATACTCTCCGTTTCCAATAAGCTGACATACTGCTTAATTAACGCATTGGCCGGCTCAGTAAGAATCTGACGAAAATCTTCTTTACTCAGATTCGTCAGTTCGACTCTTATCGGAAATCGGCCTTGCAGCTCCGGTATGAGGTCTGAGGGTTTTGAAATGTGAAATGCACCGGCAGCAATAAACAGCACATGATCCGTCTTTACAGGTCCGTACTTAGTTACGACCGTAGAGCCTTCAACAATCGGCAGTATGTCGCGCTGCACACCCTCCCGCGAAACATCAGGACCGTTTGATTTCCCGCGGCCAGCAATTTTGTCTATTTCATCGAGAAAAATTATCCCGTAGTTTTCAGCCTGTTTAACAGCGGCAGCAATGACTTCATCCATATCAATTAGTTTCTGTGCCTCCTCCTGGATGAAAATCTTGCGCGCATTGGCAACAGTTACTTTTCTTTTCTTTTGTTTTTTAGGCAGCAGATTTCCCAGCATATCCTGAATATTGGCACCGATTTCCTCAACACCCGATCCGGCAAACATCCCTGACATGGGCTGCGCATTATCTTCTACTGTAATCTCGATTAAATCATCATCAAGATCACCGTTTCGCAGCTGCTTTATTAATTGCTGCCGCTCGTCATCAATTGCCGGCTGCGGTTCCGGCGGCTCTTCTTTCGGTGGATTCATCGTAGAAGAAAACAACAGTTCAAACGGATTGCGGACAGAATCCTTTTTCGGCAAAGGTTTTAAACATTCCACTATCCGCTCATTAGCCAATTCATATGCTTTATCATTTACGGCAAGCATTCTTTCCGACTTAACCATACGAATCGCCGTTTCAACCAAATCACGAACCATCGATTCTACATCGCGGCCGATATAGCCAATTTCGGTGAACTTAGTTGCTTCTACTTTAACAAAAGGAGCATTTACTAATTTGGCAAGACGCCTGGCAATCTCCGTTTTGCCCACTCCAGTCGGTCCAATCATCAAGATATTTTTAGGAATAACTTCATCCTGCAGCTCCACCGGCAGTTTTTTGCTCCGCCAGCGGTTACGCAGTGCAACAGCTACCGATTTTTTGGCCTGGTGTTGACCGACGATATATTTATTCAGTTCACCGACAATTTGTTTCGGAGTTAATTCCATTGCCACACCCTCCTCGCCATTATAATTCTTCTACTGTAATATGCGAATTGGTATAGACACAGATATCAGCAGCGATTTCCAACGCTTGACGCGCAATCTCCGTTGCAGGGAGATTAGAGTGTCTTACAAGAGCCCGGGCCGCTGCCAGTGCGTATGGTCCGCCTGAGCCAATAGCGGTAACGCCATCATCAGGTTCAATAACCTCGCCGTTGCCGGAAATAATCAGCAAATGCTGTGCATCGGTTACAATCAGCAATGCTTCCAGCCGACGCAGTACACGGTCGAGCCGCCAGTCTTTGGCAAGCTCTACTGCAGCCCGCATCATATTGCCATTAAACTCTTCCAGCTTTGATTCAAACTTCTCAAATAATGTAAATGCGTCGGCTACCGAGCCGGCAAAGCCTGCTAAAACCTTGCCATGGTATAAGCGACGAACTTTTTTGGCATTATGCTTCATAACTGTATTTCCACCAAAAGTAACCTGTCCGTCACCGGCAATTGCGGTTTTCCCTTGATGGTGAACAGCTACAATCGTCGTAGCATGAAACATAAACAACACCTCCTACGCACGGGGATGCGCGCTTTTGTAGACTGATCTAACCCGCTCTTTGCTTATGAAAGGTAAAATCTGTGACAAATTCATTTGCCCCAATATTTCCTGTACCGAACAAATATCAGCGCCGTTATTCAGCATATGTACTGCAAAGGTTTGGCGAATAGTAGTAGGATTAACGGACTGCTCCAAAGCAAGCAGCTTAATGTATTTAGTGAGGATACGCCTAATGCTCCGGTCAGTTAAAGGGCCGCCTTTGCTATTTACAAAAGTATAATTATGAGGTGCTCCTGTGTATTTCTCGTACAACCGGGGACGACTTTGCCTTACGTATTGCCCGAGTGCGGCAATCGCGCTGTTACCGACCGGCACAACACGCGTTCTGCCTTCATTGTCAGAAATCACAGCACATCCATTAAAACAGTCTAAATCGGCTATCAACAGTCCGACTAATTCACGGGCTCTGATTCCGGTGGCATACAATAATTCCAGCACTGCCAAATCCCGTCTGCCCAGATCACTCTGAGCAGGCAGCTTTAACAAACCGTCAATTTCAGCTACCGTTAAAACCGATATGGTTTGCTTGTTCTTTAAGGAGTGCATAGTGGCACAGGGATTGTCAGTAATAAGATTTCGCTTGCAAAGGAACCGAAAGAAAGTCCGCAATGCAGCTAAACTGCGATTAATCGTAGCATTTGAATATTTTTGAGTGTGCATTGCGTTAAAATAACTTCTGATCAGCATTTGTGTACCATTGCAAAGCAGTACATCACCTTCCCTCTGCTCCTGGGCAAAAGCAACAAACCGCTCTATATCAGAACGGTAATAGCTAATCGTACTCCGGGAAGCCCGTTTCTCTACTTGCAAATATACGACAAAATTGTCAAGGTTATGCTTAATATCATTCATTTTATCCACTATTTGTCGAAATATGGACTAAATTTATTTATTTATAGTAGCACAGCAATCAACTTTACGCAATACCGTTATCTAATTTTTCTATTAATTTTTTTAATGAACTTAATGCCCGCTCGGCAATTAGGCCATTCTTTTGCTTTTTGTCTTTTACCCGATACTCCAGTGGCGGCAACAGGCCAAAATTAATATTCATTGGCTGAAATCCGTCAGGAGATGTCTGGGTAATATACCGGCATAACGCACCGTGAGCAGTATCGGCCGGAAACTCGGCGGGACTTTGCTGCAATGTTAAGCGAGCCGCATTGACGCCTGCCACAATCCCGGATGCTGCTGACTCCACATAGCCTTCAACACCGGTAATTTGACCGGCAAAGAACAAGCCTGGCCGAACCTTGGTTTCTAAGGTTGGCTGCAGAATCCGCGGGGAGTTAATATAGGTATTGCGATGCATGACACCATAGCGGGCAAATTCCGCTTTTTCCAATCCCGGTATTAACTGAAAGACCCTTTTTTGCTCCGGCCATTTCAGGTGAGTTTGAAAGCCGACTATATTGTAAAGTGTCGCTGCAAAATTATCTTGCCGCAATTGGATGACAGCATGAGGCGTCTCTCCTGTTGCCGGATGTTTTAAGCCTACTGGTTTCAACGGACCAAACCGCAATGTGTCAATTCCTCGCGAGGCCATTTCTTCAACCGGCATACAGCCTTCAAAGAAAATTGCTTTTTCAAAGTTCTTGACAGCCGTTCGTTCGGCATTAACCAATTCATTCCAAAACAGTTCATATTCTTCCTTGGTCATCGGACAATTCAAATAATCTTCATCACCTTTTCCATATCGCGAAGCGCGATAAATTTTGTCCATATTCAGCGATTCTCCCACAACGATAGGCGCAGCAGCATCATAAAAATACAGATAATCATGACCGGCCAGTTCTGCAATTGCTCCGGAAAGCACAGGAGATGTCAGCGGTCCGCTGGCAATAACAGCCGGCAGCTCCTCAGGAATTGCCGCTACTTCAGCGTGATGAACCGTAACACGGGGATGGGCGGTCAGCATACCTGTAATATACCGGCTGAAGCCCTCCCGGTCTACCGCCAGGGCTCCCCCAGCGGGGACCCTATTCAGATCCGCTGCCTTTACGATTAAAGAATTTAATTGCCGCATTTCTTCTTTCAGCAAGCCTGCTGCATTTTCTACATTAGCGGCGCGCAGCGAATTACTGCAAACCAGCTCTGCAAATAAATCACTGTGATGAGCCGGTGTAGACTGTACAGGTCTCATTTCATATAAATCTACCTCAATGCCTCTTTGGGCAATCTGCCATGCGGCTTCACTGCCTGCAAGTCCGGCACCAATAACCGTAACTTTAGCCACTCTTACTCCTCCGTTTAGCCGGTTTTACCGTTTTCGTTGTTTTGATCGTTTTTGCTGTTTTACCCGGTTTAATGGCATTTGCTGCTTGGGTCGGACACGCCGGATTTCCACAAAGGCTTGCAGCGCCGCCTTTCTTAAACCCGCGCCGCACCATAAAGCTGCCGCAAGTCTGGCATACTTCTTTCAAAGGAGTATCCCAGGTCATATAATCGCACTCGGGATATCTTTGGCAGCCGTAAAAGACTTTGCCACGCTTCGTCCGGCGCTCAATAACTGCCCCCTGACATTTCGGGCAGGCAACACCGGTATCTTTTATAATCGCCTTGGTGTTCCGGCAGGCTTGAAACCCCCGCCAACCGCGAAAACCTTCCCCAC
>Ga0074195_1003849_pt1 | contig 13330 bp, 13 predicted proteins | sample EPASupsiteHSE623_FD_64525 | JGI IMG/M metagenome (GOLD analysis project Ga0074195, IMG submission 64525) | Bioremediated contaminated groundwater from EPA Superfund site, New Mexico - Sample HSE6-23 | ecosystem: Environmental > Aquatic > Deep subsurface > Groundwater > Contaminated ...
GATTCGCACAGGAGAATATCACGTTTGATAGTAAGCTTTTCATGGGGAAAAGAACTTGGCTGGACCTTCTGTCTGGGAGGATAGGGAGTCGCTGATTAGACAAAAGCACTTACGAGATGGGAGTGCTTTTTTGCTTTGCCGCTTAAAACGTTGTATAATTTTTCCTATAGGCCTCTTGGCAGCAATGGGCATATTAATAGTAGATAAAAAAGTGAGGGATCAAAATGACAACAAGCCGGAGTTTGGCCTTACATACTGATGTTCGCGAACAATTGTGCATAGAGAATAAGCCGGACCCATGCACAATTGTCATTTTTGGCGCTTCAGGTGATTTAACGCACCGTAAATTAATACCGGCACTTTTCGGTATGTTTTTGAAGAAAATGCTGCCGGAACAATTTGCTATTTTAGGCTGCGCCAGAAGCGTAATCAGTGAACCGGAATTTGCGAAGATGGTCCGTGAAGATCTCACCGATTTTGAAGGGGCTGGTACAGATGAGACGGAAGAGTTTGTCAGACATTGCAGCTACTTGTCTGGCAGCTATGATCACCAGCAGCTATATGATGAGTTAGCAGTAGTTTTGCAGAAGTTAGAGGAAAAGTTTCAAACTGGCGGTAATTGTCTTTTTTACTTTGCTACACCTCCCAGTTTGTTTATTCTTATTACGGAGGGCCTTAGCCGTGCCAGGCTGACTGATGAACGCAGAGGCTCCTGGTCCCGGATAGTTATTGAAAAACCATTTGGGCATGATCTTGCCAGCAGCCTTTCTATTGATAAAGCGCTTAAGCAGCATGTGGCTGAAAGCCAGATTTACCGCATTGATCATTACTTAGGCAAGGAAACGGTACAAAATATCCTGATCCTTCGCTTTGCTAATGCGATATTTGAGCCCTTGTGGAATCGTAAATATATTGATCATGTACAAATCACGGTCGCAGAAACACTGGGGGTTGAAAACCGGGCCGGTTATTATGAGCAGGCCGGCGCTCTGCGTGATATGTTCCAGAATCACATGATCCAGATGCTGGCCCTGACGGCGATGGAGCCTCCGGCACTATTCGAAGCAAACCGGTATCGTGATGAAATCGTTAAGCTGATTAGGGCAATTCGTCCTTTCCCGGTAGAAGAGCTTGATAAATGGCTGGTTAGAGGGCAATATCAGGCAGCAGATGATGCCAGTGAAAGCCACTCTTACCGGGATGAAGCAGGAGTCGATAGAGCGTCATCCGTAGAGACCTTTGTTGCAATGAAGATGATGATTGATAATTGGCGCTGGCAGGGAGTACCTTTTTATTTGCGATCAGGTAAAAGGCTTGAAAAGCGGGTTAGCGAGATTGCGATTACATTCAAGCCGGTGCCGCATTCCATATTTGCCCCTGTTCAGCCTGAACAGCTTGCGCCGAACGTACTGGTATTGAAGATTCAGCCGGAAGAGGGGATTGGCCTTACTCTGGAAGCCAAGACACCTGGCCCCAAGCTCTGCATGAACTCTTTAAGTCTTAATTTTTCTTATAAGGACATCTTTGGAGGCTTTACACCCAATGCTTATGAGCGGCTGCTGCTTGATTGCATGACCGGCGATCAAACGCTGTTTGTGCGCAATGATGCTGTTGAACTGGCCTGGGAAGTGTTTATGCCGGTATTAGATGCCTGGGCTAAGACGCCTGAAACAAATGCTTTGCGGTTTTATAAAATCGGCAGTTGGGGACCTGTTGAGGCCGATCAACTGTTAGCGCAGGCTGGTCACAAATGGAGATAGAAGTTTATGAGAATGCAGAGGCAGTGAGTGAAGCTGCAGCTCAATATATTTGCCGTACGGCCCAAGAAGCAGTTCTGAAAAACGGACATTTTCTGTTGTCGCTGGCGGGTGGCCGCACACCTAATTTGCTTTACCGGCGCTTGGCAGAACAGCCATATTGCAGTGTAATGCCGTGGCGGCAGACCTTTATCTTCTGGGGAGATGAACGTTTTGTCCCGCCCTCGCACACTGACAGCAATTACGGTGCAGCGTGGCTGCAGCTGTTTAGTAAAATCGATATATCTTCCGATCATATATATCCGGTGCCTGCCATACTTACGAATGCAGACAATAGTGCAATCCTGTATGAGCATATGATACGGCGTACTTTTGCGTCATTGGCTGCATCACAGTTTGATCTTACGCTGCTTGGTATGGGAAATGACGGACATGTGGCATCGCTTTTCCCAGGGAGGGAAGCAGTTGCGGAAAGCAGGCGCTGGGTAGTTTCCACCGAAAATCCATCCGGTCAGCAGCGGTTGACACTAACTTTGCCTGTGCTGAATGAGAGTAAGCAAATATTGTTCCTAGTAACGGGTGCAGAAAAAAAGGCAATACTGCAGAAAGTGGCAAGCGACCAACACCAAGAGGTTAAGCAGTTCCCTGCGGCAATGGTCAGAGGTCGGATAAGAACGTTATGGATGGTTGACAGGGCTGCTTGCGAGAATCCGTTGTTGTAAAAAATAGCGCCTATCCTCTGGGATAAGCGCTATTTTTTACAACATTAGTTTTTATCATTGAAAGCAAGGAAGATTACTTTGCTTCCAAATTTGGAGGCAAATTCCTGTTCATACTTCTTAAGTGCTTGAATTTGATCAGTGCTTAAATTAGCTACACTTACATTGTTTAATCCCATAATCCGTCCTCCTTTCTCATGAATTTGAGCCTAGTTTAGTTTGTCCCCGGCATTTCCTCTTTATTTTTAAAATAGATTACATTTTTTTCAAGTGTACCGATAATTTGAGCAAGAAGAAACATTACCGTTTATAGGCCAGAAACATTTGTTTAATGAAAAATAAAAATATTTAGAATTATTGCACTTGTATACAGTGTACATCTAGACAGTTGGTGGCTCTATTCGTATAATAAAATTTGGAGGTGTACTTAAAAATGGAAAATATTTTTGAGATGGCGAAAAAGCCACTGGAAAAAGCCTCGCAAGTTATCAATCTGGACGGTAATACATCAAAACTGCTGGCACAGCCCGAGCGAACCCTGGAAGTAAATATTCCAGTCCGTATGGATGACGGGCGAATTGAAGTTTTTACAGGCTATCGTGCACAACATAGTACTGTGCTTGGGCCGGCCAAGGGCGGTATCCGGTTCCACCAGAACGTAACGATGGACGAAGTAAAAACCCTCAGCTTCTGGATGACATTTAAGTGTGCTATTTTAAATCTGCCTTATGGAGGCGGTAAAGGCGGAATAACGGTAGATCCCCGTCAACTATCCCGCTGTGAACTGGAAAGCTTGTCCCGGGGCTATATACAGCGCATTGCGCCAATTGTCGGCGAGTATGCAGACATTCCGGCACCTGATGTGAACACGGACTCCCGCATTATGGGATGGATGATGGATGAATACAGTAAGCTGTGCGGGCAAAATGTACCTGGCGTAATAACCGGTAAACCGAAAACAATAGGCGGTTCTGCAGGGCGTGGTTCAGCAACCGGGCGCGGGGTTATGCTGTGTACCCGTGAAGCATTTAAAAAGCTGCGTATGAAGCTGAATGATACTACTGTAGCGGTGCAAGGCTTTGGTAATGTAGGGAACTTCTCCGCCAAGCTGCTTTATGATCAAAAAGCTAAGATTGTTGCGCTCAGTGATGTTAATGGAGCTATTTATAATGAAAAGGGACTTAATCCCTATGAAGTAGAGAAGTACGTTCAACTAACCGGTTCACTTGTTGGGTATCCTGACGCCGGGGAACTGGATAACAAATCATTATTGGAGTTGCCTGTAACGGTATTGATTCCGGCAGCTCTGGAAGGGCAGATTACTGCCGCCAATGCTGATCGCATCAAAGCAAGAATTATTGCTGAAGGTGCCAATGGGCCTACGACGCCTGAAGCGGATGCCATCTTATTCAAAAAAGGGACAATGATTATTCCCGACATTTTAGCAAATGCCGGTGGAGTGACTGTTAGCTATTTTGAATGGGTACAAAACTTATACCGGTATTTCTGGACGGAAAAAGAAGTGCATGCCCGCATGGAAGAAATGATGGTAGATGCCTTTGATAAGGTATATACAACTGCGCAGCTTCATGGCACCGATTTGCGTGTTGCTGCCTATATCGTTGCGCTGGAACGGTTAGCGGAAGCAATGAAGCTGCGGGGCTGGGTGTAGCTGCCTGACCTCAGTTTTCCCAGGCTTCTGGAAGACAGGCCTGGCATTTTTGGTCCTTTTGCTGCGATGACAAAAGGAAGGAACCGGGATTTTCCCCCTGGTACAGCAGGGCTGCCTCAAGTAGGTTTTTAAAATCTATTTTGAGACAGCCCTGCTTATTGTTTAAGAGAAAAAGGCAGGTTTTTTTTCGTGGCAGCCGAATTAGTATGTACAGGTGATCGGAGGAAATACAATGCAAAAACGAATAAAGATGCTGTTGCTGCTGGTGATAGTGCTGTCAAGCCTGGTTGTGAGCGGGTGTAATAAGGGCCTTGTTGAAAAGCCTTATAAAGAAAGCCGTTTTCTGATGGATACATTAATTGAAATTACGGCTTACGGTCCTCAGGCGGAAGCGGGAGTAAAAGATGCATTTCGTGAATTTGAGCGGATGTATGCTCTTGCCAACCAGTATGATCCAGGCAGCCAAGTATCGAAAGTCAATCAGGCGGCAGGCAGCAGCAAAGTGGCTGTAGATGCGGATATTTTTACTATGGTGGAAGACTCTATCCAGCTTGCCGGCAAACTGGAAGATACCTTTGACATAAGCGTCGGCCCGCTGGTGGAGTTATGGGGAATCGGGAAAAAGGGTGAATTTGTGCCTTCCGATGCCGAGATTGCGGATGTATTACCGCTGGTGGACTACAAGCTGATTGAGCTGGATAAGACTGAGCAGACGATATACCTGCCGAAAAAGGGCATGAAGCTGGACCTGGGTGGAATTGCCAAAGGTTATGCCGTTGATAAAGCAATTGCCAAACTGCAAGGAGCCGGGATCAAATCAGCCCTAATTAATGCCGGTGGAACTGTGCGTGTACTAGGGAGCCGGCCTGATGGCAAGCCTTGGCGCATCGGTGTGCAAGATCCACGCAATCCAGACGGGGTTATTGCCAAATTAGCGCTTACCGGCTGGGATACGATGGAAACGTCTGGTGATTATCAGCGCTTTATTATGAAAGATAATGTGCGCTATGCTCATATTTTTGATCCCCGCACGGGCAAGCAGCCAAGGGATATGGCTGCTGTAACGATGATCATGAATAATGCAAGCCAAGGTGATATTTTCAGCACTGCTTTATTTGTTCTTGGAATAGAGCGAAGTCTGGCTGTGCTAAAAGACTTTCCCGGTGTGGAGGCAATTTTTGTTACACTTGATGGCAGGGTGATTACCACGCCTGGCTTGGCAGGAAAGGTGGAGTAATGGAGGGATGCATGTGGATAATTTCTGCAAACGGCTGGCGACAGTGATTCAGGGGCAGGCTATTTCAATTGAAAATGAAAGCGAATATTTGAACTCAGCCGTGTTAGTGCCGTTAATTTATCAGGATAATAAGCTGCAGGTACTGTTTGAGGTAAGGTCAGCCACCTTAAGCAGGCAGCCTGGCGAGATTTGTTTTCCTGGTGGAAGAATTGAACCTGGCGATGAGAATTCACTGGCGGCAGCAATACGGGAAACAACGGAAGAATTGGGGATAAGTGCACGGCAGATACGGTTTATCGGAGCACTGAATTATGTTGTTGCCCCGTTCGGTGTTATTCTCCACCCTTTTGCCGCTTATCTTCAGCAAGGAACCATTCTTCAGCCTAATGATGCCGAAGTGGCAGAAGTGTTTACCGTATCGCTGGACTGGTTATTGAATACAGAACCGCAGCGAGCTTATATGGAGATTGCTACAAGGCCGCTGGAGGGCTTTCCGCTGCATCTGCTGCCGGATGACTATCCCGGGGACTGGAAGGGCCGTAAATCTTATCCTGTATTGTTTTATCATTATCAAAATTATGTGATATGGGGTTTGACAGCCCGTGTTTTATATAGCTTTCTTCAGTTTTGCCGACAGGCGCAGCTTAGCGAAAAATAAAAAGCAGATGCCGCATCATACCTCTGTGAGGTCATGAGCAGCAATCTGCTTTTCTATACTGTGGCGATTTGCCAAGTACTGCCATGAATGAACTGATTGTATACTTCGGCTATTGTCTCAACAATCGTCGAACGCTTAACAGTTCGTTTTTTGTTCAATAAGGAAAACTTAAACCAATGACCTTCCCGGGATAACTGATAACGGGCATTATTGATCAGAATAACAACTGACTTAGTGGGAGATTTGCTGAGCGCTTCTTCGAGTGTTTGTACGGCAAAACCATCAAGGGGTGGTCTGGGCCTGAACTCATTCGTGTTTTTCATGAATACACTCTCCCTGTAGGTGTACTATATTCAATTGGCTATCACTATTATAACATTAGACAAGCTGTCAGGCTTTGGCGAGATTCGCTTAAAAAGAAGGTTTAGAGACCAAAAACATCATAGATACTTACTCAATGTAGCTAATTCGCAAACTTCTGACAATTATCTCTTCCAAAGGATTTTGCTGATAAATACGGAGTTGTCCGGTACCTGTTTAAATTGTACAGCCTGCGTATTTTGTATACATAGTTTTTTGAATTTTATGTATAGACTTTTTTTATACATAACTGGTATAATGTCCATAGGCAAAAGACTTGTTATTATGTTAACTTAATAATAATGGCCGCACAAACTAAAGGAGGTAAATCTATGGCACAAGCTAAAAAAGGGATAGGACTTACTACACAAATCTTTATCGGATTAATTCTCGGTATTATTTTTGGTTATATTTTTCCAAGTTATGGTGAGCAGCTGAAACCGGTCGGCGACATTTTTATTCGCATGATTAAAATGATTGTTGTACCGCTTATTTTTAGCTCCCTTGTAATGGGTATTGCCGGTACAGGGGATTTTAAGAAGTTAGGACGTTTAGGTGCGAAAGCAATTATTTGGTTTGAAATTGCAACTACCATGGCTCTTGTTGTTGGCTTATGTGTAGTAAATGTGTTAAAACCGGGAGTTGGTGTTGCTATCAGTTCAATCGATGCATCAAGTGCTGCTGCTGCTGCTAAAAAATCGATTGATATGATGCAAATGGTGGTTAATATTGTTCCTACCAACATTGTTGACGCTATGGGACGCGGTGATATGCTGCAAATCGTATTCTTCTCCACCTTTTTTGGTGTCGCTGCAGCTGCTATGGGACCTGCCGGTGAGCCTGTTGTTAAGTTAGCTCACAGTGTTGCGGAAATTATGTTCAAGTTTACCTGGTATGTAATGAAGTTGGCTCCGGTTGGTGTCTTCGCTCTCATTGCTTTTACAGTAGGCAAATTTGGCCTGGGAATGCTGATTCCGCTTGCTAAGTTGATTTTATCTTTATACTTGGCGCTAATTATTTTTGTTCTTGTTGTATTAGTAGGTGCATCTGTTGTCGTAGGTGTTAATTTCTTCCATTTACTGCGCGCTCTTAAAGAACCAATCCTCATTGCCTTCTCGACTGCATCCAGCGAAGCTGCTCTGCCGATTGCAATGGAAAAATTGGAAAAGTTCGGAGTTCCGAAGCATATTGTTACTTTTGTTATGCCGACCGGTTACACCTTTAACCTTGATGGCTCTACCCTATACAGTGCATTAGCTGTTGTGTTTATTGCGCAAGTATATGGTGTTCCTTTTGATCTGTCACAGCAGGTTATGATGCTATTTACCTTAATGCTATCGACTAAGGGTATTGCTGCTGTTCCAGGTGCATCCTTAATCGTTATTGCCGGTACTGCCGCCGCTTTCGGCCTGCCGCTGGAAGGCATCGGTATTATTCTTGGCGTAGACCGTATCTTGGATATGGCCCGCACCGCATGTAATCTCATCGGCAACTGTGTTGCAACTGTTGTAGTTGCCCGCTGGGAAAAAGAAATGCCTGATGATGTATTGAAGGTTGCTTACTCACAAAGCTACGAAGATTAATATTAAATTTTATTTACAAGCGGGAATGACTATCCCGCTTGTATTTTTTTGTGGTACAATACAAATGATACTAGGAGGGAGTGATGAAATGTGTTTAATTTAGGCATGTCTGAACTGGTATTGATTCTGGTTATTGCCTTAGTTGTTTTCGGACCTGGCAAGCTGCCTGAAGTAGGCAAAGCCATCGGCCGTGGTATTAGTGAGTTTAAAGGTGCACTGAATGCTGAGTCGAAAGAGGAAAAAACAGTAAAAGAAGCATCATCCGCCAAGGATGGTAAGCTATAATACATATCAGGCCCAAGGGCCTGTTTTTCCTTTTTAAGCATAATAATTGTTACTCTGCCAATACTAACAAAAACTGTTATTGGAGGGTGACACGATTGCGCTATAGTAAATACATTGCATTATTGCTTCTTCTGGTTTTTGCTGTGGCATCATTTGCTTTCATCGGCGGCTGCGGTAAAGCTAAAAAACCGGCTCCTCAGCAAATGAATAATGCCGGTTCCGGTGTGGCTGAAGAGCAGCAGTCTAAACCAATGCCTGCCCGAATGGTTATTGGCTATTATGAGAATCCTTGGCCCGGTACTCCTGATACTTCAGGCTCTTTTCCCAGTATGAAAAGTTTTGCTAAAAGTATGACTCACGTAGCCCCGTTTTGGTATAGGGTAACAAAAGATGGCACACTGGAAACCAAGGATAGTCAGCTTGTATTGGATACTGCTACCCAATTAGGATTAAAAATAATCCCTTTGATAACCTACAAGACCGGTGCATTGGAAACAATCCTTACCAATCCTGATATAAGGACGAAGACAATCGATAATATTATTAAGATTGTTAAAGAAAAGCCTTATGATGGTGTTAATATTGATTTCGAGCTTGTTCCTCCCAAAAACGAAAAAGACCTGACTGCGTTTATGGCGGAATTATATCCAAAACTGAATGGCTTGAATAAATCGGTCATTATTTCGGTATTCCCGAAAATTGATGTCTCCGAAGACGTCCAAGGCGCATACAACTATAAAGAATTAGCTAAAAATGCGGACTTCCTTCAGGTTATGCTGTATGACCGCCATTGGGCAACTTCGTCTCCCGGAGCAATTGCACCCATAGAATGGTATGAAAAGAACCTGCAATATGCAATCGACCAGGTAGGCCCGCAAAAAGTAATTGCCGGTATCAGTGCGTATGGTTATGATTGGCCTAAGGATGGTAAGGGTGAAACGGTAAAATATGTTGATGCCATTGTATTGGCTGAAAAACAGGGTGCCAAAATAGAATATGATGAGAAAGAGCAAGCGCCTTATTTTAAGTATAAGAATCGTGAGGTCTGGTTTGAAAATACCAAGAGTACGGATGCAAAACTAAACATTGTGGCTAAATATAATCCTGCAGGAATTGCCATCTGGCGCCTTGGGCAAGAACAGCCGGAGATTTGGCCGATTATCGATCAAAAATTCCCTAAGTAATAAGGAATTGACACAAATAAGTGGCGGGCTTTCCCGTCACTTATTGTTATGTGCGGCAGCAGGTTTTACTTTCAAGCGAACGAATATCAATAATAAGTCAAGCATGAAATTATGTTGCAGGAGGAGAAGAAATGGCAGTTGTAGAAGTTACCATTATTCCCTTGGGTACGGGATCGCCCAGTATAAGCAGCTGTGTTGCTGCTTGCCACAAGGTGCTGGCGGGAGCGGAAGGAATTCAGTACCAGCTGACACCGATGTCGACTATTATTGAGGGAGAGCTGGAACGAATTCTGGAGGTAATCAGGCAAATGCATGAAGTTCCTTTTTCTGCCGGAACCTTACGGGTATCTACGACAATTCGCATTGATGACCGGCGCGATAAGTCCGTCTCGATGGCCGGTAAGCTTCAGTCAGTTATGGAAAAACTATAGAGAATAACGGAGGGATGAACATGTGTAAGGATTGCGGGGGCCACAGTTCAGAATTGGATAAAGCAACGATTACAGTAGAAGGAATGACTTGCGGTCATTGCAAGAGTGCAGTTGAGAAAGCAGTACGCGGATTACCGGGTGTTTTGTCTGCTGAAGTTGATTTGGCAGCCAAAACCCTACAGGTAGAATTCAATGCTCACAAGTCTTCAATAGCTGAAATCAAGCAGGCTGTTGAAGATGTAGGCTTTGAGGTTCCCTAAAGACATTGACTGTGTAGTCGACAATTTGGTATAATATTTGACAGGCTCCCAGTATTTTGGGGGCTTGTTGTTTTATTCCAATAGAAAGAAGGTGCTCTTTATGACATCCCGGTTAGAGCGGCGACGTGTCGAAAGAACGCAGAAACGGCCGCCGCAAAAAGGGTGGATTGCAACATTGCTAATTTTATTGTTAGTGATTGCTGCAGGAGCGTCGTATGTGTTTTTCACAGGCGGTCTAGGGTTAAATAAGACAAAAAGAACTGCAGATTTTGCTGGGGGACAGCAAAAGGTAAATATTCTGGTTTTGGGAGTTGACGAACGAAGCGGTGACCAAGGCAGATCCGATACCATGTTTGTTGTAACAATTGATGAAACAACGAAAGCCGTAGCCCTTTTATCGGTACCGCGGGATACCCGGGTAAAAATTCCCGGCTTTGGCTGGGATAAGATTAATCATGCCTATGCCAATGGCGGTACGGCGCTGAGCCAAAAAGCAGTGGAGAATTTGCTGGGTATTCCAATTGATTACTATGTAACGATTGACTTTGCAGGCTTTTATAAAATTGTAGACGCTGTCGGCGGTGTGGATATTGATGTTGAAAAACGGATGTATTATGAAGATCCTTATGATGAACTTGTTATTGATATCCAGCCAGGCTTACAGCATATGAACGGCAAAACGGCGATTAAATATGTGCGCTATCGCGACAGTGAAGGTGATATCGGCCGTATTGAAAGACAGCAGAAGTTTATTAAAGCCATGTTTAAGCAGCTTGTCAGTCCGTCGGTTATCACCCGCATTCCAAGTATTATCCGTGAAGTAAATTCGACTTTAAAAACCGACCTATCAAGTGCAGAGATGCTTAGTCTGGCTAAATTAGTAAATGATGCCGCTAAGCAAGGGCTTGCGACTGACACCGTTCCGGGTAAACCGGCCTATATTGCTGATGTCAGCTACTGGCTTCCCGATATTGTAGGATTACGAGAATATATTGGGCAGCTGCAGAATATTAAAATGGATAATAAGTATGTAAATACGGCGCGGAAGCTGCAGGCCGAGTATGATAATTCCATTCCGAAAGAAATGAAGGTCATAGAGGTGGCTAAGCCTGGCCCGCCGGTCAAGGAACCTGCTCCGCCAAAGGTACCAAAAGAAATTGATAAACCACCGGCACCGCCTAAAGCAGATAAATCAACTACCAATGAGGGAAAAATCAGGGTTGAAATTATAAATGCCAGTGGTTCGCCTGAGGCCGGTGATAAAGTAGCGGCAACCATGCGGGCCAAAGGATTTGATGTGGATGGAATCAGCGCAGCTGCTGCAGTCAACAAAAATACAGTGGTTATCTCGTATAGTACGAATAGTGCTGTTGTGGGAAAATTGACCAGCCTGCCTTTCCGCTACGCGTTACAGGTAACAAAAGATGACAGCAGAGCGGGTACAATTTCGATAATTATAGGTAAAGATTATGTAGACAAGTAGAAAAGCCAGGATGATCTAGTCGATTTTGCAGAAAGTACCTTGCGTGACGGAATGTAAATATGTTATAATTTTCACATACGTAATTAATATACCCCTCATTTTAGCCCTATGAAAAAGGGCTATTTTTTTTGCGTTTGAAATAAGCCGGCTATTTTTACAAAGTGGTGGAAAGCTGGTCCGGTTTTGTTTTGCCTGTTTTAGCCATACTAAATTGGACAAACAGGGCAAGGAGTTGACTATATGTGGTATACAGAGCAAATGCGGCGTTTCCGAATATTAGCTGTTATTGTGGTTGCCGTCATTAGCGGACTCTTACTGAGGCTGGCTTGGATGCAAATTCTGCAAGGAGCGCAATACAAACAGATAGCAGAGCAAAATCGGATTCGCCAGCTTAGTGCTCAGGCTCCCAGAGGAACGATATATGACCGTAATGGTGTGCCAATCGTTGCCAATCGCCCAAGCTTTGCCGTATCGGTAATTCTTGCTGACTATACATATCCCGAAGTAGCTACGCCTCTTTTGTCGGCTCTTACTGGTGTTACTGTTCCGGAAATTGAGCAAATGCTGCAGGCCGGTCAGGAGTTTCCCTATACGCCCATCCAAGTAGTGAGGGATGCGGATGAAACTTTAATCGCGAAGGTGCAGGAACGCAAAAATTACCTGCCAGGTGTTATTATTGAGGCACTGCCGGTACGCCATTACCTTTATAATCAGCTTGCCGCTCATATGATCGGCTATTTAGGCAGAATTAGTGAGGATGAATATGCCTTACGGAAAAAACAAGGATATAGCCCCAATGATCTAATTGGCAAGTCAGGAATTGAACGGTTATGGGAAGAACAACTGCGCGGTACTAAGGGCGGACTGCAGATTGAAGTGAATGCCAGGGGAGAAGAGGTTGGCGTTGTAGGGGAAAAGGCTGCCTTGCCGGGACAAGGGATTGTATTAACGCTTGATGCGAATTTACAAAAAGCGGCTGAAGCTGCATTAGCTGATCAAGTGGAAATCAGTAAGAGGATTGGCGAGCCGGCCAAAGGCGGTGCGGTTGTTGTGATTGATGTCCGGACAGGCGGAATTCTGGCATTAGCCAGCAATCCGTCATTTGACCCGAATGTATTTATCGGTGGTGTAAGCCAGAAAGACTGGTCGGCGATCATTAATAATAAAAATGATCCCCTGTCGAATCGGGCGATTCAAAATGCCTATCCGCCCGGCTCGGTTTTTAAAATTGTCACAGCCGCAGCAGCACTGGAATCAGGTTTAACGACAGGCCAGGAGATTTTTGTCGACAAGGGAGTTTATGTGCTGCAGGGATGGAGTTTCTATGGCTGGGAAACGAAGGGACTGGGCAGGCTGACCGTACCGGATGCACTGGCATTTTCCAGTGATCCTGTTTTTTATGAGCTGGGGCGCAGGCTTGGGGCGGATAATCTGGCATCATATGCTTTAACATTCGGCTTTGGCAAGCGTACCGGCATCCAGCTATCCGGTGAGGAAGCGGGCGTTGTTCCGACTGAGGCCTGGAAAGAAGAAGCTTACGGTGAGCAGTGGTACCCCGGGGAGACGCTAATTGCTGCCATTGGCCAGGGGTATTATAATGCTACTCCCCTTCAGCAGGCTATGCTCTTAATGGCAGTGGCAAACGGCGGCATTGTTTATAAGCCAAAACTAGTTGATAAGCTGTTGAGCCCCGAAGGAGTT
>Ga0074195_1003850_pt1 | contig 13328 bp, 8 predicted proteins | sample EPASupsiteHSE623_FD_64525 | JGI IMG/M metagenome (GOLD analysis project Ga0074195, IMG submission 64525) | Bioremediated contaminated groundwater from EPA Superfund site, New Mexico - Sample HSE6-23 | ecosystem: Environmental > Aquatic > Deep subsurface > Groundwater > Contaminated ...
TTTAGCACTTTCGCTTTCCCCTTTCTTTAAGACTCTTGCATCCTCCCACATCCTCTGCGCCCTGTTCTTCAATTCGTTCAGAACTTTACCATATGTTCTCTTGTCGTCGGGACTAACATTTCTGAAATCTTCGAACAACAATGAGATAGAACCTTTTTTAGCTAGGTATTTAATTCTGAAATTCTCTGCATCATCAATACCTGTCTTAAGTATCTCGTCAAGTTCTAATGTTATATTTTCAATGCGTTCCTTCATTTTACAATACTAATAATCATTTTTACATCAGTAAGTGGCCTGTCGTACCTGTCTCTTTTTACAGCAGCAATTTTATCAATTACGTCCATTCCTTCTACAACCTCTCCGAACACTGTATATGCTCCGTCAAGGTGAGGAGCTCCTCCAACTGTAGTATATGTATTTCTCTGCTCCTGAGTAAACACAAATTTTCCTCTTTTATTAAGTTCTTGTTCAACGTATGTATCTATCGAATCAACCAGCATTTTATACGACTCGTTAGTATTAAGAGCTTTTGCAGAATCTACCTTAGCTTTAAGTTCTTTAGGGGGATTTGCAATTATCCCGTTAATAATCTCGGCTTTTTTCGACTGGTTAATTCTGATCTCAATATTATTAAGTTCACTCTGACTGAATTTCTTTCCCTGTACAATGTAGAACTGTGAGCCAGAAGATTCTTTTAATGGATTTACATTATCGCTTTCGCGTGCTGCGCATAAAGCTCCACGCTTATGGTATAAAGCCGGATCGAACTCGGCTTTGACATTATATCCGGGACCGCCGTTACCAAGCATAGCTCCGGGTTGAGACGTCTTTGAATCAGGGTCTCCGCCCTGAATCATAAAATCAGGAATAACACGGTGAAACAATAAGCCATTATAGAAACTGTCGGTAACAAGCTTAATAAAATTATCTCTGTGAAGTGGAGTCTTGTCGTAAAGCAGTATTACAATGTCCCCCATCTCAGTCTGAATTTTGACCTTTTGCTTCAACTCTTTAACAGGAGCCTGTTTAACCGCCTTTTTTTTACTTTGAGCAGACAGACTAACTGTTCCTATTATTACAGCCAGCACCAATATCAAGCAAACCTTCTTCATAGTTCTATAAATTAAAGGGCTAAAATTACAAAAAATGTTAGAAAAATAATGCCGGAGCTATTTATTCTTTAGGACCGGAATAATGAATAATTTAAGAAGGAATTAAATTTAAAAAAGGGATGATTATTTATAGGGAATGGTAAAATAAAAACACGATCCCTTCCCCAGCACCGATTCTGCCCATAGCTTACCTCCCAGCAGATCGCAATAATTTCGGGCTATAGGAAGACCTAAACCAGAGCCTTTTATTTTCATTGATTTTGATGATTCTCCTTGTCTGAATCTTTCAAAAATAACCTCCATATCTTCTTCCTTTATGCCGCATCCTGTATCCCTGACATAAAATTCCACGAAATCTCCTTTTAACTCACCTCCCAACTCAATTGTACCATTTGTTGTAAATTTTATAGCATTAGAAACAAGGTTGTTAAAAATGTGCCGTACCATTGTTTCGTCGCTGTTTAGTATTACCGAATCAGCTTTGCCAATCACAATATTTGTTTTTGATAATTCAGCCTGATGAACAAAAAACTTATGTACATTCCTGAGCACTTCGTCAGAATGAAAAACAGTTCGGGAAACTTCAACCTGACCAGTTTCTATTCTTGAAATGTCAATTATGTTATTGATGAAAGTCAGAAGCTGATTTCCTGATTTTTTAATTATTTCGAGATACTGGCGTTTTTTTTCTTCCTGAAGATCCTTCTTAGCTATAAGCTCTGCAAATCCAATTAGTCCGTTAAGAGGAGTCCTTAATTCATGACTTACATTTGCCAGAAATGAAGATTTCAACCTGTCAGATTCTTCTGCTTTTTCTTTTGCTTTAATAAGTTCTCTCTGATTCTCTTTTAATGGTGTAATATCCATAATAAAACCTTCAAGACCCTGGACTGCTCCGTTTATATCATATACACCTGTGCCTTTTTCCCAAACCCATTTTATTTCACCATCTGAAGTTTTAATCTGATATTCCAGTAGAAATCGCTCTTTATTTTCTATTGCCTTCTGAACAGTCTCCCAAACATATTCCCTGTAAGCATCAACAATAAGGTCATTATATGAAAGTGACCTGCTATTCAAAAGCTGATCGGGCTCGTATCCTGAAAGCTCATAACATTTTCCGCTAATATATTCCATTGTCCATTCGCTATCATTTCGACAGCGGTAGACCATTCCCGGAAGATTATTAGTAAGCTGTTCCAAAAACCGGGTTTTCTCCTGATAATTCTTTCTGGTCTTTTTCAGCTCATCTTCCATTTGTTTCTGTAGAGTAATATCGCGGAGATGCTCAATAACATACATCAGATCACCCTTCTCATCAAGGACCGGAAACGAGCGAATATCGAACCATGTATTAACCTCACTAAAAAAACGAACAACATGAGAGGGCAGCAACGTCTTATAGGTCTTTTCAGTTGCACAATTCTCACATACTTTTTCACGTCCGATAAGCTCGTAACATTTCTTACCTTTTACGAATTCAGGTTTAACTCCAAGAAATTCGTATCCGGCTTTATTATAAAGAAGAATTACATGTGATTTATCCTGAACCCCTATTACATCTGGAATCGCATCAATAAAAGCAAGCAGAAAAGGTGAAATGTGCTCAAAGTGCCTGTTTATACTATTATCCGCAGAATTATTGTTCAGCATATGAAAAGTTCTGATATAAAAGCAAATGTAAGAAAATTTTAGTACTACAATCATGTTTGGCAAAAAACATGATGCTTGTATTTACGATCCTGAAATGATATTAAATACAGAATATGTCAGTAAAATGCTATTTTATTACAGTAACATATCCGGTAAATTCCCTTTTGTTCCCCTTATTATCGCGGCATGTAACGTACCACACATATGTATCCACTTTAACCAGTCCTCCAGATGTGTGTCTTCCATCCCAGCCATATTCTTTTGGATTAAGCGGATTGTATTTATCGGTTTCCCATATCTCTTCTCCCCATCTGTCATATATTGAAAGGTGAAAGCCCTCGCTCTGAATGTTATGTCCAGTAACAAACCAAACGTCGTTAATATTATTAAAATCGGGAGAAAAGGCTGTGGGAGCATAAATTGTAAAATCATCCTTTATCATTAGTATTGCTTTGGCAGTATCCTTACAACCTTTGTCCGAAACAGTTACAAGTGTTACCATATATTCACCAGCATCGGGATACTTATGATAAGGATGAACTATACTCGCCGAATCCCCGTCTCCAAAGAACCAGTAATTCTGAAATGCATTCTGACTTAAATTTGTGAACTGAATGAAAGGTTTAAGTATGCTTGCGAACTGCGGATCCCATATAAATTGTGAATGTGGTTTTGGGTATACTGTAATATAATCAGTAATGGTTACTACAGTTGTACAATGTTCTTGTGAGGTAACAGTAAGTGTTACATCGTAAGTTCCTGGATAATTGTATACATGAACCGGATTTTTCGAAACACTTACATCGCTGTTATCACCGAAATCCCATAGATATGTCTGACCCATAGATGGGTTTGTTTCGAGGAACTGAACTTCAAAAGGCTGGCATCCGGTTGTTGTATCAGCAACAAAGTGATTCGGTGGAGGATCAAGAACATTAATGTTTACAGATGAAGTTGCCGAAGTCCCGCAAACGTCTGATGCGGTAACAGTATATATCATGTCCTCTGTTGGATTAAGGTGAATCGGTGGGTAAACAACAAGTCCATCCTGATTTGTAACCATGTATGGAGGGCCAAAACCTCCTGAAATTGAAATTGTAAGAAGAAGCGGATCACCGGGGCAAACATTATCGGTATTCTGCAAAAGCAAAAGATTAAGAGGAGGCCCAACTCTGATAACTGTTGAGTCGACATTACTTATACAACCATTTGCATCTATGACAAGTGCATACATTACTGTGTCTCCTGCAGGTTGGATTGAGATCATTGAAGTAGATAAAACTCCATTCCAGTAATACTGATACTGAAGTGTTCCGCCCATTGCATTTATACTTAGAAATGCTGACTCGTTCTGGCAAAGTGTAATGTCTGGTGTAGTATTAATAATAAGCGGCGCGGGTTCAGAAATCACGACCCCGGCTGTACGTATACATCCTTTTGCGTCAACAACAGTGACGTTGTATACTCCGGCCAAAAGTCCAGTTGCCTGAGGTGTATACTGATTACCTGGCCATGAATAGGAATATGGCGGCGTTCCTCCACCGGCAAGTGCTGTTGCAGTACCATCGCTATACCCATAACAATTAGCATCGGTTGAAGAACTTATAGAAAGTGTGAGAACAGGAGGTTGTGTGATTGTTACAAATGCAGTGGTTGTACAACTGTTCGCATCAGATACAACAACACTATAAACGTTTGCAGCAAGTCCGTTTGCAGTAGGATTACTCTGTCCGCCTGACCAGTTGTATGAATAAGGCTGGTTACCACCGGTAACGGTTACAGTTGCAGACCCATCACTTCCATCATAACAGCTTACATTTACTATATTGATTATACTTGCTACAACCGGAACAGGAGCTGAAATAGTTGCTGTAGCTGTTGTTGTACAGGTGTAAAAATCAGTTACAGTTACAGTATATGTACCCGCTTGCAGTCCCGTAGCTGTCTGCATGGTCTGGGAATTGCTCCATAAAAATGTATATGGCGGAGTGCCAGATGATGCAGTAACTGTTGCAGAACCATCGTTACTGCCAGCACAGGTTACATTAGTAAAAGCTGTGATAGAAGCACCTATCTGCTGTGGCTGTGTAATATTAACGCTGGCTGTAGATGTACATGTGTTAACATCTGTAACAGTTACATACTGATTTCCTGCAGTCATTCCGGTTGCTGTTGGACTAGTCTGACCATTTGTCCACAGATAACTGTAACCGGGAGTACCCCCTGATGCTGTAGCTGTAGCAGAGCCATTGCTTCCTCCATAACATGTTATATTTGTAACAGAACCTATCGTAACCTGAATAGCTGTTGGCTGGTTAATTACTGTAGAGACAGTGGCAGTGCAGCTGTTGATATCACTTACTGTAACAGTGTAATTCCCTGCAATCAGACTACCGACAGTTGCATTTGTCTGCAAATTACTCCATAAAAAAGTATACCCGGGGGTTCCGCCACTTCCTGCTGCGGTTGCCAATCCGTTGTTGCCACCATAACACGACACATCTGTAGTTGTGGTTATCGAGGCTGTTACCTGAGCCGGTTCTGTTATTGTAACACTGGCTGTAGATGTGCAACCGTTAGCATCAGTAACAGTCAGATTGTATGTGCCGTCTGTAAGATTTCCGGCAGTATTGGTTCCCTGCCCTGTTCCAGGTGCTGGAGACCACACATAAACATAAGGTCCGGGACCTCCTGTGGGAGTAGCAACAGCACTTCCGTTGTTTCCTCCATAGCATGAAACATTTGTCGGCACTATAGTAGTGTAACATGAAGGACAACTTATTATTACCGTATCAATAAACATTGGCCCGCAAGGCGGATTAAGCTGTGCGTTTACGGTGTATGTTCCGTTTGCCAGACTGTTAACAGTATTTGAAAGTGAAGGACTGTTATTTGTCTGGCTGATAACGGAGCCACCGGAATCATACCAGATATATGTAACTACAGGGTTCACTGCGGGAGAGTTGATCGTAACCGTCGCTGTACCATTGTTAGGTCCGTTACATCCGGACGTAGTTGTCATAAGATTACATCCATTACTGGCAGTGGCATTATATACGCCACAGAATCGCCTGCCTGATGTAAATAACAGGTTGGTGTTCCGGTCGTATTTAACATCAAATACCTGATTGCCGGCTGTCCATCCGAGTGGGATATTACCTGTCTGAGTAAATGTTGTGCCGTTGAAAGAATATGTAAGAACATTGTTGTCGCTACCTCCGATGTAAATATTGTCACAGTCGTCAGCTGCTATACCGCCCTGATAAAGCAAAGTGTACCAATTACCAGACAATCCGACAGATGTTGCTCCAAGCAGCCCTCCGTTTGCTTTATTATATGCTGCAAAGCTGCAACCATCATAATAATACAAATAGTTATCATTTACTGAAAGTGCATTGAATCCGTTTGAAGTAGAATTAAAGACCGTAAATGTTGGAAAGTGGTTAGAGACTTCGTAAAATCCCCACATCTGATGACCAACCATCCATTGGTTTCCGTTTAGAGTTGAATTAACTAGTGATATCTTGTCATCCACTGCAGAAGAAGCACCATCAGAGCTTTTTGCATAAACAACATATAAATTACTTTGATTGTCGATTGTATAGCTCACAATATCCTGACAAGTTCCTCCTACTCCAGTAAAGTTTGCTACGTTTAATGCTCCTGTAGTTGTATTTACCAAACCTCCGTTTACATTCGAAGAAGTTCCCCCACCTACAACAATAATTCTACCACCACCGCTGCAGTCAAAACCAAGGTCCCATATTTCCTTATAATTTGCATTCTGGGCCGAGACAAATCCATCAGCCACCCCGTTTGAACCCAGCCGGTACAACAATGCACCACTATTATTGAATCCCTCTCCAATATACACTCTTTCAGTTGTTTTTTCAACAATAAAATTTCCCTCATAAACACTGAAATCGTATGGACTTAGATGTGACCACATAAGAGTTCCTGTGGCAGAATATTTGTTCAGATATTCTGAAGTATTTCCAAGCGGTCGGACAAAAGTGTAAAGACAACTGCTGTAGTCATAATCCACATCATATGCCATATCGTCTGAAGAAAGAACAATACCGGTTACCCATGGGTCTACCATCAAAGGTAAAGTAGGATCATACTCCTGAAGAACTGAAAATGATATTGTATTGCCGGAAAGAACAAATCCCGTGTTAACATCTTTACCGTTCTGAAATGCAACAGGAGCATGTTCTGTTAAATTCCAGGCAGGTGTTTCTATAACGACATTACCAGTAGAGTCTAGTAATAACGACTTAACATCTCCACTGTACTCAATATTAATTTTTGACAGATCGGCTCCGGGTCTAACGTTTATGTTGTATTTTATTCCTGCACTGTCGGTTGGCAACGTAAACTCAAAGTCTATTCCCGGATAAAGATCTTTGTATGTGATTTTCTTATATCCGTTGGCAATATATGGATCACGGCCAAAAGTATAGTAGCCCTCTGACTTATCGGAAGGAACAATATTTACATTTTTATCAGATCCATTCCATTTTACGAATAAGTAGTTTGTGATCAACTTCGAATTCTCCTTTTCCTCTTCCTCATTCCATTCTCCTGTCATTTTCTTAAAGAATATTGCAGGGTTATTCTTTTTTTCAAATCTGTCGATTCTAATAATTATTCCTTCTTTGGTAAAAAAGTACTTTTCCGACTCACCAACATACCCATATAAAACTTCTTCACTCTTTCCGGCTTCCTTGTTGAACTGCCCTTTATTCTCAATGTAATATCTCAAAGCATCAAGCTTTTTCTGCCAACCAGTTGATGTTTGCGAAACAGCATCAAGTACAGTAAAAGATGAAATTGCTAAAATTATCAGAATTATAAGTGGCGTTTTCATATGAAACCTGTTTATATAAAAAAGACGAAACTAAAATCGTTTAGTTGCCTGAAAACAAAATTAATAAAAAAAATGATTATAAAACAACTTATCTAAAGTATAACTTTCCTGTTTTTATAACCCTGCCATCGGTATTGACAAGCCGATAAAACACTAGCCCCCCGGACTTTATCTCCAGACGGGTTTCTCCAAACATATTTACTTCAACATCGTCGTACAACTTGTTATATAACATATCAGAAACTTGAAGATAAAATTTTCCGGATTCATAATTTGAGTACCTGACAATTATTTCATTCATAAAACTATAAATCTCTGGACTATTCTGTTTATCTGAGTTGACTGATGCAGTTAACCCACAAGAAATTATTCCCGTTTCAATATTTGTAATGTCGTAAGGTTTCATAGATCTGTCAGGGCATACAACAAAATACTGCGGTGTAAATGTAATATTGTAGACATAAATAACTATATCATCATTTGAGGTACCAAACAAAGGGAATGTTGAGAAATAGGTATCTTCGAAAACACGGATAAGGCTATCGCTGACCCCGTTGCTCTCTATACCCCATACAAATAGTGAATCACCTGAATAACCATGGTCCTGCCAGATGGTTTCAAGTACTGGTGTGTTAGTTATACATGTACCACAAAGAGTAGAAAAAAAGTCAAGAACCACTACTTTTCCTCCGTCTGTTTCTGCATACAGGTTTCTGACATTTCCGTCAATATCAGTTAATGTAAAGTCCGGAGCGGTTATCTGTGCTGATACAATAATCGGCAGGAAAAGCGAAATAAGAACCATATTTCTCATATTGCAAAAATAATAATAATCAGGCATATCAATACACAGAACCGATATGGAATTTCATTTACACCATTTTTACCTGAATACATTCATGTCAATTTGTCGCATCATCGTGTATTGGCAGATATTTTGATAACTTTGCATGCCAAATTTCTAGAAGAGTATGGAAGAGAAAGATAAAACTATCAATGAAGTTGACACAAGTTCAGCAGAAAAAGTAGAAGCAAATGCTGCAGAAGCCACATCAGAGAATACTGAGTTGAACAATAATGGCCCAAAAGAGGATTTCAGTAAAACACAGTCAGAAGAGCCGGCAAATGAAGACCATGTGAAGGAAAGCAAGGGAATGTTCGGAAAGAAGAAGAAGACAACAAAAAAGGATAAGGAAAAGGAGGCTCTTGAACAGATGGGGCAAAAGCTAGCTGAAATAAACGACAAACACATCCGGCTTGCAGCAGAATTCGATAATTATCGCAAGCGTACATTAAAGGAAACATCTGACCTTCTAAAATACGGGGCCGAATCAACACTTAAAAATATGCTTCCTGTTATTGATGACTTCGAAAGAGCATTAAAGCTAATAGAAAGCACGCCTGATGAAGACCCCGTCAAAAGTGGCATTCTGCTTATTTACAATAAGTTCAGGGAGTATCTTGTTAGACAGGGCATAAAAGAAATTGAATGTAAGAATTGTGAGTTCAACGTCGACGAGCACGAGGCAATAACACGTTTTCCGGCTCCCAGTGATGAACTCAAGGGAAAGATCATTGATGTGGTTGAAAAAGGATATTATTATCACGATAAAGTTATTCGCTTTGCAAAAGTCGTAATCGGAGAATAAAACATGTCTAAAAGGGATTATTACGAAATACTGGAAGTCCAGAAGAACTCTTCGAAAGAAGAGATAAAAAAGGCATACCGTAAAAAGGCGTTACAATATCACCCCGACAGAAATCCGGGCGACAAGGCTGCAGAAGAAAAATTCAAGGAAGCAGCTGAGGCCTATGAGGTCCTGAGCAACGACGACAAGCGCCGGAGATACGACCAGTATGGGCATGCGGGTATGGGAAGCAGTGGGGGTTTTAGCGGAAGCGGAATGACAATGGATGACATTTTTTCGCATTTTGGCGATATTTTTGGTGATGCATTCAGTGGCTTTGGAAATTTTGGAGGTTTCGGAGGTTTCGGAGGTGGAAGAAGCAACGTTCGTAAAGGATCAAACCTTCGCATAAGAGTTAAACTAACCTTAGAAGAGATAGCAAAGGGAGTTGAGAAAAAAGTCAAAGTAAGGAAATCGGTAACCTGTAACGATTGCAACGGAACAGGTGCAAACGACAGCAACGGCATATCTACATGCACTGTATGCAAAGGATCCGGTCAGGTTACACGGGTAACCCGAACAATACTTGGTGCTATGCAAACAGCTTCTGTATGCAGCACATGTAATGGTCAGGGGAAAATTGTTACAAAGCCCTGCAAAACCTGCCGCGGCGACGGAGTGGTTCCTGAAGAAGAGGTTATTAGAATAGATATACCGGCCGGTGTTGCCGAAGGGATGCAACTTTCGGTGGGTGGAAAAGGAAACGCTGCACCAAGAGGAGGAGCTAACGGCGATCTTATAGTAGCAATAGAAGAGGAACCACATCCAGATCTTGTACGCGAAGAGAACAACCTTATATACAACCTGCTAATTTCTATACCCGATGCTGTAAACGGGACTACAGTTGACATTCCTACAATCGAAGGACAGGCAAGAGTAAAAATTGAGCCGGGCACCTTTTCCGGAAAACTTCTGCGACTACGAGGAAAGGGACTACCTGATGTAAACAGTTATGGCAGAGGGGACCTTATTGTAAGAGTGATGATTTATATCCCCGAAAGCATTTCCAAGGACGAGCGTAAAATACTGGATAAACTTAATGAGTCGCCAAACTTTATGCCCGATAAGAATAAGCGCAAATCATTTTTTGAAAGGTTCAGGGATTATTTTTAGCATCCCTGTTTAGTTATTACTGCAGACCTTCGGGAATCCTCAAAGTCAAAATTCTGGCTTTTTCATCAACTTCAATAATCAATTCTTCATTTACAGGAAGAAGAATTTTATTCAAGCCGTTATCAACTGTAACAACTGGATTACCGGGAATATCGTCAAACTCTGTTACCTTTCCCACCTTTCTTCCGCTCTCATCATTTATCACATAGCCGATTACCGAAAATAACTTCTGTTTTGGGAAAAAACGTGATACTGATTTGCGGTCTGCCAATACATCAAGGTTGTAATATCTCATTGCATCCTCACGATTGCAGATTGTGTCGAATTTGATCTTAAGACTGTTATCTGAAATAACTTCGTAGTATTCAGGAAAAAAAGGCACAGGTATCCCATTGATGACAATAAAAACTGCCCCGGGTAATTCAAACTTTTCAGGGATATCTGAAACTACAGAAACAATCAATTCACCTTGAACCCCGTGAGTCTTCAGGATTGTCCCGAATCTTTTCAGTTCATGGTGAAACATGCAGGAATATATTTAAGCCTGCGCGTTATCGGTTGCTTCGGGTGTTTCTGGATTTTCTGTCTGTTCGGTTTCAGCGTTTTCAGCTTCTTCTGCCTTCTGGCTTTCGGCCATTGCAGCGCGTTTTTTAGCTATTGCATCTGCGCGTGCATCCTTAACCTTGGCTTCGGCTTCAAGCTTTTCGTTCAACGCTTTGTCCTTTTCGCGGGCCAAACGTGAGCGCTTGTTGCTGATTCTTGCGTACTGCTCTTCTTTCCACGCTTTAAAACGTGTTTCAGCAGTAGCTTCATCGAAAGCTCCTTTTTTAACACCTTCGAGGAGATGCTTTTTCATCATTACACCTTCGTAAGATAATATGGCACGTGCTGTAGCTGTGGGAACAGCTCCCTTGTTCAGCCAGTCCAGTGCCTTATTAAAGTCGAGGTTAATGGTCGCCGGATTGGTGATGGGATTATAAGTTCCGATTTTTTCAATAAACCTGCCATCACGTGGCGCTCTGCTGTCCGTAATCACAATGTGATAAAACGGATGCTTTTTCTTTCCGTGTCTTGCTAATCTGATTTTAGTTGCCATAAAAAAAACAATGGTTTAAAAATGGAGTGCAAAGATATATGTTTTACCCGAATCTGCAAAGCACTATACAAAGAATTCTGAAAAAATCTTAAAAACACGCTAAGGTGTGGTTTTTAAACGTTATAGAGGCAACCTTTTCTATTTTCGGTTTGTCTAATTAATAAATACCGGCTATGGCAACAAAAAAGCTTATAATAAATCTTGCGCTGGTCGTTTCTACAGCAGCTCTGGCAATAATTGTGTTTTTTTTCATAAATCAGCTTTTCTGAAAGCAACCTTTATGCATATTTGTTTGTCTTATAGTTGAGAAGCCACCTTTTAGTTTTTTCGGTAATTAGTCCCTCCCCCAGGGGCAAGAGGCTGAACCCAAGGTTCAGCCTCCTTTTTTTAAATGAGTCTTTCTTTAATAAACCCCGATAATTCATTTTATCACGAAAAAATAATATTTTTGCAAAAAATCAGTTTATAAAGCAAATTATAGAAAACGTTGAAGTTAATACTCCCACTTTTAGCTCTTGTGCTCGTCCTCAGCTCGTGCTCAACAAGTAGAAATACTGCTTTAAGCCGTTCATATCACAACCTTACAGCTCATTATAATGCATTCTTCAATGGTCGTGAAGCATTCAGGGTTGGTAATAAAAGAATTCTTGCTTCTCATACCGATGATTTCAATAAAACATTGCCGGTATACCCATTCACTGTTAAGCAATCTGCTCAGACAGCCAATTCAGACATGGAGACAGCAAAAAAGAAAGCTTCAAAAGTTATCAAAAAGCACTCCATTACTGTTAAGCCAAAACGCGGAAGCGGAAACATGACACAAAAAGAAAGGGATTTTTACAACAAAACCGAATTCTGTAAATGGATTGACGACAGCTGGCTGCTTAACGGCAAGGCCCTTTTTTACCAACAGGACTGGTATGGTGCTGAAACATCGTTTGAATATATAATCAAGGAGTTTTCTAACGAATCGAGTCGATATGAGGCAAGCATCTGGATAGCACGCACATATACTCAGATGAGAAAATACAACGATGCAATAGCAATTCTGCAGACTATTGATGGCGAAAAGAAATTTCCGAAACATCTGAGAAAGGATCTTGCCACTTCTTTTGCAAATGTATACCTGAATCAGAAAAAGAATACCGATGCTATTACCTGGCTCGAAAAATCGATAAAACTCTCAAAAAAGAAAAAAGAAAAAGCACGTTATACATATATCCTTGCACAGATTTACCAGCAAATGGGCAATTTCCAGAAATCAGCACAGCTTTATGCTCAGGTAGTAAAACTTGGCGGACCATATGAAATGATATTCAATGCACAGATTAACCGAGCTACCAGTATAGATCAGGGGATGAATACCGCACAGGTAAAAAAGCAATTGAATAAAATGCTTAAAGACGACAAGAATATCGATTTTCAGGACCAGATATACTATGCTCTTGGTAAGATCTATCAGAAAGAAAACAATGAGGCTGAAGCTATAAACTCCTTTAAAAAATCTGCCAAAACCAGTGTCAACAACGAACAGCAAAAAGCAATTTCGTATCTCGAACTTGCAAATATTTATTACGATAAGCAAAAATACCTTTCTGCCCAGAATTATTACGACAGCTGTCTTTCTTTCCTCGACCCTACTTATCCGGGCTATACGGAACTTACCAATAAGACCAAGAACCTAACTGAACTGGCAACCAATCTGCTTACTGTGATAAACGAAGACAGTCTGCAACGGATAGCACTGATGACAGACAAGGACAGAAATAAAATAATTGACAAGATCATACAGGATA
>Ga0074195_1003851_pt1 | contig 13328 bp, 13 predicted proteins | sample EPASupsiteHSE623_FD_64525 | JGI IMG/M metagenome (GOLD analysis project Ga0074195, IMG submission 64525) | Bioremediated contaminated groundwater from EPA Superfund site, New Mexico - Sample HSE6-23 | ecosystem: Environmental > Aquatic > Deep subsurface > Groundwater > Contaminated ...
CCAGGTCTACGTGCGCGCCGGCGACCGCGACACGGTCCGGCCGATCCTCTGGCTGCACGTCAAGGCGCTGTCGTCCTATCTGGAGCAGGCCCTTGACCTGTTGACCGAGGTGCTGACGTCGGTCGATTTCTCCGACGAGCACCACATCGAGGAGATTATTCACCGTGAATTTGCCTGGGCCGAGCATTCGGTGCAGAGCGAAGGGTATACCCTGGCCTCGACCAGGGCCTTTTCTCACTTGAGCCGCGCCGGTCAGTACAATGAATATGTGCACGGCATCCATGCCTACCTGCACCTGAAGCACCTGGCTGGCCACTATCCGGAGGAGGAGGCCAAGCTGCACGATGCTCTGCGCCAGATCCGCGACCTGCTGCTCCGCCGCCAGGGGCTGCTGGTGACGATCACCGCCGAGGACCGGGATATCCGCCGCTTCCAGCATCTCGGCCAGGCGGTGGTGCAGGGGCTGCCCGACCTCCCCTTGGCGCCGGTGCAGCCGCAATTTGCCCGCACCCCGGCCACCCAGGCCTTCACCACCTCGGCCGAGGTGGTCTACAACGTCCAGGCCTGCACCCTGTTTTCCGACCCCAGTCAGTATAACGGTTCGTTCGAGGTGCTCCGGACCTGGTTGTCGCGGGATTATCTCTGGAATACGGTGCGGCAGATGGGCGGGGCCTACGGCTGTTTCATCCAGTTCAACCATCTCACCGGCAATTTCGGCATGGTGAGCTACCGCGATCCCCAGGTGAAGAAGACCTTCGAAGCCTACGAAGCCCTGCCGGCGGCGATCAACGGCCTGGACGACCTCGCCCCGGAATCGTTGCAGCAACTGGTGATCGGCGCCTACGGTTCCGCCACCCCCCACCAGGGACCGGCCACCAGGGGCGCCTCGGCTCGCAACGATTATCTCACCGGCATCACCCCAAGCTTCCGTCAGCAGCGGATCGAGGAGATCGTTCGCACCACGGCCAAGGACCTGCGCTCCTTCGCGCCGCTGTTTCAACAGCTGCAAGCCAGCCGCTACCGGACCACCATCGGCAGCCGGGAGAAGATCGAACAGGATCGCGATCTGTTCAGCGAGACGACAGAGCTGTAATTTCGGTAGCTTTCACGTTGACACGCTTGCGGGGCAGGCCCTGCGCCCTTTCGATGTGACCCGGAAGGGCCCCGGCCCTCGGGGCGAAATGTTACGACTTACCGCTGTCAGAGGAGAGGATGTTCCTGCTGGCGCTTTGTTCTTCGTCACCCCGGCGCAGGCCGGGGTCCAGGGCCTTGCGCGGAATGCGGAATCTCTTGCTGGATTCCGGCCTGCGCCGGAATGACGGCCGGTAAAAGTCTTGATGAGTTAGCTGAAGACAGCATGCATTCTGCCCCGCAGACTTCTTGCGCAGATTGCTTGAGAGGAAACCCGTCGCTTGCCTGCTGGCGAGCAAGGCCAGATGCGTGCGAGTGCGGATACGCGACCGGAGCCGGTCAATCCTTCTTGGGTGTTGCCAGCCGATCCACCACCCGGTTGTAGTAGGGCGTGTCCTCGCCCAGTTCCATGGGCCGCCCCAGGCGGCACTCGAGCTTGGTCTTGAGGCAGCCGATTTTTTTCAACTGCCTGATTTTTTCCTTCTCATCGGTGCAGGCGGCCAGCATCTGCTCCAGACGGGTGATCTCCTGCTGCATCGCCACCTCCTCGGGGACATAGCCTGCGTTTTTCAAGAGCCGGTAGGCCATGCGCAGGTCTTCGGGGACGTGGGCCATGTCGTCAGGCGGCAGCGGTTTATCCTTCCAGTGGCTGAGGTCCGGGAGCGTGCCCTCGGCCATGGCCTGTTGAATTTTCCGTTCGGCGATGGTCTGGATGATCGAAAGCATGGTGTTCCTTCTTTTGCTTGTGCCCCCAAGGGGAATCGGTACAATAGGGGCGTGTGTCTATCAAAATGCGGCCGCGCCGCTGTTCAACATGAACCAAGGAGATGCGTATGGACAAAAAATGGTTGTTGCTGGTGTCGATGATTCTGCTGTTGTTCGCCTGTCCTGCCTGGAGCGAGGAGTTGCCCTGGGAGAAAAAGCTCCCTTTCAAGGAGGCCACCATCCACTATGAGCTCACCGGCATGGAGCAGGGGAAAGAAACGTTGTATATTCGAGACTATGGCAAGCACCAGGCCAAACACCGCCAGGCCACCTCCACCATCATGGGCACGACCCAAAAAAATCAGACCGTTCAGATCACCGATCCGGATTGGCTTTATACCTATGATCTCGTTGAGAAAACAGGCGGGAAGACCACCAATCCCAATAAGCTGTACATGGCCGAATATACCAAATTGACCGGTGAGGAGAAAAAGAATTTCGAGAAAAATGCCAAGGAATTGGGAACCGGAATGATAGGACAGTTCGGCGGCTCGGTCAAGCAGAAGGGCGGCAAAGTCCTGGGCTACGACTGCGATATCGTCACTGTGGGCGGCATTTCCACCGTCTACGCCCTCCATGACACCGGGATTCCCCTGCGGGCGGAGGCCTCGGTCATGGGGATGAACAACGTCACCTCCGCCACCAAGATCGACACCAGCACTGCCATCCCGGACAGCGCCTTCGCCCCTCCTGCCGGCATCAATGCTGTCCTTGATCAGAATATGGAGGAGATGATGACCAGTATGATCAAGGATACGGTGGATACCCTCAAGAAGCCCGACGGCGCCAAGCAGATGCAGCAGGCCGGTCCCATGGGGATGATGGGCGGGGCGGGTATGCAGAAGATGATGCAGAAGGAGATGCAGGCCGAGGGAATGGACCCGCAGGAGCAGCAGGAGATGATGCGGCAGATGAACGAGGCCATGCAGCAGATGCAGAAAATGAAGCAACCGCCAAGCAAGTAAGCGGCAAAGAAGCGGCAACGGCCCCCGGAACCATCAGGTTTCCGGGGGCTTTTTTTTGTCCTACTTGTGCAGGATGGTGTCCCGGAGGAACTCGCGGTCGTTCTTCTCCGGGTAATCGAGGATGTAATGCAGGCCGCGCGACTCCTTGCGCCGGCTGGCGCTCTGGACGATCAGGTCGGCGATCACCGCCAGATTGCGCAGTTCCACCAGATCGGGGGTGAGCAGGTAATCGTAGAAATGCTCCTTGATCTCCGTCAGCATGAAGCTCAAGCGGGTCTGAATCAGATCCAGCCGTTTTTTGCGCCGCACGATCCCCACATAGTCCCACATCAGCTGCCGCACCTGATCCCAGTTGTGCTTGATCAGGATCGACTCATCGAGCAGCGCCGCGCCGCCGGTCCGCCACGGGTCGACCGGGAACCGCTCCAAGGTGCGGATGGCATCGATCTGTCCTTCCAGCCACTGCGCCGCCCGGTGGGCAAAGACCACCGCCTCGAGCAGAGAATTGGAGGCCAGGCGATTGGCCCCGTGCAGCCCGGTGCAGGCGGTTTCGCCCAAGGCCAGCAGGTTGGTGATCGAACTGCGGCCCCACTCGTCCACCAGCACCCCGCCGCACATGTAGTGGGCCGCCGGCACCACCGGGATCGGCTTCTTGGTCAGGTCGACCCCGTACTGCTTGCAGATCTTGTAGATGTTGGGAAACCGCTCCTTGAGGAACGAGGCCGGCTTGTGGGTGATATCGAGGAAGACGCAATCGGCGCCGGTGGCCTTCATCTCGGCATCGATACCCCGGGCCACGGCGTCGCGGGTGGCCAGGTCGCCGCGCTCGTCGTACTTCTTCATGAACGCCTGGCCCTGCTGGTTGATGAGGATGCCGCCCTCGCCGCGCACCGCCTCGGAGATGAGGAAATTTTTCGCCTCCCGGTTGAAAAAGCAGGTCGGGTGGAACTGGATGAATTCCATGTTGGCCACCTGGGCTCCGGCCCGGTAGGCCATGGCCACGCCGTCGCCGGTAGCAATGTCCGGGTTGGTGGTGTAGAGGTAGACCTTGCCGCAACCGCCGGTGCAGAGCACGGTCACGCCCGCCTGGCGGGTTTCGACCTCGCCGGTCAAGCGGTTGAGCACGTAGGCGCCGAGGCAGCGATCGCCGTTACGCCGCTCGCGGCCGGGCGCCCTGGATTCGATCAGCAAATCGATGGCGAGGTGGTTTTCCAGGACCGTGATGTTCGGGTTGGCAGCGATCTGCTCCAACAGGGCTCGCTCAATCTCCTTGCCCGTGAGGTCGGAGGCATGCGCCACCCGCCGCGCCGAATGACCCCCCTCCATGCCGAGGTCAAAGCCGGTGCCATCCTTGCCCTTTTGGAAACGGACGCCCAGGTCCATCAATTCGCGCACCCGGTCCGGTCCTTCGGTGGCAACGATGCGGACAATGGACTCGTTGCACAGGCCATCCCCAGAAACCAGGGTGTCGCCGATGTGAGCCTCGATCGAATCTTCCACCGACAGTACCGCCGCCACTCCGCCCTGGGCCAGATTGGTCGCCGTGTCGGCCTTGTTTTTTTTGGTGATCAGGGTGACCCGGGAGAATTGCGCTACCTTGAGCGCGAACGACAACCCGGAAACCCCACTGCCGATAATTAACACATCACTGTATTCCGTCATGCCAATGTCCTGCACCGCGATGTTTCACGTGAAACATCGCGGCAAAAATTGGTTGTATGGGAAGAGAACAGTTCTCTCGGGGGGGAGAGTATAGTATACTCCGCGAATGTTTCATCAACAAAGCACCACCGGAGAGTAATTATAGTGGACACACAAATTGTCGCCCTGGCCAACCAGAAGGGCGGGGTGGGCAAGACCACCACCGCTTTGAACCTTGCCGCCGCCCTGGCCACCAAAGGCAAGAAGGTGCTGCTGGTCGATTCCGATCCGCAGGGGAACGCCTCCAGCGGGGTGGGGGTGTTCAAGACCAGCGAGGACAAAAACATCTACAACTGCTACATCGGCGCCAAAGAAGCGGCCGAGTGCATCCTGCCCACCAAACTGAAAAATCTCTCCATTCTGCCGGCCTCCATCGATCTGGTCGGGGTCGAGGTCGAGCTGATCAGTCAGGAAAACCGGGAGAAGCGGCTGAAAGCCATCTTGCGGCCGGTCAAGGAGCCGTTCCATTTCATCCTGATCGACTGTCCGCCCTCCTTGGGGCTGCTCACCATCAACAGTCTGACCGCCGCCGACTCGGTGCTCATCCCGCTCCAGTGCGAATACTTTGCCCTGGAAGGGTTGGCGCAGTTGGTGCAGACCATCCGCAAGGTGAAAAAGAATTTGAACCGGGAACTGTTCATCGAAGGGTTGTTGCTGACCATGTACGACCGGCGCAACCGGTTGACCCATTCGGTGGCCAGCGAAATTCAGAAACATTTCGGCGAACAGGTCTACCGCACGGTGATTCCGCGTAACGTCCGTCTTAGTGAAAGTCCCAGCCACGGCCAGACCATCATCGAATACGACGCCGGGTGCAGCGGCGCCAAGGCCTATCAACAACTGGGCACGGAATTTCTCAAGCGTACCAAGGCGAGGGGGTGAGAATGGTGAAAAATGTCCTGGGCCGGGGCGTGGGCGCCCTGCTGCCGGAAGAGGGCCTGGAAGAAGCCGACAGGTTTTTTATGTGTGATATCGAAAAGATATCTGCAAATCCCCAGCAGCCTCGCAGCTATTTCGACGCTGAAAAATTGCAGCAATTGGCCGATTCCATTCGCGAAAGAGGGGTGATTCAGCCGCTCCTGGTCAGCCGCGGCAACGACAACCGCTACGTCCTCATCGCCGGCGAACGGCGGTTGCGGGCCGCCAAGCTGGCCGGTTGCGACGAGGTGCCGGTGGTGGTGATGGACCGGGGCGGCGACAAGGAAAGCCTGGAGCTGGCCCTGATCGAAAATATCCAGCGGCACGATCTCAACCCCATCGAGGAGGGCATGGCCTATAGCCGCCTGATGGAGGAGTTCCATCTCACCCAGGAAGAGGTGGCGAAAAAGGTGGGGAGGCAACGGTCAACCATCACCAATGTGCTGCGGCTCTTGCAGTTGCCGGAATACCTGCGCCAGGATGTCGTGCAGGGCGCGATCAGCGAGGGGCATGCCCGGGTGCTGCTGCGGCTCAAGGATCAGCCGGAGCAGTTGCGGGAGGTGCGCGACCGGATCGTCAGCCAGAAATTGTCGGTGCGGGCCGCGGAACGGTTGTGCGCGAGCAAGCCGCCGGCCGCGGCCACGAAGACGAACGAGACCGCGGCGCCGCCGGTGGAGGAGCTTCCCAAATCCTATTGCGCCGCCTTGGTCAATCAGTTGACCAATCAATTGCACACCAAGGTCCGGGTGGTCCAGCAGGGAAGACGCGGCAGGCTTGAGATCGAGTACTACTCCAGCGACGATCTCGACCGGCTGGTCAGCCTGCTCTCCCGATAGGGGGGGGTGTGTGGCCGCAAGCCCCCCGTGCCCGCAGGGCGCTTTTTACGGCCGCTTCAACCGGGTCCAGCCTGATTCAGTTGAAATTTAATGCGGATACCTGTACAAAGTGTGGGGTCTGTCACCACCGGGTCTGCCCGATGGCATCCCCGTGGTCGAAGTGCCGGAAAGCGGGAAATGCATCCGCTGCCGCGCCGAGGCTTGCCAGTTTGATGCCCATTCTCTGGAGATAGCGGGGCATGTCCTGTACACGACGCCCGCTCCACCTGATGAACAAACCCGTCCAGCAAGCAGGCCGGTCATGAAGACGCAACGAATCCTGTGCATCCTGGCCCTTGCACTCCTGCTGTTCGCCCGGACCGCCGTGGCGGCGGAGATGGCGGCCATTGCCGGCGACGACATCAACATGCGGTCCGGTCCCGGCACCGAACACAAGATCCTGTGGAAGCTCGACTCCGGTTTTCCGGTGGAGATTGTCGGCACCAAGGGCGAGTGGATCCAGGTCAAGGATTTCGAGGACAGCACCGGCTGGGTGCATAAAAAAGCCATCCAGAAGACGCCCTTCGTGATCGTCAAGGCCAACAAAGGGACCGAGCAGCAGGTCAACGTCCGCAAGGAACCGGACAGCAATGCCGCCGTGGTGGCCAAGGCCGGATATGGCGTGGTCTTCAAGACCCTGGAAAAAAAGGATGGCTGGGTCAAGGTCGAGCACGGCCACGGGGTAACCGGATGGGTCGATGGCCGCCTGCTCTGGGGATTGTAGAGGAACGCCAACCAATGACGGTACCGGTTGCAACAGAGATGGAACCGGGTCCGTTCCACCGCCATTTTTATATCCGTTCCGCGCCGTTGGGTTGCGAGGCATTGGACATATGTACGACGTGACCCGGTCACTGCCCATGATTCCCGATAAACAGCTTGTCAAGCTCCGGTTCGAGCAGGCCGCCGCCACCTACGAACAGCAGGCCACTGTGCAGTCCCGGGTGGCTGTCCAACTGCTGCACCTGTTGCACACGGCCGCTCCCGGCCTGCAGCCGGCCGATGTGCTCGAAATCGGCTGCTGTACCGGCCTGTTGACCGAGAAGACGCTGACCCGCTTTCCCGGCATCGATCATTTCACCATCTGCGATCTGGTTGCCTCCTTTGAGGAGCGAGTCTGCCGCCGGATCGGCATCCATGCCGACAAAATCACCTTCCTGGCGGGCGACATCGAAACCGTTCCCCTGCCCGATCAGTACGATCTGGTGATTTCCTCCTCGACCCTGCATTGGGTGCATGACCTGCCCGCCTTGTGCGCCAGGTTCCACCGCCATCTCTACCCCCAGGGCATCCTGGCATTCTCGCTCTACGGCAAGGATAATCTGCGGGAGATCCGGGAGGTCACCGGCATGGGCCTGGCCTACCGGAATCTCGAGCAGTTGCGGACCGTGGTGGCCGAACGGTTCCATATCCTGGCCGCCGAGGAGGCGCGGGAAACCTTGTGGTATCCGTCGCCGATCGCGGTGCTCCAGCATCTGCGGGCCACCGGGGTCAACTCGATTGGCCAGCAGGCCTGGACCCGCCGTCAGGTCGCCGCCTTCATCACCGATTACAAGGACCGGTTCGCAGGCGAACAGGGGGTCCGGCTCACCTATCACCCCATGTTCATCGTCGCCCGGCCCCGGTAGAACCTCCGGGGGCGTCCCCCCGCTACAATCCGTTGCAAGAGCATGCCATGACCACCACACCGCACCGCACCATCGCCGTGGGCGGCATCGACACCGATGTCGGCAAATCGTATGTCACCGGGCTGCTGGCTCGGTATCTCAGCCAGCAGGGCCACTCCGTGACCACGCTCAAGCTGGTGCAGACCGGTTGCCGCGAAATTTCGGACGACATTCAACTGCACCGGCGATTGATGGGGCAGCCGCTCACCGATTTTGACCGCGACGGCACCACCTGCCCGTATCTCTTTCCGTTTCCGGCCTCTCCCCGGCTGGCGGCGCGGATGGCTGGGGTCACGATCGAGGCGGCAACGCTCGACCGGGCCATGGCCACTTTGCAGGCGCAGTACGACTGGCTGCTGGTGGAGGGGGCCGGCGGCCTCCTGGTGCCGCTCAATGCGGACCTGCTGCTGCTCGATTATTTTGCCACCAGGAACCTGCCGCTGATCCTGGTCACCTCGCCCCGTCTCGGATCGATCAATCACACGCGCCTCTGCCTTGAGGCGATCAAGGCCCGCCGGATTCCCCTGCTCGGCCTGGTCTACAACCTTTTCGGCGAGCATCCCCGGGAGATCGTCCAGGATACGCTCCACGAATGTCGGCAGGCCCTGGCCGACTACGGCTTTGCCGGACCGACGGTCCTGGTTTCCGACATCAAGGAAAGCACAACCGCAGCCTGGCAGCCCCTGGTGATGGCAGCGGAGCAGCGCGCCGCCTGACGCCTGATGGCCCCTGGCCGGGGTGATGGTCCGAGCACCTGGAACAGGCTGCCACGCTGAGTTGGTGGGACGGATCAAGGGCCTGGTCGCGCACTGTATTATAACGGATCGACTTACCCCAGGAGGAACCAACGTGGACCGCATCCATCTCCCAGCACCCATCACGAGTCTTGATCAACTGGCCCTGGAACTGCGCCGTTTTGCCGGCGAGCGCGGCTGGGAAGCCTATCACAGCCCGAAAAACCTAGCCTCGGCCCTGATTGTCGAGGCGGCCGAGCTGCTGGAGCACTTCCAGTGGCTTGCTCCGGAGCAGAGCCGCGACCTCTCGCCGGCCACCAAGGCCGAGGTGGCGCACGAGATCGCCGATGTCCTCATCTATCTCACCCGCCTGGCCGATCAACTGGACATCGACATGCTGGCCGCGGCCGCAGAGAAGATGGCACTCAATGCCTGCAAATACCCGGCGCACCCAACGACAGAATTTTAAGAGTTCCTGTCCATGATGCACGCTCTTGTGTAACGTGACCTCCACTGGTACCATGCATCCATGTAACGACGCATAATTCGTTACCATGCATTACCAGCAGTCCATATAGGCTGCGGTCATATCAACACCAGAACGAGGAGGGTCCAACAATGCGCAAGTTTAATTGGTTCAAGACATGCATCTCAATGGTTCTGTTTCTCGCTCTCTCCGCGGCCAAAGTGTCTGCGGAGACTCTAGTCGAATCAAGCGTCGAGAGTCGACTCTACCTTGCATTTCAAGTTCAGGAGAGTGATCTGCAGAGTTGGCTTCCCGAGCCTTGGAAAGTGAGCCCCCTCACAACCGGGCCGTCCAAAAGTGCAAATCTAACCGTAATCTTCGTGCAGACTCTCCTGTGCGAGAACTCGGAGGGCAAGCCGTCTCCATCCGGTGGGATGGCTCGCTATGTGGTGCTCATCGTTCCTGCCAAACACGGGCAGACCGGGGAAGAATCTATTTTTGTCACACGCGTCTATACAACAGATTCCAATAGGATTCCGGGGCATTACAAAAACGCAGTAAAGGCTGATATGCGCCGAGAGTTCTCGCTAAAAGTCGAGAATATGGAGCCAGGCACCGGAAGCGACTATTGGGAAATGAAGGAGGCTAGCGGTGGAACCATCAAGGTCCAATTTGCGTACAAGCGGTCAGCCCTGAATCGTGCCAAGTGGGAGCGGAAAATCCGTTCCGCGATCGATCCCAATCTCTCTTACATTTATCGAGTGGATCAGAGCGCTGAACTCCTGAAGAGTGTGCCTGCCGGTGTCGACCAACTGCAAAGCTACGAGTTCCGCTCGACCGTTCCTGAGCTTTCCAAACTCCTGAATGATAGTGCGAAACTTGTGAGCGTCACTGAGATTCCCTGCTACGTCCTGCAGGTTTTGCAGCCATGAAAAAGCGCAGCTAATGAATATTGGAACGGACGCGGAACGAGGGATATCGTGGTTTCAAGTCATTGGCCGTGCCGCCTAAACAATCGATCAGGACCCCTGTATCTCCTGATCTTCCTCATGCAAGGCGCGTGTTGAAGGGTGAGCCTTTTGCACAATGACCGCATGCCGACCGTTCCCTTTCGGCCAACGGGAGGAATCTTTTGCTTTTTTAAAGGGCGAGATTTTTCGCTAGTTCCCGACAAAAAAATGTTTCGCCCTTCTCTTGATCATCAGGCCGCAACACAGAATTCTGTCATTTCCAAGAGGCTCGGGTGAAGAGGAAACAACGTCCTGACGTTGAGAGTGCCGCCCATGAACCCTGACGCCGCCCTCGCTTTTTTCCTGCCGGGACAGCCCGTGCAGGGCCTTGCACCGCTGGGGCACGGCAACATCAACGACACCTGGCGGGTTGATCTGGCCGGCGGAACCCGGCTGGTCCTGCAGCGGCTCCATCCGTCCGTTTTTCCCGATTTGGGTGCGGTGATGGCCAATCTGCGGATCGTCACCGGCCACCTCGGCTGCCACACCGAACCGGGAATCGCCTTTTTCCGCCTGGTGGCCAATCCCCAGGGGCAGGATCTTTACATCGATGGAGACGGCTGCTGCTGGCGGCTGCTGACCCACATCGACCAGACCCGCACCCTGGCCAGCCTGACCAGCCCGGCCCAGGCGGAAGCGATCGGCGGTCTGCTTGGCCGCTTCCATGTGCTGACCGCGACCCTCGATCCCGGACTCCTCACCGACCCGCTGCCCGATTTCCATGTCACCCCCCGGTATCTGGAACGCTACGATGCAATGCGCGGCCAGGCGCGGGGAGAAAATGAACAAGAAGCCTACTGCCGCGACCTGATCGAGGAACTGCGTCCGGCCGCCTCCCTGCTCGAGCAGGCGAAGGACCGGCTGAGCCGGAGGGTGATCCACGGCGATCCCAAGGCGGCCAATTTCCTCTTTGCCGCCGGGGAGGACCGGGTCGTCAGCCTGATCGATTTCGACACCGTCAAGCCGGGTCTCCTGCTGCACGATCTCGGCGACTGCCTTCGTTCCTGCTGCAATCCCCTGGGCGAACAACCGGCCGATCCCGTGGCTACGGTCTTTGCCCCCGAGTTCTTCCAGGCCCTGATGACCGGCTACCTGCGCCAGGCCGGGCATCTGCTCGCACCAAGGGACCGGGAACTGCTGGTGGCGGCGGCCGCCCTGATCAGTTTTGAGCTGGGGCTCAGGTTTTTCACCGATCACCTGGCCGGTGACCGCTATTTCAAGGTCAGCCATCCGGGGCAGAACCTGCACCGGGCCCTGGTCCAGTTTCATCTCAACCGGTCGATCCGTGCCCAACAAGGCGAACTAGAGCGGCGGTTGACCATCCTGTTGTCCTGAGGGACGCCAAATACCGAGCCGGCCCAGCCGGCCGCGCGGCGCAGACCAGTCTTGCAATTGTCCGCCGGCCGGTTTATAGCTGTGCGCACGCTGTCGCCGCCTTCGGGCCGGACGCGGCCCCGGCGTGGAACTCCCCCGCCGGTCACCCTTTTTTCGAGACGAGGACTCCTCATGATCATCAGCCCAGGCAAAACCGTGGCCATCACCTACACACTGACCCTGGACAGCGGCGAAACCGTTGACTCCAATGTGGGGGCAGAGCCGCTCACCTACACCCATGGCGAGGACGAGCTCATTTTCGGCCTCGAACAGGCCCTGGAAGGCAAACGGGCCGGCGACGCCCTCACGGTCAGCGTCCCACCCGAGGATGGATACGGGGCTGTGTCCGAAGACGCGCTCCTTGAGGTACCCCTGGACCATGTGCCCGAGGAAGCGCGGGAACCGGGAGCGGTGCTGACCGCTGTCGGTCCTGAGGGCCAGGAATTGCAGGGCGTGATCACCGGGATCGGGGAAACGACCGCCACCCTGGACTTCAATCATCCCCTGGCCGGCGAGGTGCTTCATTTCGAGGTCACCATTGTCAGCGTCGAATAACTCCTGATTCCCGCTGCCTCCATGACCACCGCTTCCTCCTTCACCCTGCAGGCCCGGTCCACCGGATGCAAGGCCCGCTGCGGCGAACTGGCCACCCTCCACGGCACCATCCGGACACCGGTCTTCATGCCGGTGGGCACCCAGGCCACGGTCAAGGCGATGACCCCGGAGAACCTGGTCGAGATCGGGGCGCAGATCATCCTGGGCAATACCTACCACCTCTACATCCGGCCCGGCCATGAACTGATCCGCGGCTTCGGCGGCCTGCACCGGTTCATGCACTGGGACCGGCCGATCCTCACCGATTCCGGCGGCTTCCAGATCTTCAGCCTGCAGGAGCTGGCCAAGATCAGCGAGGAAGGGGCGGCCTTCCGCTCCCATCTCGACGGTTCCCGCCTGTTCCTCAGTCCCGAGGACGCGATCCATGTCCAGGAGGCCCTGGGCTCGGACATCATGATGGCCCTGGACACCTGCATCCCGTATCCGGCCGACCGCGACGAGGCCATCAAAGGGACAGCCCTGACCGGACGCTGGGCCAGGCGCTGCCGTCAGGCCCAAAGCGCCACCGGCCAGCTCCTCTTCGGCATCGTCCAGGGCGGCATGTTCCCGGATCTGCGCCTGGAGGCGATCCAGCAACTGGTGGAGATCGGCTTCGACGGCTATGCCCTGGGCGGGCTGTCGGTGGGCGAGCCCAAGGAGCTGATGTACGAACTGCTGGAGGCCACCGCCGATCATCTCCCGGCCGGTCACGCCCGCTATCTCATGGGGGTAGGCACGCCGGAAGACCTGGTCGAGGGGGTCTATCACGGCATCGACATGTTCGACTGCGTCATGCCGACCCGCAACGCCCGCAACGGAATGCTCTTTACTTCACAGGGCAGACTTGTTATAAAAAACGCCTGTTTTCAGCAGGACCAGAGGCCCCTGGACGAAACCTGCGGCTGTTACACCTGCCGCCATTATTCGCGCGCCTATTTGCGGCATCTGTTCCAGAGCCGCGAGATCCTGGCCTACCAACTGAACAGCATCCACAACCTGCACTACTACTGCACGTTGATGGCCGCGATGCGGGAGGCGATCCTGGAGGACCGGTTTCCTGCCTTTCGCCGCACTTTTTATCAACAACGGACTGAACCGTTAATCCCCACCTTAATTTGAACGGGGGGG
>Ga0074195_1003853_pt1 | contig 13324 bp, 15 predicted proteins | sample EPASupsiteHSE623_FD_64525 | JGI IMG/M metagenome (GOLD analysis project Ga0074195, IMG submission 64525) | Bioremediated contaminated groundwater from EPA Superfund site, New Mexico - Sample HSE6-23 | ecosystem: Environmental > Aquatic > Deep subsurface > Groundwater > Contaminated ...
GAAATTATAAACAACCACTTCCAAAATATCCTAAAAAAATTGCTTTGGTTACATCTCCTACGGGTGCAGCAATTGAAGATATGAAAAAAGTAGCAACACATAGATGGCCATTGGTAGAATTTATTTTAGTTCCAACTTTAGTTCAAGGTGAGGGTGCTGCTTTTGATATTGCGAATTCAATTAAATATGCTGATAAATTACATTGTGATATTATGATTGTAGGTCGAGGTGGTGGAAGCATTGAAGATTTATGGGCATTTAATGAAGAGATAGTAGCAATTGCTATTTATGAAGCAAAAACTCCAATTATTTCAGCTGTTGGACATGAAGTTGATTATTTGATAAGTGATTTTGTAGCAGATATTCGAGCTGCAACCCCTTCAAATGCTGTGGAAATTGCATTACCAGATATAAATGAACACAGAATGTATTTAGACTCTTTAAGTAATGAATATACTAATAGATTAAAAAATATATTGTTTAATAAACAGCAAGAACTTTCTAATATGAAAAGATTATTTGAACAAAATTCAATTGAAACAAAATTTAATTATATTCAAACAGAGATAAATTTGTTAAAATCATCATTCAAAACTGATTTATCACAAAAAGTTTTAAGTTCTTTAAATGAACTGAATTTACTAAAAAATAGTATGAAAAATAGTTTTTTAGCTATTTTTGTTAAATCTCAAAATCAAATTGATTTATTAAAATCAAATTTTGAATTAAATCATCCTGATAAAAAAGACAAGAATGGTTTTGTTCAAATTTCTAAAGATAATAAAATAATTTCTTTTGAAGATTTAAAAGTTGGGGATGAAATAGATTTACAAACGCCTAAATATATTGCAAGCTGTATTTTAAATAAAATAAGAAAACAATAAAATTTAAGTTTACTGTAGGTAAAATAATGCAAAACAAGTGAAAACTCTTGTAGCGACTAAAAGGAATGTTTTATGGAAAATAATGAAAAAAAAGTTATAGATTATGCAAATACTAGTGAGTTTATGACATTTGAATTAGGTGCGATGAAGTATGCTATTGAGTTACCAAAAATTAGAGAAATTTTAACATATCCTGATAATATTACTCCATTACCAAATACTTCTAAGTGGGTAAAAGGGTTAATTAGTTTAAGAGGAGAAGTTGTTCCTATTTTGGATATCAGACTTAAATTTAATACAGGTCCTGGAACTTACGATGAAAATACATCTGTAATTGCTGTTATCACTGAAGATAAGAGAATTATTGGAATAGTTGTAGATTTAGTTGATGATGTACAAAGACTTGATACAAGTATGTTAGCAGCTGTTTCTGAAATGGGTTCAGCGATTCCATCTAAATACCTAAAAGGTTATATCAGACTTGCTAATAACCAAATGCTTGTTGTTATGGATATTGAAAGAGTTGTTGCAAAAGACGAATTAAGAGATTAATAAAAATAAAGAATAAGTGATTATATGAGTATAGACAAAAATTTGTTAAAAAGATTAACCCTTTTATATGTAGAAGATGATGATGTAATAAGAGTTGAATTATCTCAATTATTATCAAATTTTTTTTCTATAGTACACGTTGCAAGAAATGGTAAAGAGGGATTAAGAACCTATCTTGAAAATCAAGATGAAATCGATTTAATTTTAACAGACATCAATATGCCTGAATTAAATGGTATTGAAATGATAAGAAAGATTAGAGATTTTGATACTAAAATACCAGTAATTTTAGCAACTGCCTACTCAGACAATGAATTTTTAGCTGAAGCTATTAAGTTAAGAGTTCAAGAATATATCGTAAAACCAATTGATGTAAGATCTTTATTGGCTTTGATGAATGATATATCAAGTCACTTATATCAAGAGTTTTTGTTAAAACAACAACAAGATGAACTTACAAAATATAAAGAAATTCTTGATTTTAATAATATTGTTATAAAAACAGATACCCATTTAAATATTACTTATGTTAATGAACTTTTTTGTGAAATATCAGGCTTTGATAGTGATGATTTAATAGGAAAAGAGTTGAAATATCTAAAGTATCATGATATGGCAAGTGATATTTATACAAATCTTTATGCGAATGTTTTAAGTAATAAACCTTGGCAAGGAAAACTTAAAAATATAAAAACTGATGGAACTTCATTTACTACAGATGCTTATGTAATACCAACTCTTGATGAAACGGGAGAAATGAATGGTGCAATTTCAATTCAAAAAGATATAACTGAAGAATTAAATAAAAAAAGAGAAATCCAATTAGCTTTAATGCGAGATAAAAGTGATATTTTTATTAGAAGTAAAGAAGGAACTTTAGAGCAAAATCAAATAATTAATGATTTAAAATATAGGCTAGAAAGAGCTCAAATTGAGTTAGACCAAGCTTTGAAAAATATTGATAAATATATTTACAGTAATGAAAAATATAGATTAGAAAATAAAAACTTAAAGACAGAAATAGGTTTATATAAGAAAAATTCAAACACACATGTAGCATTTAAATTTTCAAAAGAGAATAGTGATTTAAGATTAGAAAATAAAAAAATGAAAGATAAACTATTACAACTTGAGTTAAATGAAGAAAAATCAACTTCTCAGCAAAAAGTTAATTATGATACAAAAGTATCAGAATTAGAAGATAGAATTTCAGAATTATTAGAAAAAATTGATTCTACTCAATCAGATGATGTTTTATTACAAAAATTAGAGTATTGGAAAGAGAAAGCAAAACAAGAGACAGCTAGAATTGAAAATCTTGAAAAGCAGATAATTGCACACGGAGATAAAAACTTCATGAGTAAAATATTTGGTTAAATACAACTAAATAAATCAAGAAAATCTTGATTTATTCTTCTATTTTTATAGATATAATTTTTACATCTTCTAAAGGTTTATTTCCTTCATATCTTCCATTTGTTTCAACGTTTTCAATTTTTTTAACAACATCAAAACCTTCTTTAACATAACCAAAAATAGTATGTCTTCCATTTAAATGGTAAGTTACAACAGTTGTAATAAAAAATTGACTGCCGTTTGTATTTGGACCTCTATTTGCCATTGCTAAAATTCCTGCTTTATCAAATACTGCATTTGGTGCAAATTCATCTTTGAATGGTTCATTCCAAATAGATTCACCTCCCGCACCAGTTCCTGTTGGATCTCCACCTTGAATCATAAAATCTTTTATAACTCTATGAAATATTTGACCATTGTAGTAACCATTTTTTGAATGAGTTACGAAGTTCTCAACAGTTTTTGGAGCTAAGTCAGCTCTTAATTCAATTTTAATATTTCCCTTTGAAGTTTCAATTGTAGCAATAGGATTAGCTTCCAAAAGTAAAACAAATGAAAAAAGAGTAAACAATATTTTTTTCATAAACAACCCTTAATTTAGTAAATTTGGGAAATAGTATATTATTTTAGATTTAAAGAAACATAAAAAAAATATTTTTAGTAGAATTTAAAAAAAAAGTGTTAAAATTCAAAAAAATATTATAGAATGCACATAAAAAGGAAAAATAATGGAAATGCCAAGTATCCCTCAACCAACATTTTATATATTTAAGTGCGAGCAAGCATCACCTCCTGGAATGCCAAAACCATCATGTGTAAATGAAAATACAAGAGATTTATTTAATCATGCAGCTCAAAGTTTAATGAAAACAGGTGTAATGGGACCTGTTCAAATAGTTAGAACTTCATGTTTAGGAAGATGTCAAATGGGACCACTAATGTTAGTAGAACCAGGTCATTTTATGTATGCTTCTCTATCTAAGGAAAAAATAGATAGAATTATAGATGAACACATATTAGGTGGAAACCCAGTTGAAGAGTATTTAATACCTTCACAATTTTGGGGTGAAGCTGTTAATTTAGTAAAATAAAAAAGGAATTAATATATGACATTTGATATGCTATATAGTAAGATTCATAGAGCAACTGTTACAGATGCGAATTTGAATTATGTAGGTTCAATCACTATTGATGAAGATTTAATGAAAGCATCTGCTTTAAGAGTAGGTCAAAAAGTTGAAATAGTTAATGTAAATAATGGTGAAAGATTTGCTACTTATGTTATAAAAGGAAAAGCAGGTTCTAAAGATATGTGTCTTAATGGAGCAGCAGCAAGAAAAGTTGAAATTGGTGATAAAATTATTGTTATTTCTTATGCTTCTTACACTGAAACAGAACTTGAAAATTATAAACCAATTGTAGTTTTAGTAGATGATAAAAATAATATAGAATTAATTACAAATGAATTAGTTGGAAGTGACCATGTTTGATGGAATGGATTTAAAAAACTTAAATTTAGGTGATATGTTAAATCAATTTCAAAATATGGCACAAAATGCTAAAGATGAAAATGCTTCAAGAATTTTTACATCAAAATCTGGTGGGGGAATGATTGAAATTTCTATTAATGGAAATTCTGAAGTGATAGATTTAAAGATTGATGATTCACTTCTTGAAGATAAAGACTCTTTACAAATTTTATTGATTTCATGTATGAACGATGTTATAAAACAAAGTGATGAAAATAAAAAAATGATGGCTATGAATATGATGGGTGGATTAGGGTCTTTTGGACAAAAATAATATTATGAAAAAATTACTATCTTTATTTGAAGATTATTTATTAAATAATCTTCCTACTTCAAAAACTTTTCATCCATATTTTGAAGATGCACTGGCAGACATGTTAAAAGCTGGTGGAAAGAGATTTCGACCAATGCTAATGTTGAGTGTTGTAAAATCTAACAAAAGTCTTTTAATTCCAAACTCTTTACCAGTTGCTTTAGGTTTAGAATTTTTACATACTTATTCACTTGTTCATGATGATTTACCAGCTATGGATAATGCTGATTTACGAAGAGGATTTCAAACTTTACATAAAAAATATGACGAAGTTACGGCTATTTTAGTTGGAGATGCTTTAAATACGGAAGCTTTTTCTTTAATTGTTAATGCTTCTTTATCAAATGATATAAAAGTAGAGTTAGTTAAGTGTTTAAGCTTCAATGGCGGAATTAATGGTATGATAATTGGTCAAGCGATTGACTGTAATTTTGAAAATCAAAAATTAGAATTATCTCAATTAGAATTTTTGCACATTCATAAAACTGCAAGATTAATAGCTGCAAGTCTGAAAATGGGTGCAATTATTAGTGAATACGATTTAGTAACTCAAGAAAAACTTTATAATTTTGGTATTGATTTAGGTTTGTTATTTCAAATACAAGATGATATTATTGATGAAACTTGTAGTGATGAAGAAGCTGGTAAAACTACAAAAAATGATGAAGCTAAAAATTCTTTTGTAAATTTATTAGGACTTAATGGTGCAATAAAAAGTGCTGATGAATTAGCTTTAAAATGTATCAACACACTTAATACATTTGATGAAAATTTAAAACAATCTTTAGAAGAACTACTTCTAAAATATATAAATAGACATAAATAAAAATTTTAACTCTTAGTCAAATTAACTCAGACCTCTTGACAAATTTTAGAAAATTTAATAAAATTTAGCACTTGGAATTTTAGAGTGCTAAATGTCCAAGTTTTAATAGAAAATATAATTATAATAAAAAAGGAAATAGTATGAATTTTAAACCACTAGGTGAGAGAGTTCTTGTAAAAAGAACAGAAGTTGAAAACAAAACTGCAAGTGGAATCTATATTCCAGATAATGCAAAAGAAAAACCACATACAGCAGAAGTTGTAGCAATTGGTAATAAAGTTGAAGATGTAAAAGTTGGAGATACAATTGTTTTCGAACAATTTAGAGGAACTGAATTTAAGCTTGATGGACAAGAGTACTTAATTTTAAATATTGAAAACGTTATAGGAGTTATGTAATGGCAAAAGAAATTTTATTTAGTGATAACGCAAGAAATAGATTATATGCAGGTGTTGAAAAATTAGCAGATGCAGTAAAAGTTACAATGGGACCAAGAGGTAGAAACGTATTGTTACAAAAATCTTTTGGAGCTCCAACAATCACAAAAGATGGTGTTTCAGTTGCACGTGAAATCGAATTAAAAGATACGATAGAAAATATGGGAGCTCAACTTGTAAAAGAAGTAGCTTCAAGAACTGCTGATGAAGCAGGAGATGGAACTACAACTGCAACTATTTTAGCTCATTCAATTTTTAAAGAGGGACTAAGAAATGTAACAGCTGGAGCAAATCCAATTATCTTAAAAAGAGGTATGGATAAAGCAACTGAAGCTATTTTAGCTGAACTTAAAAAAGCTTCAAGAGTTGTTGCTAATAAAACTGAAATTGAGCAAGTTGCAACTATTTCTGCTAACTCTGATAAAGCAATTGGAGCTATGATTGCAGAAGCTATGGATAAAGTTGGAAAAGATGGTGTTATCACTGTTGAAGAAGCAAAAGGTATCTCTGATGAACTAGATGTTGTTGAAGGTATGCAATTTGATAGAGGATATTTATCTCCATATTTTGTAACTAATGCTGAAAAAATGATTGGTGAATTTAATAATCCATTTATTTTATTATATGAGAAAAAAATCTCTTCTTTAAAAGAAATGTTACCAATTTTAGAATCAGTTAATCAATCAGGAAGACCTTTAGTGATTATTGCTGAAGATGTTGATGGTGAAGCATTAGCAACTTTAGTTGTAAATAGATTAAGAGGTTCTTTAAATATTGCAGCTGTTAAAGCTCCAGGATTTGGTGATAGAAGAAAAGCTATGCTTGAAGATATTGCTGTATTAACTGGTGGAACTGTAATTTCTGAAGAGATGGGAATGAAACTTGAAACTGCTGATTTCTCTTGTTTAGGAACTGCTACTAAAGTTGTAATTGATAAAGATAATACAACTATCGTTGATGGAAGTGGTGATAAAGAAAGAGTTAAATCAAGAATTGGACAAATCAAAGCAGAAATTTCAAATACAACTTCTGAATATGACAAAGAAAAATTACAAGAAAGACTTGCAAAATTAAGTGGAGGAGTAGCTGTTATTAAAGTTGGAGCTGCATCTGAGACTGAAATGAAAGAGAAAAAAGATAGAGTTGATGATGCATTAAGTGCAACAAGAGCTGCTGTTGAAGAAGGAATTGTAATTGGTGGAGGAGCTGCACTAATCAGAGCTGCTGCTAAAGTTAAACTTGAACTTGAAGGTGATGAAGCAATTGGTGCTGCAATCATTTTTAGAGCAATTAAAGCACCTTTAAAACAAATTGCTACAAATGCTGGATATGATGCTGGTGTTGTTGCAAATGAAGTTGAAAAATCTACTAATGAAAACTTAGGATTTAATGCTGCAACTGGTGAATATGTGGATATGTTTGAAGCTGGAATCGTGGATCCTGCAAAAGTTGAAAGAGTTGCTATGCAAAATGCTGTTTCAGTTGCATCACTTTTATTAACAACAGAAGCTACAGTTACAGATATTAAAGAAGATAAACCTTCAATGCCATCAATGCCTGATATGGGTATGGGTGGAATGCCTGGAATGATGTAATTATTCATAATAAAATAATTACACTTTTGTACAAAAGGATAGGGTTTTTAACCCTGTCCTTTTTTTATTTAATAAATCTTAAAAATAATTCTGTCTATAAATAATTTTTTGTTATAATATTATTACCTAAAAAAGAAGGATTTTTTTTATGACTTTAAGCCTTAATAAATTTTTATTTTCAATCTCTTTTGCTTTAGATTTAGCAGAGACGGAAATAAAATGTACTTCTGCAAAACATAGCAAAAGAGTTGCTTATATATCTCTTCAAATGGCTAAATTAATAGGTTTAAGTGAAGAAGAAAAATTTGATTTATGTTCTTATTCATTACTTCATGATAACGGCTTAATTGAAAGTTATTGTAATTTTGCAAATCAATATGAAAACAAGAATACAGAAGATTATTTTAATATGATAAATTTTTCGGAGCATTGTATTATTGGTGAAAATAATATTAAAGAATTCCCTTTTTTAACTTTTCAAGAAAATATCATTTTATATCACCATGAAAATTTTGATGGTTCAGGACTTTTTAGAAAGAAAGGTGATGAAATTCCTATCTTTGCACAATTAATATCTTTTGCAGATATCCTAGATACAAATTTTGATTTAACTATTATAGACTATGACAAAAAAGAGGAGATAAATAGATTTGTATTGGAAAATGAAGAAAAACTTTTTTCAAAAGATTTAGTATCTACATATAAAAAGTTAGCTAATTCATTCCTATTTTGGGGAGATTTGGAGTATTTTGATGAAGTAAATCCTTTAGCTAATATTTTACCAAATTTTGAAATGGAAGTATCTCTTGAAAGTTTCTTGCTTATTACTAAAATATTTTCAAAAATAATTGATGGTAAATCAAAATATACAGCTAAACACTCTTATGATTTAGAAGAAAAATCTTTAAGACTTGTGGAATATTTTGGTTTAGATGAAGAGACAAAACTTAAAATTCAAATAGCTTCAAATTTACATGATATTGGAAAATTAGGAACTCCAAATTCTATTTTAGATAAAGAGGGAAGTTTGAGTCAAAGTGAACTTTTTGAAATAAAAAAGCATGCTTATTTAACACATTCTATCTTGAGTAAAATTGATAATTTTAGTGATATTACAAAATGGGCATCTGCTCATCATGAAAGATTAGATGGAAGTGGTTATCCTTTTGGTTTAACATCAAATGAATTAGGTTTAGAAGAAAGGATTGTATCTTGTTTAGATTTTTATCAAGCATTAGTTGAAGATAGACCATATAGAAAATCTATGCCGCATAATGATGCTATAAGTTTATTAAGAAACAATTTGAGTAATCTTGATATAGATGCAGAAATTATTGATGCTATTGATGTTGTTTTTAAATAAAATTTTGGCATAAAAAAAGGGATTATAAAATTCCTTTTTAATATTATTTTTTGGTGAATAAAACTTTTGTTCACCAAGACTTACTATAAAGTAAACCTACTGTATATTAATTTTTAACAACCATAAAAAAGTGAAAAATTCGTCATTCACACCTCCAAAATCGTTTAGATAATGTAATTATAACATCTTTTCAGATTAAAACAAACTGAATTTCTAAAAATTATTTATTCTTTAAAAGATATTGTTATTAGTGTACCAATATCAGGTTTACTACTAATAGTTATTAAGCCTTTATGTATATCAATAATCTTTTTTACTATGGACATACCAAGCCCTGTTCCACCTGAATTTTTATTTCTACTTTTATCTGTTCTATAAAATTTTTCAAATATTTTTTCTTGTTCATTCTCTTCTATTCCTATTCCAAAATCTTGAATTGAGATATTGAAGAATTCATCTTTTTTGTAGCTTTTTATAACTATTATGGAGTTTACATGACTAAATTGAATAGCATTTTTTAGAATATTTTTAATAGCAATTTTTAAAAGATTTGAATAACCTTTAAATTCTATAGTATCAATTAATTCAAATTTAATCTCTATTTGATGTAATTTTGCAAAGTTTTTAACTTCATTTATTGATTCATCTATAATTTCATCAAAATATAAAATCTCTTCCATATTATTCTTAATTAAATCTTTTTCATTTTTTGCTAAAAAAAGTAAATCATTTATAGATTGTTCAATCACAATAACTTCATCTAAAGAAGTTTTAAGAGTTTGTTTATATTCATCTTCACTTCTATCTTTTCGTAAAGCAATTTCTATTTCACCTTTTATAATTGTAAGAGGTGTTTTTAATTCATGGGAAGCATCTGCACTAAACTGAGAAATTCTTTCAAATGAGGATTCAAGTCGTATTAATAGGTTATTTATTTCAGTAATTAAAAGATTTATTTCATCTTGATTATTAGATCTTTTTAATCTTCTTGATAAATCACTGGCATTTATATCTTTTAATTCTTCTAAAACTTTTTGTATTGGAGCAAAAGATTTGTATATTAAAAAATTACCTCCAATTATGGAAAATATCAAAATAATTGGGACAATAAAACTTAAAATATAAATAATATTTTCCAAATTTGCCCAAAGCATATCTTTTGTTGTTGCAACTTCAACTATTATTTTTAAAGAAGAGTTAAAATCAATTTTTATTCTACTTACTAAGTAATTAGAATGTTCTTGAAAAGTGATAATATTATCTTTTAAGGCATTTAAGTATTTATCATTAAGTTCAAAATTATTAGGAAAATTTGGAGTTTGCATTAGTGATTCATGGGTATTATTATCTAAAATTCTAATGTATAAAGGATTGAAATTGTACTCTTTTTCTTCATTTAGAACATTATCTGTGATTTTACTTTTTTCTTTTAAATCATCTGTAACATCAAGAAGTATTACTTTTAATGTGGCTTGAAATCTATCTAATGTCGAGATTTCTAATGCTTTATATAAACAATATGAGAAAATTGAAAGAATTATAAGTTGTATAAAAAAACTATAAATTAAAAGTTTTTTCTTTATTGATAGATTAGTTGTCACTTATTTTAAATCCTATTCCTCTTATGGTTTTGATTAATTTTTTATCGAAGTTTTTATCTATTTTATTTCTTAATCTATAAATATAAACATTTACAACATTACTCATATTTGAATCTTCAAAAGATGAAAGTGCGGAATTTATTGTTGTTTCGCTTAAAACTCTATCTCTATTTCTTATTAGATATTCAAGTAATGCAAACTCTTTTGCTGTTAATATAATATTTTCATTTGCTCTTATTGCGGTTTTATTTAATAAATTAAGTTCTAAATCAGCTATTGATATTTTTGTTAGTGTAGAGTTTAAAGTTCTTAATTGAACTCTAATTCTTGCAAGTAATTCAGCAAATGAAAATGGTTTTGCTAAATAATCATTTGCTCCAATATCTAAGCCTTTTATTTTATCTTCAATTGAATCTTTGGCTGTTAGCATGATAATTGGAGTTTGATTTTTTGAAGTTCTTAAAGCTTTACAAACTTCAAAACCATCTTTTATGGGAAGCATAATATCAAGTAAAATTAAATCATATTCATTTACACTTGCAAGGTATAAACCTTCATCACCATTTGTTGAAGAATCAACTATGTAACACTCTTCCTCTAAACCTTTTTTTAAAAAGTTAATTATTTTTAAGTCGTCTTCTATTATTAAAATTTTCATAAATTATTTTACAATTTTTGTTATTAATTTAACTATTGTTATTTCAGCACTTGCTTTGTATCTAAAGTTTATACCCCAAGTTCCTAAGCCTTTATTTACATAAATAGCTGTATTTTTTTTATAAAAAACTCCTGCAAGAAAGGGTTGAACAAGACGAACTAAATAATGAAAAGGATAAATTTGACCACCATGTGTATGTCCACATAAAAAAAGATTTGCATTAGAGTCAAGAGCAATTTTATAATCTTTTGGTTGATGCGAAATAAAAATAGAGGCATCATTTAAAAGATAGTTTTTTATTTTCTCTTCTTCTCTTTTTATTTTAAAAAACTTAGAAAATCTATCAGGAAGTCCGGCTAGATGTATAATCTCATTTTTATAGATAAACTCTTTACAGTTATTATCCATAAAAATAAAATTAAAAAGTTCTTTTTTTAAATCTTCTAATCCATAAAATAAATCATGATTTCCACTTATATAATAAACAGGGCTTTTTAGTGTATTTAAAACTTGAAGTTTCTCTTTTATAAATTTTACTTTAGTATCAATTATATCGCCAGTAATTACAGCAAAATCAAAAGTTTGTTTATTGCATAAAAGTACAAGTTCTTCAACTTGTGTAATAGTTGTTTTTCTGTTTATATGTAAATCACTTAAATGAAGTATTCTAAGATTATCTAATTTTTTATTATCAACTAATATTTCTATTGTTTGAAGATTAGAATGAGTCATTTAAAAACTCTTTCTAATTCTTCTTTTGTTGAGATATATTTTATATCTTTTACTGTTCCATTTTCTATTAAATAAACGCTAATTTTATTCTCTTGTTCTAAAAATTTTTTACTTGTTTCATTATAAATTAATAGAATATCATAATGATATTCCCTTAGTTTTGGAATAATAAACATTTTTACAATAAGTGATGAAACTTTTGAAATATTATCTATAAAAACAGTATTGTTTTTATCTAAAAAATCACTGTTCTTAGAAGATAAAAAATCATTTATTAGATTTATATCATCTCTTTGAAAAGAGACAATAATTTTGGAAATTTCGCCATTTATTGTATGGATTTTATCAAACTGATTTGGTAATGAAAAACTACTTATTTTATCATCTATTTTTAAAGTAGATGCCTTTGCAAAAATGCTAATTAGAATTAATAAAATAAGTTTTTTTTTCATCTATTTAACTTCTAATGTTATATTATAAGAAATATCTATTTGATTTCTAACTGTTAAAAACATCATTGATGGTGGCTCTAAATTAAAATCAGTTAGATTAAATGCAAAACCTCCACTTAATAAAATTTGATTGTTTTGTTGATTGATAGAAATATTTGCTTTAAGATTTTTTGAAACTCCATTTAATGTTAAAATACCTTTAATTTCATAATCATTCTCTTTTTTAGTAATACTTCTAATATCTAAAGAGATAGTTTTAAATTTATCTACATTTAGCAATTTATACATATGCTCATCTCTAGTTTTTTGATCACTAATTAAAGATAAAGTATCAAAATAGATTTTTCCTTTGATTGATTCTATTGTATCCGTCATTGTTAAATCTGCTTTTACATCTTTTGTTGATGGATTAATTTGACTATCTCCAAAAATTTCTGTATGAGCTGTTATCTCACTATTTTGAATAGTAAGAGTATTTGCGCTTGCACCTAGGGCTAAAATTAATACTACTAATAATTTAAACATATTCTATCTCCTTGTTATTTGGTTTATATTCGCCAATCATTATTTTTAGTATTATTACTAATAATACAATTGGAACAAATAAAATAAGATTTGCCAAAGCTACAAAAAGCCCAGCACCTGAAGCCATCCAGCCAATAGCAATCATATAAAATGTAATAGTTTTAAAATCTTTTTTTACAATAGTTTGTAAAATTACTACATTGTAATACGATATTACAACTGGATAAATTATTGATAAAACAAACCCCTCCCTTAAAAAATAAAATAGATATGAAAGTGCAAATAAACTTATGATTAATAAGCTTTTTTGATTTTTCTCAATTTTGAAAAATAAAGCAGAAAATACTCCAATTACATGAAAAAGTGCAATTTGAAAAGTAAAACCATCTCTCCAAATAGAAAGAGATATATCCCTTGAAAGTGATTCAAAAAGTGTTGAATCTAAAAATACCCATAAAACCATCATGAATAATGGAAATTCCTGATTTGAATTTTGAGTTA
>Ga0074195_1003854_pt1 | contig 13321 bp, 15 predicted proteins | sample EPASupsiteHSE623_FD_64525 | JGI IMG/M metagenome (GOLD analysis project Ga0074195, IMG submission 64525) | Bioremediated contaminated groundwater from EPA Superfund site, New Mexico - Sample HSE6-23 | ecosystem: Environmental > Aquatic > Deep subsurface > Groundwater > Contaminated ...
AAGTCCCCAAAGGCCCCCCCTATGAAATCACCCATCCCCACCCCCGCCATTACCACCGAATCCGTTTCCCCCAGGACCACCACCACCGAACAATCCGCCCGTCGGTCCTCAACCGCCGGAACCACCCTCTCCCCCGGAGCCTCCAAATCCCCCCGGACCACCAAATCCGCCACCCCCGCCACCAACACCAGTCCCGGAACCGCCCGTTGTAGTTCTACTAGCAGTAGCACTCACGGTATTGGGTATAATAAAACAAAAGAAGTGGTAGCTCACTACCACTTCCTCTCGCCAGCTTCCCCATAAGGGGACGCTGGCCTTTTTTTATTGTCTTAAACCACTGATTATCACGTGATTACCCTGATTACACAATGATTTTAGAACACTAATAAAAATCAGTGTAATCATGTGAGAATCAGCGCTAATCAGTGGTTCGGATTATAGATATTTTCCTCCCCGCTCTTTCAGTTCTTCCACCACTTTTTTCACTTCTTGCGAACGAGATTTGGGGCAAATGAGAAGCGCGTCGTCCGTATCAATAATGACTAAATCATGCAAACCCACCGTGGCGATGAGTTTGTTGTCTTTACCATAAACAACACAACCGCGAGTATCAATGTTGAGCCTATCACCCCGAACCAAATTCCTCTGCTCATCGGTTTTGGTAAGCAGATTTTCATGTAAGGTGTCCCACGCGCCAATGTCTTTCCATTCAAATTCTCCTTGGATGATGAGTACGTCTTCTGGATTCATTTTTTCCGTCACCGCATAATCAATGGAAATTTTTTCCATGGAAAGATAGACTTTTTTGATTGATTCCTCATCTTTCGCTTCGATGTGGCCCTCAATTTCTTTGAGTTTGGAATATAGTTCCGGAGCATATTTTTGATAGGATTCCAAAAACAGCTTTGGTGTCCACATATAATAGTTAGCGTGCCAAAGATAACTCCCTGTTTCTATATATTGTTTGGCTGTTTCAAAATCCGGTTTTTCCTTATGCCCCAAAAATTGAAAAAACTCCACCCCGTTTCGATCAAACTTTTTCTCTCCGATTTTCGTATAACCTAAAGCCGTGTTGGGACTGGTAGGATAAATGGAAATGTCGAGCATTTTTCCGGTTTCTCGAATGACTGCTTCCGCTTCGCGAACAGAATTCAAAAACCTATCCACTCGGCCAATGTAGTGGTCAGATGGGATGAACGCCATCGGCTCATCCGGGTCAAGCCGATTAAGGTAGACGGCCGAAAAACCCATCGCCGGTCCGGTGTCTCGTCTCCCGGGTTCAACGATAATGTTTTTATCTGGAAAATCCGGCACTAATTCTTTGATTTGAGGAACCAAATCCTGAGTAGTTGCGATAAAAATTTTTTCCTTTGGCCAATCAGAAAACCGTTCCAAAGTTTCTTCAAACATAGTTTTCCCCGAGATCAATTGGCAAAATTGTTTGGGCTTGTTCTCCCGACTCATCGGCCAAAGACGGGACCCGCCGCCGCCGGCTAAGATTATGATGTTCATAAATTAATATTGATTGAAATTAGCTGATTATTGTATTATAATTAAACCATACCCATGAAAAAAATAAAAGCAGAGAAAAGAGAAGTCAAAAAGAAACCAAGAATGAAGGTCTCGGGGAAAAGCGTGCTAAAAATCAAAGATCTTATCCACATAAAATCAAAAAACCAGACCGCGGCAAATTAGATTGACTTTTCTGAGCATTTCTGCTACCATACTATGAGTTCAGTTTCTAACCTAATAATACACATATTGGCCAATGCTACTGCCATTTTCGTGGCTGACAAACTCCTTTCCGGCTTTTCTTTTCGGGGAAGCTGGATAGATTTGATTATTGCCGCAACAATAATGGGACTGGTAAACGCGGTTTTACGGCCAATTGTAAAAATGTTGGCTCTTCCAGCGATTATTCTGACTTTGGGCCTATTTTCCCTGGTGATAAACATAGCTATGCTTTTTTTGGTAGCCAAAATTCTCCCTACTTTGCAAATAACCGGATTATGGGCGGCATTTTGGGGAACAATCATTATAAGCTTGGTCAACCACCTAGTGTGGCACTTGGCGAAACAGGAAAAATAGGATACACTTATCCAATCCCATGTTGTCTCTGGCATAGTTGTATATGAATTATTCAACCAGATATTCGTATCATAAATTTAGAATCGATTAACATAATGACTCAAACTATTACAATCATCGAACTAGTCGTAGCAGTGCTTTTGACCGTATCTATTCTGCTTCAACAGAGAGGCGCAGGACTCTCTCAAACATTTGGAGGGAGCTTTGGCGGATATTACACCCGGCGAGGATTCGAAAAATTTCTCATGATTTTTTCTATAGTTTTATCCGTTATTTTTCTGTCTCTTGCCATAACCAGCCTGATACTTTCCGCCCGCAACGTATAATAATCATAAGAATAAACCTATTAGTAACTTCCGGAACAATTCTTGGCTTGACCCTAAAAGGTGGCCAAAAATACACCATGTTCTAAATATTCGGGAAAAACTTGTTTTCTATCTCCTTGTTTTTATTTTTTTCGGTTCCAGCATTGCTTGGGGAACAGTAGCTTACTATTCCCACACCAACGAACTTCCCCAATATGGAGGAGAATACATTGAAGGAGCAATTGGCCAACCCACGCATCTTAATCCGGCGCTTTCTCCTTCTAACGATGTCGACGGAGATTTGGTGCAATTGGTTTATAACGGTCTTTTGAAATATGACTCTCAAGGGAAAGTCGTCCCCGACTTGGCTGAAAGTTATGATATTTCGGACGATAAGACTACCTACACTTTTCATCTCAAGAAAAATGTTTCTTGGCATGACGGAGAACCTTTCAACGCCGAGGATGTGATTTTCACAACGAATGTTATTTCCGACCCCAGTTATCGGAGCGCTTTGCGTTCCAATTGGCAAGGAATTGAAACTAATCTGATGGATGACTACACCATCACATTTACCATCAAGACTCCCTATGTTGGTTTCCTAAACAATCTAACTTTCGGAATTCTTCCTAAACACATCTGGGAAAGTGTGTCTCCGGACAAATTTTATCTGACCGAACTGAATTTGGAACCAATCGGAACCGGCCCATTCAAGTACCAATCTTTTCAAAAAGATTCCAAGGGGAACATTCTGTCCTACAAACTAGTCGCTAACCCCAGTTATTTTGCCGCAAAACCTTACATTTCAAAAATCACTTTCAATTTTTATATCGACGATAACTCTGTTTTGGAAGCATATAACAAGAAAGAAATCATGGGAATCGGTGGTTTGTCCTCTCAAAAATTAGACAATCTCAAGGGACAAAACAGCACTCAAGTTTATAAATTCAATATGCCGCGCTATTTCTCGGTGTTTTTCAATCAAACTAAAAGCGTCGCGCTCGCTCATGACGAAGTAAGAGAAGCAATCGCATTAGCCACTGATCGAAAAGAAATCATCGACAATGTCCTACATAGCAATGCTAACGAGGTTTTTTCTCCTATTCTGGATGGGATGATCGGTTATTCAACTGACATCCCGAGAAAAGAATTTAATTTAGAGAAAGCCAATCAAACTTTGGAAGAAAAGGGTTGGCAAAAAAATTCTGAAGGGATAAGAGAAAAAGATGGCGCTCAATTGGAAATAACACTGGTTACAACCGATTGGGAAGAACTAACAGAAACCGCTGAGATTCTCAAAACTCAATGGGGAGAAATTGGAATGAAAGTGACGGTCAATTCATTCTCAATTTCCGACATTCAACAAAACTACATCCGCCCCCGGGAATACGATGCCCTTCTTTTTGGTCAAGTTCTCGGAGCTGATCCGGATCCGTTTTCTTTTTGGCACTCTACCAACAAAAAGGATCCCGGCCTCAATCTTTCGCTTTTTGGCAACAGCGACACTGACAAACTGATAGACGACGGACGAATTGAATTTGATACGGAGAAAAGAAATTCCTATTACATCGATTTTCAAAAAAAGCTTGAGGAAGAAAATCCGGCCATTTTTTTGTATAGTCCTTCATATATCTACCCGGTTAACAAAAAACTCAAAGGTATTGACATTAAAAATTTGGTTTCCCCATCCCGCCGTTTTTCCGAAGTGGAAAAATGGTATGTCAAAACCAAAAGAGAGTGGAAATAAGAAAAAAGAAGGTCCGGTGACATAATCAACCTATCATTACTGTATTAAGTCCAGCTATTATTTATCTTTTTATTTTAAAAATTTATGAAAAAAAACACGAAAATCATTGACAAGCACAATCTCAGGCAAGTGATTTTGGACTCACCCAAACAATTTGCCGAAGGTATGAATCTGGCAAAAAACATCAAAGTCAAAGGAACTTTCGATTCTGTGGAAGTTTCCGGAATGGGCGGTTCATCTCTTCCAGCAAACATCTTGCGAATCTACCTTAACTCACTCTATCTGCAAAACCCTAAGAAAAACAAAGGCTTAGCCATCTACCAAAACCGGTTCTATTCCCTGCCTCATGAGGCCTACTCAAAGTGCTTGAATTTTTTCGCTTCCTACTCAGGAAACACTGAAGAAACCATTGAGTCACTCAGGGAAGCAATTCGGCACAAACTTCCCAGTGTTGGATTTGCCACCGGGGGGAAACTTTTGGAACTTTGCCAAAAAAACAATATCCCGTGTGTCGTTTTGCCAGCCGGAATTCAACCGCGCTATGCCACCGGATATTTTTTTGGCGCGATGTTTCAAATTTTGGTCAACGCCGGATTGGTTGAAAACAAAGACGCTGAAATTTTATCCCTGGCGAAAAAGCTGGACAAGAATATTTTGCCACTGGAAAAAAAGGGCAAAGCCATCGCCAAAAAATTGGTTGGAAAAACTCCTATTATCCACTCTTCCACCAGATTCAAATCTCTGGCTATGATCTGGAAAATCAAAATCAATGAAAACGCCAAAACCCCAGCCTTCTGGAATTTTTATCCGGAACTTAATCATAATGAAATGGTTGGATTCACCCTCCCGCAGGGCAAGTTTCATGTCATTACCCTTCTCGACAAGAATGATCACCCGCAAAATATCAAGAGAATGAAAATTACCGCTAAACTTCTCAAGAAAAAAGGCATCAACACAACCATCGTTGAGATGGAAAATGACAATATTTTCAATACTATTTTTTCCACACTGATTTTAGGCGACTGGATTTCCTACCACCTATCAATGGAATATGGCCAAGATCCGACTCCGGTCGAAATGGTGGAAGATCTGAAAAAACTCTTGGCTTAAAACAATAGGACTTACGCGTTTGACGAAGAATTATACCCACTGAAAATTTTATTTATTTTCGCCGAAAAAACCGGCCCCTTTTGATGGTTCCTAATTGACCTGATTTCTAATTTCTAATAAAAATCCCGCCGCCGCCCACTTTTTGTTAGAAATTAGGAATTAGAAATTAGACAATCTTAATTTTGTCTAATCACTTCTATTAACCATTAAATCTTTAACTTTTTGTTGCTTTTTTTAAAAAAACAACAACGTAAACTTTATGTTTAGAAAACCAAATGCCGCTCCGGCGGCGAATACTTCTGCGGAAGTAGAGGCTTTTATTTCAAAAGCCAACGAAATGAAAAAACCCAATCTGAAATCAGGAATGGGCAGCAAGCAGACTAATCTTCGAATCATTCCTCTTGGAGGACTTGAAGAAATAGGGAGAAACATGACCGTATTTGAATACGGAGAAGACATTGTAATTGTAGACATGGGACTAAAATTCCCGGACGAAGACATGCCGGGAATCGACTACATCATTCCGGATGTCTCATACTTAAAAGGCAAAGAAAAAAAAATTCGCGGAGTGCTCATCACTCACGGACACTATGATCACATTGGAGCTATCCCTCATCTTATGGAACTGCTTGGCAATCCGCCCATCTACATGACCGATCTGACTCGCGCTATAGTGGCCAAACGCCAGGAAGAATACAAAGACAAAGCTCCGCTCAACATGCGTCCGGTCAAAAAAAATGAGCGCTTTCGCTTGGGATCGTTCCAAGTGGAATTTTTTCATGTCAATCACACCATTCCTGACGCCGTTGGAATTGCGCTTTCAACTCCTTTAGGAACAATCGTTCACACGGGAGATTTCAAATTCGACCATTCCCCTGTTTCCGATGCGCCGGCAGACGTGGCCAAAATCGCCAGAATCGGAGCGGAAAATGTTTTGGCGCTCATGTCCGACTCCACCGATTCAAGAACGCCCGGCTATTCACTTTCGGAATCTCGAATTGCCAAAACGATGGAAGAAATTTTTGAAAATACGGAAGGAAGACTCATCATCGCCACATTTTCCGCTCTCATCAGTCGAATTCAATCCGTGGTGGCCATTGCCGAAAAATCCGGCCGCAAAGTGGCGGTAGACGGATATTCAATGAAAACCAATGTGGAAATTGCCAAAAACCTGGGCTATCTTAAATGCAAAAAACAAACGCTCATTCCAATCAATCGTATCAATGATTATCCGGACAATAAGGTGGTGGTGCTTTGCACCGGAGCGCAAGGAGAAGCTAACGCGGTTCTCATGCGAATCATAAATGGCGAACACCGATTCATGAAAGTCAAAAGGAATGATACATTTGTTTTATCTTCTTCAGTTATCCCTGGAAACGAACGAACGGTGCAAACTATCATGGATACGATCTACCGAAAAGATGCCAAAGTGATTCATTACAAAATGATGGATGTTCATGCCGGAGGACACGCTCGTCAAGAAGATCTGAAAATGATGATCAATCTCATTCGTCCAAAATTTTTGATTCCCGTTCATGGCAACTACTATATGTTAAAACTGCATGGCGAATTGGGACTGGCGGTTGGCATGGATCCTAAGAATATTCTGATCGGAGAAAACGGACGGGTATTTGAATTCGACGCTCGAGGAAACGGAAAAGTTTCGACTGAAAAAGTTCCCACCAATCATGTGATGGTGGATGGACTCGGTGTCGGCGACATCAGCGAAGTCATTCTTCGAGAAAGACAACTTCTGGCAAAAGACGGAATGTTTGTCATCACAACCATCGTTGACAGCCAGACAAACAAAATTGTGGGACGACCGCAAGTCACTTCTCGCGGCTTCATCTACGTCAAAGAAAACTTTGACCTGGTGAACGCCACTAAGAAAAAAGTAGAAGAGGTGGTCAATCTAAAAACTACTCCGGGAGAAGCGGCCAATTGGGACTATGTCAGAAACAACATCCGCGAAGTGGTGGGACAATTCTTGTATTCAAAGACGGAGAGACGACCCATGGTTCTTCCGGTGATAATTGAAGTATAGCTTCACGCGACATACAACACACAACAGGAAACAAAAACATCCGACTTCGCGTCTTGATATTTGATGCTTGATACATTATACTTGACACATGAACAAACAACGTATTTTTTCCGGCATACAGCCGTCGGGCAATCTCCATATCGGCAACTATTTAGGCGCTATTCAAAACTGGGTCCAGCTTCAAGATGAGTATGACTCGATTTTTTGCGTGGTGGATTTGCACGCTATCACCGTTCCCCAGGATCCGGAGACACTCAGAAAACGCACGATTGAAATTGCAAAAATATATCTCGCCGCCGGAATTGATCCGGAAAAATGTTCGATTTTTGCGCAATCACATGTTTCCGAACATGCTGAGCTTAGCTGGATTCTAAATACGATTGCAAAAATTCCGGAACTGGAACGAATGACCCAATTCAAAGATAAATCGCAAAAATATAGCAAATCCGGCATCGGAATGGGGCTTTTTGACTATCCCGTTCTTATGGCGGCTGATATTCTTCTTTATGACACTCAACTCGTACCCGTTGGCAAAGACCAGATGCAACATGTTGAATTGACTAGAACCTTGGCCAGACGGTTTAATGATCGTTTTGGTGAAACTTTTGTCATTCCTGAATCATATGTAAAAAAAGAAAGCATGAATATTATGGGACTTGATGATCCGACCAAAAAGATGTCTAAATCTGCCAAAAGCGAGTATAATTATATCTCTCTTGTCGATGACGAAGAAGCTGTGCGACGAAAAATAAAAAAAGCTGTTACTGATTCGGGAACGGAAATTGTTTACCGGGACGACAAACCGGCGCTCAAAAATTTGATTAACATCTATTCCCTGCTTTCCGGCCAATCGCCCGAAGAGATAGAAAAGAAATATGCCGGCAAAGGTTATGGGGAATTTAAAACTGATCTCTCAGAAGTTATTATTGCTTTTCTAACTCCTTTCCAGAAAAAACTAAACTCGCTTGATGATAAAAAAATTTTAGAAATCCTTAGAGGGGGCGCTGAGCGTGTCCGACCAATCGCCAGGAAAAAATTGGATGAAGTGAAAGAAAAAGTTGGATTTATTTTATAGAAAAATGTTTTCAAAAAATAAAAAAAGCCCACAAAGGGCTTTTTTGGTTTACAGTCTACGTCTACCCCCGAATAATCCCCAACACCTCATCTCTCTTTTCTTCCATCAGCTCTTTGGTTTTCGCTTCTAAATTCAAACGAAGCTTTGGCTCAGTGTTACTTGGACGAACGTTGAACCACCAGTCCGGAAAATCGATCCGAATGCCATCGAGTGTGTCCAATTCACCTTCAGAATATCTCTCCTTGAGATTTTCCATTACCACATCCTTATCAGCAACATCAGAGTTTATCTCTCCGCTATGAAAATATCTTTTAAGATCTTGCGTTAGTTCCGACATTTTTTGGCCAGTTTCGTTGAGCAAGTTAATGAGAGTGAGCGCCGTTAGGGTTGTCATTTCCGCATTAGAATTTTCTTCCCAATAATAATGTCCGGACAACTCACCGGCAAAAACCGCTCCTTCCTTTCTCATTTGCGCCTTAATCAAAGAATGTCCCACTCGACACCGATTGGTTTTGGCGCCGGCTTCTTCCATCACTTCCTTGACCGCATTAGAGCTTCGAAGATCATATAGGATTGTTCCTCCGGGATGCCTTTTGAGAACTTCTTTCGCGAGAAGAGCAGTGACATAGTCCATTGGAACAACTTCGCCGTTTTCGTCCACAAATCCAACTCGATCAGCGTCTCCGTCATAGGCAATACCCAAATCAGCTTTTTCTTCCAAAACTTTTTGTTGCAAAGATTCCAGAGTTTCGGTTTTCAAAGGATTCGCTTCATGATTGGGAAACATTCCGTCATAATTGTCATATAGATATACTACTTCCAAATCGTTAGGAAATTTTTCGTATATAGATTTGTCGAAAATTCCCATCCCGTTGGCAAAGTCAATGACGACTTTCTTTTTGCCCATTCCTAACTTGAAAAATCCGGCCATATAGTCCAGATATTTATCTTTAAGTTCCGAGTTTTCCAACACCGCTCCTTTTTTTTCAGCTCCAACAAATTGCCCTTCAACCGCCAAGTCCCGGATCTCTTTCATGCCACTTTCCTCGCCGATTGGAACCGCTCCCTTCAGACAAAGTTTCATCCCATTCCATTCGGAAGTATTGTGAGAAGCGGTGATCATCACGGCTGCGTCAACTTCCAAATTCCAAGAGGCAAAATAGAGCATGGGAGTAGTGGAAAGTCCGATTTTCAAAACATCCGCTCCCTGATCAATGATTCCGTCAATCAACCCCTCTTCCAGTTCCCCGGAAGATTCTCGCATATCATACCCGATAGCTACTTTTTTGCTTTTAGTATACGAAACCAAAGCACGACCAATGTTATAAGCAACTTCCCTATTTATGTCCGAAGGATAAATCCCCCGAATGTCATAGGCCTTAAAAATAGCTGGATTGATTTTCTGTTCCATAAGAGTATTTTTAATTTTTATAGTTCATCGTTTACTACACCCATTCTAGCATAAAATTGCGCTCTTTTTCCAGTTGTTTTCTTTACATTGTTCTTAAATTGTGTAAAAATACAATCATAATCAAATAAACAAAAAGATTATGTCATCTATGGAAATTATGCCGGGAAGCCCGGAGTATAATAAAAGAATTTCCCCTTTTCGTAAACAACAGACAGAAAAAAAAGAAATGGGTTTCTTAGATAGAATTCAAGAAGGGGCTATCGTAATACTTCGAGCGAAGTATCCAGCGCTAACTTCAGAAAGAGAACAGGACATAAGAATTGTTTTTTCGGAAATCATTTCTTCCAAAAAAGGTTCTTGGGAAAGGATACTGGCTAATGCTGAACCAGAAAGTATTGAAAAAACTGAACATTCTTTATCAAATGGATTAGCAATGGAAGCAGTAAAAAAGCTAAAAGAGGAGGCTCACTAAAAGATTTTACTAGACTAAATCACTTCTTCAAAATAAATGAGATTCATCCTTGAAAACAAGGTTAAGTTAATTGTGAACCGCCAAAAACTTAAATTTGTAATTCGTAGAAAAACTTATGAAGATAGGCACAGAGCAAGCACTGTCAGACATTTTCATAATAACAGTTCTGAAAAAACAATACCCTTTGCTTTTACGATAAAGCTTCCACCGCCTCAATATGAACGTGTAATCATATCCCGTGATTACCGAGGCAGAATTACTCGATCTGTCCCAACTTAATGCGATTAAAGCAAAAACAGCCACTTTTGAGGCTGTTTGTTGCGAATGGCGGAGAGTAGTAGACAACGTTAAAACCTATTGGCAAACCACTACCCGCTCTTCTTCCTTCTAAATCTATCGAAATTACTCAAAAATTAACTAGACCTGGCGAGCTTGCGTTTTTAGAGCGTACCACCTGGCAAAACCGCTTTCGAACATTTGGGCGTGGAAGATTTGGATTGATAAAATGGTTATAAAACAAACCAAGCTAATTATTAATTTAGCTTCTTTTTATTAATATTGCTTGATTTTCTTTTCCGAATAAATCCTGAAAGTTTGGCTCGTTGAGAATCTATACCATATCCGATGCCTGCCATAATATCATTTGCATTTCTAATGTATGCATTACCATTTTTCTTGCTATTCTTAAATCCAGCAGGCCTTTTACGCGGGTTTCCAGACGTTTGTCTTAATTGGAATTTTTTAATTTTCTTGTCGGCTTTTCTATATGCATTATGCAGAGTCTTACCACGAATGCGAACATTATATCCGTCAAATTCAAATCCGAGATAATCAATAAATTTTCTTCCACTTTTTTTATCATTTCCATCTATAATATCAGAACATTTTAATGTGCCGTTTTCTTTTGTGAAGGTTGCAATAAAAACCTTGGATGGATTTATGCTCAAAGCATATTTTTTTATACGTGTATTTAGCCAAGAAAAAACACGTTTTACGTCGGAAGTTGCACATACAATAGCGACATCATCGCTATATCGGCGATACAATATATCAGGAAATATGTTAACAAATTCTGAGTCAAATTCAGACATGTAAATATTTGCAAGAAGCCCACTTAGCGGACTACCTTGCGGAATTCCAACAGAAAGATTATTTTCTTTTATAATTCCTCCACGGCCAGTTTCATATATAGCTTGTGCCAAAGAGCAGTCATTGTGCTTTAAAAACTTTGTAAGTTTAGAGATAAATTTTGCATAAGTGCTGTACTTTTTATTTTTACTGCTATCGTTTGATATGTATCTAAATTTAGTTAGAGATTTGAGAATTTTATAATCTTCATCACTTAATCTTCTCCCAAGGATCATAGCAATGTGATTTTTAAGCACTTTATGATTGAGAGTGTCAAAAAATTTCGATATGTCTGCAATAATAACCGAGCATCCATTAGTGCTTTGGATGTGCGCAAACACATCATAAGCAAAATTTATATTATTTTTTCCACACTGATTATCTTTTTTACTCCTATAAGCCAATACGTTAGCATCTATACTTTTTTGCTGGATAAAGTTCTCATATTTTTTTGCCCACTTATACGTAAAAAAGCTATATATATGTGCGTCAATATGCGACGCATACATTATTGGACGTTCTTTTTTAGTTCTTTTCGGTTTTTTATTTTTATCCCTCCGGTATCTAATATCCTTTTTTACAAATTTAACTAACGGTAAAAATTGATGTTTGGGTATATTTTTTAATTTATTTACCACGTATCTAAAATCCTTTTCGTCATCTAAATCAAGTACTTGGTCAAAATGTCTATATGAGCGCTTTTTTTGTTTGGATTTTAATTGCAATCTCCATTTTATGTATATATCTTCCATATTTTTTGAATATGTAAAAACCCTTGTCTTCTTTGAGCTATTAGCGTGCTCTTAGACAAGGGTATTGTAGGAAATCCTAGGCTATATTCATTGACATACGTTATAAGACGTAAGGCTAATATAATTACATTAGTATAATAATAAGTATGACTCAAGAACCTATGTCCTCTATTGCCTTAAGCATTATTATTGCTCTGTTCGAGCCGATAGCGAGCCGAAGCTTGCCATTCGTTGTAAACTTGCGACCTAACACCCCTGGAAATAAAGACGGAGACATAGCCAAATCCATCTAAGACCGAATGCTAGTTCTTAAAGTATACTGTAATAAACGAAATTGTCAAGTCGCTTGATAGGCGGAATTGTTAATAAATCAAGAAGTTTTAAACAAATTATATTTTGATACTTTTTCTGCGTCGAGGTGTCATAAATCGGATATTTTTTCAAACTAAAAAATAAAGTCATTCTTTGTCTTTATGGCTCAAAATAGCCATTAAATAAACGTTTTTAGTATACGAAAACTTTTCAAACATTTCGAAAATATTTTGAAATACTTGAAAAAAATTCATTGAAATATGATATTTCAGAAAAGAAACGATTTCGAAAAGAGCAAAAAATACACAAAGAATAGAGTAGTTGTAATTATCATGGCAATAAGTATTGTTTTTATAATTAGCATATTGCCTTTTTTTAACTCTCTCAAGGCAAGAATAAGAATGGGAATTGCCGCCACTCTATTAACTGGCTTACCGCCTGTAATAATCAGAATTATTAGCATTGTCGACACATACACAATCAAGTAAGATTTTAATGCTCTATAAATTATTGTTTTATCTTCTTTTGTTAACATATTATTTTATTATTATGTCTAAAATTGATCCGATTAAGCATAGAATCAAAAAGACTTTTAGCTTTAAAAAGTTGCCTTTTTTTACAAGATAAAGTCCGTAACCCATTGTCAAAAGAAATCCGATATAGCCAAAGGTTAAATAAGCCGGTAGCGATGGTGATTTTTTATAATCTAACAGTAAGCCGGATAAGAAGAATAGAACCATAAAAACGAATATTACGGGTCTGTCAATAGCTTTGTGTATTTGACTTCTCTGGTTTTAAAATATTGAGCCGCTTTTTTTTAAAAATTATTCCAATAAATTATTTTTTCATAACTCGATCCGGTCAGCATGCATGACGG
>Ga0074195_1003857_pt1 | contig 13315 bp, 3 predicted proteins | sample EPASupsiteHSE623_FD_64525 | JGI IMG/M metagenome (GOLD analysis project Ga0074195, IMG submission 64525) | Bioremediated contaminated groundwater from EPA Superfund site, New Mexico - Sample HSE6-23 | ecosystem: Environmental > Aquatic > Deep subsurface > Groundwater > Contaminated ...
AAACAGTTTTTCGTGTAGTTCAATTTATTCAGGTGCCATGGTGCTGTATACCAAAACAGTATTAATTCCACCAGGTACATTAACCGGAAGTTATTATCTTCTTTTTTATTCTGATAATAGCGGGACTATTTCTGAACCAGATGAAGTAAATAATATAAATTATCTTCATGTTACTGTTTCGGGCCCAACAGCCGACCTTAGTTTTACAACTTTCAGCACATCTACAGATACTATATGTCCTGGTAACTATTTAACGGCTTCGTATTCATTATTAAATTCCGGCAACTCATCTACAGGAGCTTCATTTACAAATAGTTTGATCTTGTCAAACGATAATCAGTACGATGCATCAGATGTTGTTATTGATAGTTATACATCATCTGCCCTTTCTTCAAGCGGAACATTCAATGCAAGCAGGAGCATTCAGATTCCGGGTATAACTAACCCCGGAAATTATTACTTATTATTCTACACGGATTTCAATGGTAATGTGGTTGAAGTAAATGAAGCTAACAATTTAGCCTCGTTATTAATTACAGTTGATACTACCCTTAGCGATATTATTGTCACCTCTCAAACAGTACCAGCGGTATCACTAATTGGATCAGTTGTTTCATGTGATATAACTATCAGCAATAGCGGGCATTTATCGTCTGGGACCACTGAGTTGGGAATGTATTTAAGCCATAACAGTATTCTTGATGCAAGCGATGTTCTTCTTACAACGGTTGTTATTCCTTCAATTAATGCCGGAGGTAATTATCCGACCAGCATAAATGTTTCTATCCCCGATACAATAAATCCTGGGGACTATTATATGATTGGGTATGCCGATCTCAATAATGTAGTTAATGAGGTTGTAGAAACAAACAATACATTTTACAGCTCGTTTAAAGCCGGCTATGCGGGTGAAGATCTGATAACCCAGAGTTGTTCAGTATCGTCCGGAACACTGCTTATTGGGAACAATTATACGTTTAATGGAAACCTGTTTAATCAGGGTATACAGAACTCTCTGCAAACCCCGGAGGTTGGTATTTATTACAGCACAGACAATACTCTCGATGGAACAGATATTTTTATCGGATCAACAAACCTGCAGCAAGGCATAAATGCCGTTTCAGGAACCACTTTCAGTTCTGGTCTTGTTATTCCTTTGACAGTTCAAACAGGAAATGGTTACATATTATTCTTTGCAGATTATGAGCTTGAGGAATCTGAAAGTAATGAGAATAATAATACCTGCTTTGTTCAGGTAAGTATAACTGACACATTAACCGGGTTTGCCAATTCTCAGTTATCAGAAGCAATAATTGTTTATCCAAATCCTGCAAAGGATTATTTTGAAATAAAACCCGGTGATGTTGAGGTTCTGCGGGTTGAAGTCATTTCAACAGATGGAAAAACGTTACTAAATACTGAAAAATTGCATGTTTGGACTGGTGGGTTGAGCGCCGGGGTTTATCTTGTACGGATACACACTACCAATGGGATAGTTAACAAGTATATATGTAAGATGTACTAGAGTATGGTAAAATTCTTTATTGTATTTTTTGCCTTTATAATGGCAAATTCATGGTTTCCTGATGATCTGAACAATAAAATTGGTTCAGATCATAAAATGATAAGTACAAAACCGGTATATGCCAAAATAGGTAATGACTTTGTCCGGTCGGTAAATGCTGATGGCTTCGAAAATCCTGAAGGTATGTACTTTGTTGTCGAGGAATGGAATTTAAAAATTGAAAATTCAATTAAACACCTAAAAGAATACAATAGTATTTACAACAATGCTACAGAAGTATTTGCAAAATCAATAAAGGTCAATAAAAGAGAAGGGTATATTCAGGAGCTCTCACTTAAAGATTACAAACATGTTGTTTTTCAGATACTGATAAGCGATTCTGAACAAACATATCTTATAGAAACAGGATGCCCTGAATCTAAAAAGGATGAATTAATTAAAATAATTAAAACTATTGCTGTTGAAGAATGAAAGGTAAGATTATAAAAACAGGTATTATATTGTTTCTGCTTATTAAGGCATTGTCTTCATTATATTCACAAAACAATTATATTGTTCAGACAAAGGGTACTGAATTTGCGTTTGGATTTATGGAACAATACAATTTTTCGAACGCAATTGGCACAGAAAGATATGATGTTTTTGTTAGTGCAGATCAGGCAACCACAGGAGTATTGAGTATACCGGGCGCCGGATATCAGACAAGCTTTAGCGTCGCACCAAATGTTACAACAATTATATCTGTTCCATATAGTACAGCAGAACATTTAACAACAGAAGTTGTAGAAAATAAGGGAATATATGTTGTTACCGAAGATACTGTTTCTGTTTATGCTATTAATTTCATGAAGTATACTGCCGATGCCACTTTGGTTTTTCCAATAAATGCGCTTGGTACCGAATACAGAGTTACAGGATATGAGGGCTTGAACGATTACCTTTTTCCTACTTTACTAATAGTTGCTACTGAAAACAATACTTATATTGATATTACTCCATCAATACAGACTATGGGAGGGCATATGCCCGGAGTTACTTACTCTATATTGCTTAACAGGGGACAATCATACCAGATAAAAGCAAAAAACAATTACGAGGAGTTTACAGGAACGGTAATAAAGGCTAGTGCTTCAAGCGGACCATGCAGGCCATTTGCCGTATTTACAGGGAATATGTGTGTTAATATACCTTCAGGATGTACTGCGTGCGACATTTTGTACGAGCAGGAACAACCCGTTCAGGCGTGGGGTAATGAGTATATGATAGCACCTATTAAAAATACCAGTCATTATACTTACAAATTTGTTGTTAACGAGAACAATACCAGCGTAATGCTTAACGGGACCTCTCTTGGAATATTTCAGGCCGGACAAAGTTATGAGGCAAATTATGTTGCATCACCTGTTTTATTAAAATCAAATAAACCAATATTTGTCTCTCAGTTTATGGAGGGAATTACATGCACCGGATGGGGAGATCCCTCCCAAATAATGATAAATGATATAAATCAAAAGATTCAAAGAATTACATTTTCTACAGTAAGTTCAACAGTTATTACGAATCATGTTGTTAGTGTCATAATAAAATCATCACATATACCTCAACTTCGTCTGGATGGGATACCGGTTTTATCTGCAAATTTCAATGTTTTTACACCAAATTCGCAATATTCATATGCTCAGCTTACCCTGCCCACCGGGAGTCATACTCTTGAAGCAGACAGCGGGTTTTATGCATACCTGTATGGAACAGGAAGTGCTGAAAGCTATGCATATGCTTTGGGCTCATTCAAAAAGGTAACTACTATCCCTACTACATACGTATATTGTACCAACAGCATGGTAACACTCGTCCCCAGTACTGTTCTTAATAACGACTCGTGGTCTACAATGTCTGACCCCGGCAATATTATATCAACTTCCAGCACATTGTCAATAGTACCAAACACAAGTGAGTCATACATATATTCAGGCTACAATTTACAAAACGGGTGCTTTGAACAATATTATTTTTATGTAGAAATACCTGTAGACCCTGTATTACAAATCACAACAAGTGAAGATACCGTATGCATGTATTCGCAAACACAGTTGAACGTTAATCCCATACCATATTCACCGATTTATACATACAGATGGTTCCCCTCGTATGGATTATCAGATTCCACAATAAGCAATCCGGTTGCTGTTCCGCCATTCAGTATGTGGTATTATTGCGAGGTAAGTACCCCGTCCGGTTGCGCACACTCCATTGATAGTGTATATGTAGTTGTGAAAAACGGAAGTCTGTCGAATATCAGTGTAATGGCCGATCCTGATTCGTATTGCGAAACAGGAACGTCACAAATTGAAGTTTCTGCCGAAAAGATAGTCATTAGCGACGACTTTAATAACGCAACTCCGGGAGGTATGTGGAGTGCAACAAGTGGAGCCGTATTATCTAATTCCTGCGGCAGCGTTTCGGGAAATTCCTTATTGTTTAACGGAACAGGAACAAGGTATGCAAAAACAAACCCCGTAAATGTAAGTTCGGGAGGAAGAGTATACTTTTATCTGAAAATCTCAAACGGGAACTCACCTTGCGGGAGCGCAGAAGCGGGAGAGGATGTTATACTTGAGTATTCGGTAAACGGAGGAGTTACGTTTTCCGGAATACAGCTTTATACTGTAAGCGATTACCCAAACCTTAGTTTTGTAAGTACTACAATACCCGTACCGGCACAAACAAATTCTACTATATTCAGATGGAGGCAGGTTTCATATTCTGGCATTCAGAATGATGACGTATGGCTTATTGATAATGTTTATATAGGTGTTCAGAGTAATACCGGACTCTCAATAAACTGGTCTCCGGGTACAGGACTATCGTCAACAAATTCATTTAATATAACCGCTTCACCTTTGAATACTACCGAGTATAATTATGTAATATTTGACAATAACTATGGATGTGTGTATCATGATTCGGTATTAATTGATGTAGGCCATAATTTTTTACTTTCAACAACTCCGGATGATACATTATGCCAGCTGTCGGGAATACAATTGCATTCTATTCCATCTTCACCCGGGAACTATACATATTTTTGGTCACCATCAACAGTTCTTGATTATAATAACATTCAGAATCCTGTTGCTACACCTGATATTACTACTCAGTTCTATGTCACGGTTACATCTTCGCAAGGATGCGTGGCAAACGATTCAGTGAACATTAATATTCCACAATTATTTGATTTTAGTATTGTTGTTGATCCTGATTCTGTATGCAGTGGTACCCCTGTTCAAATTGAAACAGATATTTCAAAGTGTTGTCAACTGACTACAAGTACATGTTCTGCAACCACATCGGCAAACATAGGCTCAGGTACAACAATTAATACAAATAATTCTATTTACCATGGTTCAACTCTGAATGCCCGATCGCAATTGTTTTTTACAAAAGCTGAGCTAAATGCTATAGGGATGGTAGGTCCTACTACAATCAGTTCAATCGGGTTTTCAATCAGTTCAATCAGCGGCAGTAACATTTATCAGCAATTTAAAATTGATATCGGATGCACAGGCCAGCTTATTAATGGAACCTTTAATCAGAATCTTATAAATGTATTTACTCCTAAAAATATTTTACTTACAACTGGAATTAACTATTATCCACTTGACTATAATTATATATGGGACGGAGTTTCAAACCTAGTAATCGATGTTTGTTTTAATAATAATGTTGCTTCGTCGAATTCCGGAGTATATGTTACAAACTCAACATCAGGATATTATATTACCGACTATAATACATCTGCTTGTAATTCATTCTCAGGTACGGTTAATACAATAAGACCCAACACCTATTTTAAATTTTGCCCTGTAATTCAGAATAACCAATTCATTTATAGTTGGACACCATCCTCTACAATTAATTTTGATACTGTATCGAATCCAATAGCAACGCCCTTGCTTCCCACCTGGTATTATGTTGATGTATACGACCCAACTATAAATTGCCATATTACTGATAGCGTATGGGTTCAGGCTGGTCATAACTTCGAAACATATCTTAACGATTCAATAAACAGTTGTACAACAAGCGGGGTAATGCTTTCTGCAACAACTTCACTACCCGGAATATATTCTTACCAATGGTCCCCGACTTCGTTTTTATCAAATTCTGCGATCTCGAATCCTGTAGCCACTCCATTGTCCACAACAGAATATATTGTTACTATTACTTCTTCTGAAGGCTGCTCAAAAACAGATACTGTTACCGTTGGTGTCAGTGTTCCATATTTATATACCTTTTCCGCATTACCGGAGTTGGATACAATTTGTTATCCGGATTCTATCCAGATCACAACATCACTGTATGGGGGATGCGGACTTAATTCGAATCCCTGTATGGGTTCCTCTACGACTCATATGGTTGGCTCTGGTAATGCATGTTCGGCTATGAACAGTATTACTCCGTTCAGGGGGACATATACAAGCAGCAAAAGTCAGTACCTGTATACCAAATCAGAATTGAATGCTGTTGGTATTTACGGACCAACAACAATTAGAAAGATCGGATTTAATTTGTTTTCAGTTTCATCGCCAACGACATATAATAATTTCACAATTAAAATTAAATGTACTACAACAAACGTCCTTAACTCCGTTTTTGAAACCGGGACCATGACGGTTTTCTATCCTAAAACGATTACATTAACAACCGGAGTAAATATGTTTGTTCTCGACACAGCCTATACTTGGGATGGTGTTTCGAATATTATTATAGAATTATGTTACAATAATCCTACAACAGGGGCTAATTCTGTAATATACTATAATACCACATCATATGTTAGCAGTATATATACCTATGGTTCTTCAGTGTGTAATGTCACAACAGGCAGCAACTCGTTAAACAAGCCGCATGTATATATAGATTATTGTGAGGCAATTACAACATATAATCTTCAGTACTCGTGGATCCCTTCAATCGGGCTAAGCTCCGATACCATAGCCAACCCGGTTGTAGAAGAGTTGCTGAGTATAACATATTATGTTCAGGCAATTGACACATTAACAGGTTGTGTAATGAGGGATAGTGTAGAGATTTTATCTGCAAATCCGCTGACACTTAATATCGGAAACGATACTACGATATGCTCAAATGACAGGATTTTCCTGACAGCACAACCCGGATTTAATGGTTATTTATGGAGCAATAACAGTACAGGGCAATCAATTATTGTTTCACAGCCAGGAACTTATTGGGTGCAGGTGCATGATTTCTGTTCTGTTCAGACTGATTCAATTACTATTACAATGGTTGACCCGCATCCTATAGTAAATCTTGGTCCCGATACAACACTTTGTTTTGGAGACACTCTTTTATTGAACGGATATAATCAGGAATTTCTGAGTTATGCTTGGAACAACGGTTCTGATGACTCTGCAATTTTTGTTACCGACCCCGGAGAGTACATACTTGTAGCTAATAATTTATGCGGAGTTGGAAGAGATTCTGTAAATGTGACCGTCGATTACCCATCATCCCTGAATCTTGTATCCGATACAATAATTTGCAATGCAAATACACTTGTAATAGAAGCTGATACAGGCTTTACTTATTATGAATGGAATACAGGTGAACATAGTTCAGCAATAATTGCAGACAGTAATGGTTTGTTTATAGTTAATGCAATAAACCAATGTGGCTCGGATGCTGATTCAATTATAGTTAGTTTTGCGGAAAATCCGGTCGCAGATCTGGGACCTGACTTCAAGCTATGTAACGGAGACTCAATTGTAATTACGGTTGCTGATCCGGAAATAGAATTTTATTTATGGAATACTGGTTCAACAAATGATTATTTAAATGTTTTAACAGGTGGGGGGTATTCTGTAACTGTTACAAATTTCTGTGGCGTTGATACCGACAGTATAAATATTGAGCAGGTTGAATTGCCTCAAATAAATATAATATCAGATACTTCTATATGCGAAAACACTATACTTCAAATAGATGTTTCGTTTTCCGGAAATGAGTTTTACTTATGGTCAGATGGTCAGACAGGTTCAAATGCGACGTTCTCAGATTCCGGATTGTATATTCTAACTACAGGAAATATATGCGATACACTTACCGGATCATTTAACTTGGACATAATACTTCTACCTGTTGCTTTACTACCTAATGATACTAATTTGTGCGATGGAGACAGCCTTGTCATTAATGCATATCAGCAACAAAATAACTCTTACATCTGGAACGGTATTCCGGCAACATCTGAAATTGTTATTTCAAACGAAGGATTATTCAGCCTTGTTACGAGTAATGTCTGCGGGTTGGATTCTGATTCGGTTTATGTTGCATTCATTCAAATGCCTGTTATTATCTTACAAAGTGACAGTGTCCTTTGTGAAGGTACAAGTATCGTTCTTGACCCAGTTGCTCAAAATGTAAATGAATATCTTTGGCAGGATGGTTCAGCAGATTCAATTTATATCGTTACATCACCGGGAATTTATATTTTAGAGGGAAGCAATAACTGTGGAATTAGTATTGATAGCGTTAATATTCAGGGGATTTTATTGCCGTCAGTTTCACTATTGCCTCAACAGTATTTATGTTTGGATGATACAATTACATTGGATGCCTATAGCCAGCAAAATGATTATTATATCTGGAGTACCGGCGACAGTTCGTCGGCTATAGATATAATACGTGAAGGAATGTATTCAGTTACTGTATCAAATATTTGTGGAAGTGTTGCCGACACATCAATAATAACTTATATAAAGAACCCTGAAATTAGTCTTCCCGGAGATACCGTTGTGTGTAACGGACAGTCAATTTTATTAGACCCTGTTCAGGAAAATGTTAGTGAATATCTTTGGAACAACGGAGGCTCGGATTCATCTATTTATGTTACTTCCGGAGGCACTGTATGGGTTACAGGAAGCAATGAATGCGGTTCCGAAACCGATACAATTATTATATCTCAGGTGTTTCAGCCCGAACTGGTACTTGTAAATGATACAATAATCTGCAAAGGAGACAGCTTTTCGGTTTCTGTTTACCCCGATTATTATACTTATTTATGGAATAATGGGTCTGTAGAAAATGAAATTACAGTAAATTCATCAGGGCATTATTCACTTCTGGTTACTGGTCCTTGTGGAATCGATTCGGCTGGATTTTCTGTTACTGATGAGATTAATTACCCTGTTAAACCTTTCGGTGAAGATACAACTTCCTGCTCTGAAACTATTCTTCTTGATGCATTTAATACCGGGTGTACATATTTATGGTCTACCGGAGATTCAACTCAACAGATAATAATTAATCAGGAAGGACAATACAGCGTTATTGTTGGCAGGTACTATTGTTTTATTTCCGACACAATTGATGTGGAATTTAAAAATGTAAGCATATATATTGATTCGCTAATAAAGACATGTAATTCTCTGGTTACCCTTGATCCTGTAATCGCAGGTGCTACAGGATATAATTGGTCAACAGGCGATTCAACTTCTACTTTAGCTGTAAATCAAAGTGGACAATATTACATTACTGCATATAATCAGTATTGTTCGGCAAATAAAGAAATTAATGTAATTATTCTATCTGACGGTAAGGAACTGTTTCCAAATATTTTTACACCTAATGGCGACAATTTCAATGAAATATTTAAACCTGAAATTTCTTTTGTTCAGGAATACAATATTGAGATTTTTAACCGCTGGGGACAGCTTATGTATCAGACAACAAATCCCGATGAAGGATGGGATGGCCGTTATGAAGGTGATGAATGTACACCAGGAGTATACTATTATTTAGTAAGGTATAAATCGATGTGTAGTAACGAAGAGAAAGTGGTAAAAAGCTTCTTTATTTTAAGGAAATAAACGCCATATTGAACACGCAAACGAAAGATTATTAATCAAGCAGAATACTTTGAAGCTTTGCTGTTTATGACGATAGGTCATCCAAATTATATACCCTATAGTAACACTGTGTATGACCGAAGACTGAAAGCTTAGAAAAACGTGAATTTTCTATACTTCGTTTATGGCATTGTAATCAGTGATCAGTAATTGGTTGCTTTTCCGTTATATTAAAATCCACCAGGACCATACTGATTACCGATTACAAAACTACCGATTACAATTACTCAATAAGAACAAACGCCGCCCAAAAATACAGGTCATACTTCTTCCTCATCTCCTTCTGTGTTTCGTTAAAAGAAGTACGCACATCTTTCGATTTAAGCAGTTTTTTGTAAAACATTTCCATGAATTCAACGGTTTCCTTGTCAGGGACCTGCCATAAACTCATTATAATATATTTTACTCCTGCCATTTTAAAAGCACGCTGCAGCCCATACACACCTTCACTTCCGCGAATATCTCCCAAACCTGTTTCGCAGGCAGAGAGAACCACCAGATCTGTATTTTGCATATTCAGATTAGAGACTTCGTATGCCGTTAGAACTCCCTCGTTATCAGTTCTTCCCCAGTCTTCACCCCAAACACGGTTTGCTCCCGCAAACACCAGCCCGGAGCGCATCATAGGATTCTTGTTGTTTACGAACATCCAGCTTCCGAATCCGCCAGAGCCACGGAATATCTGTTTTCCGTTCTCAACTTCATCCACAGCAACTTTTTTTGCTATTTCAGGTTCGGGGTAAAAGAAACCGTGAGTTGATATATGCAATACCGAAGGGGCTTTAGTTGAATCAAACAGCATTTTAAAATTCTCTTCCTTAGCTTCTTTCCCTGAAAATGAAATGCATGGTACTTTGTTCTTTTTTAATTGTTTTTCTATGCTGGTCTTTTCATTCATAGTGCCGGGTAAATACTTCCAGGCCTCAGTTTTTACATTGTTGGGATTGTAATCTATTCCTCCGAATACAACAGCATTCATTTTCAATTCTTTTGCATCATCCTTGCTTATGAGCTTTCCGGTTGTAGTTACCTGGTGAAGATTGTATAGGTCACAAAGCATGTTCCCTTGTCCCTTTGTTAATGCGGCAAAGGAGATCTTATTAAGAACACCTGCAGGGGCAAAATATACAGTATTAATCCCAGAAAGAGAAGGTTCAAGGGGCTTCCAAATGAGGTCGTATAGCGCGTTGCTGTTGTTTCCGTATAAATAACTTACTGACTTAAACCCTGTGCCTGCTGATCTGTCGAGTAAAATTTTCAACTCAATGTCTTTGAACAATTCGACAGAGAAAGGAATTTCGCAATCAGGAGTTATTACAAGCGCTGCATATATTGTAGTGTCTGAGTTTTCACCCGACGAAAAATTTATGAACTCAATTGCTGCTTCGCCAACTTTAAGTCCTTTTTGTACATCTTTCCATTTGTACCCGAACAGATTATGAATACCGGCAAATTCAGACGACACACGAACAAGTCTTCGTTCCTGCTCGTTTGCCTTTTTTTCCAGATCAGAAATAAGCGAATCATGATTTGCTTTTTCTGTGCCATGCAGGGAAGATATCTGGTCCCTGTATTGCTTTAGCAACAGGTATGCATCTGTGATTTCTTTTGTTTCCCCTCTCTTTGCTGCTTCAAGAACAGAAACGGTTGAATTAAGCAATAACCCCTTAAGTAGAAGTTCATTGTCGTAACACAACTCAATAAGGCTATCCCTTTGAATATCCGAAACACCTTCATTAAAACCCTTGCTCAAAAAACCAAATTTTCGAATATCGTTAAATATTCCCTGTACAACATTCAGATATTGTTCTTTATCTTCTTCACTCATTATTTCAAAATTATCCTCTATAAGTTCAAGAGTTAAATTTTGAGATTTCATAATCAAATTAAATGCTTTTTCGGGAGATCCGGTTTTATGATATGCTTTGGCGAGTATAGGATAATTACTGGCGAGGTCTGCTTTGTTGCCTAGTTTTTCTTCAATTTCAAGAGATCTTTTCAAAAACGAAACAGCTTCAGGATAATTCTTCTTATCCCACGCAAGTAAACCAAAATTATGTAAGCACTTTGAAATGCCTACACTGTCACCCAATTCTTCGCATATTTTTAATGAGCGAATTAGGTAATCTGTAGATTCATCGTAGTTATTCAACTCTCTTGCAACTATACTCAGATTAAGCAGTGTAATTGAAACGCCTCCCTTGTTTCCTATCTGTTCTTTGATGTTTAATGACTTTTCATAATATGAAATTGCTTTTAAAACATCACCTTTGCTGTAAGAAACTATCCCCAGATTGGTTAAACAGGTTGCAATACCGTCCTTATCTCCGATTTCTTCAATGATTTTTAAAGATTTCTGATAGTATGACTCTGCTTCTGTATAGTTGCCCTGGCTTTTTGAAATTATTCCTAAGTTATTTAAGCACTTTGAAATACTGCTTTTATCTCCCAGATCTTCAAAGATTTTAATGGCCTGTTCGTTATAAGAAATGGCTTCAGGATAGTTACCTTTCTTTCTGGCGATTATCCCAAGATTGGTCATACAGTATGCTACCTGACTTTTATCGTTCAATTCTTCGGAGATTTTCATTGATTTTAAATAGTAATTAACAGCATCCTCATAGTTGCCCTGATTTTCAGCAATAACACCCATGTTTTGTAAGCAATATGAAATATTTCGGGCATCTTCCATCTTTTCGAATAACTTCAATGCAGTTTTAAAATATGAAATAGCTTCAAAATAATTGCCACGGTCAGATTCTACCAATGCAAGATTATGCAAACATATCGACACGCCTTTTTTGTTCCCCAATTCCTCAAATGCTTTAAGAGAACGTTTAAAATAAGTTACAGCATCAGAATAATTTCCCAGATTCCATTCTACAAGACCAAGATTATTCAATGTCCGGTTAATACCTGTTTTGTCTTCAAGAATTTCAAAAACTTTCAATGACTTCTTATAATAAAAAGCTGCCAGAGAATAGTTTCCCTGATTTCTGGCAATAATACCACAGTTCAACGTTCCGGAAGCGTTGTAATAAGCTTTTTTTGGAAACTTTATAATTGTTTCCTGCAAAAGGCCAGTATCAGAAGCCATTGAAAAGCACCACATTGCAGAGTCTGGCTTTGTATCCTTATACAAATTACCTAAAGAGAGATATGTCTTTAAAAGTATAGTGTCATTTTCAGTTCCGTTTAAACCCGGAATTGAATTTGCTATTTTTTTAAGAGAATCAATTTTAACCTGAACCTGACCATTAACCGGTGAAAGAAATATCAAAAAAGAAAAAAGAAAAAAGGCAAACCGCATGTTAGAAAGGTTATTCAATTAATACAAACGAGCCCCAAAAATACGGATCATATTTCAATCTCATCACTTTTGCGTTTCAATAAAAGTTTTACACGCGTCTTTTTCCTTTATATGTTTTGTATAGAAAGTTCCATGAGCTCAACCATCTCCTTACCGTCACCTGCCACAAACTCATGATGATGTATTTTACACCGGCCTTTTTTTAAGTACAGTAAAAACTCTTCTGCTTTGTCGTAAAACCCCTGCTGTTTACATAAGGCCAATATTGTAGTAACAGCTCGCAAGCGACTGACTATAATTGAAGCAGGACTTGTAGGTTTCACAGTCTGGAAGCCATCCGGGATATATCTTTACACACTGGTCATATAATTCAGCGACTTGTCGTAATTTCCCAAGTACCGGTTTACGATTCCCATGTAATGCAATGCCATTGCCTTGTACGACAACTATTTTCCCCACATTATCATTCCCGGAGACTGCTTTGTAAGATTTCTGTCGCAGATGTCTTTTGCTATCTTGTAAACATCTAATTTCCAATCCCAATCCAAATCC
>Ga0074195_1003860_pt1 | contig 13306 bp, 11 predicted proteins | sample EPASupsiteHSE623_FD_64525 | JGI IMG/M metagenome (GOLD analysis project Ga0074195, IMG submission 64525) | Bioremediated contaminated groundwater from EPA Superfund site, New Mexico - Sample HSE6-23 | ecosystem: Environmental > Aquatic > Deep subsurface > Groundwater > Contaminated ...
TGGGAATTTAAATGAAAATCGCCGATCTTGAACTTCCCGGGGCCGCGTTGATCGACGCGGAACCCTTCCATGATAACCGCGGCGTCTTTTCCCGGTTTTTCTGCGTCCATGAGCTCAGAACTGTTCTTGGGGACAGGTCGATTGTGAATGTCAATTTTTCCCGCACGTTAGCTAAGGGAACAATTCGGGGGATGCACTTTCAACGCCCGCCCCATGCCGAGACGAAATTTGTCCGGTGTATCCGGGGTCGGGTTTTTGACGTCATTGTCGATATGCGCGACGATTCCGCGACCTTTATGCGCTGGCATGGAGAAATGCTGTCGGCGGAAAATATGCGGATGCTGGTGGTTCCGGAAGGTTTCGCCCATGGTTTTCAGGCCTTGGAAGACGATAGCGAGCTGCTTTATTTAACGACGGCTTTTTACAATGCTTCGGCCGAAGGTGGATTGCGTTATAACGATCCCTTACTCGGCATCCGATGGCCGCTGCCCGTGGAAAGTATTTCCGAAAAGGATGCCTCTCATCCTCTCCTGGAATCGCGCACGGAATTCAATAAACGGGGAAAGTAACATCATGGTTGTCCAGGGGGCATTGTGGTCGTCGCCGTAACGGGAGCGAGCGGTTTTATCGGCCGGCATGTTCTGGCGGAACTGCGTGGAAAACGGGTTGACGTTGTCGCGGTCACCCGCGACGCCGCCCGTTTGAAAGAGGCCTCTTCCGGCATTCGTGTGGTGGAAATGGACCTCGCTGTGCCGGAGCCGGACAGTTTTGTTCGGATGGGCTGTCCGGATGTCTTGATTCATCTCGCCTGGGATGGTTTGCCGAACTACAAATCGCCGTATCACGTTGACGCGGAATTGCCGAAACAATACGGCTTTTTGCACTCGCTCGTGGCCTCCGGCCTTGGTTCCTTGTTGGTGTCGGGGACCTGTTTCGAATATGGAATGCATTCGGGCGTGCTCGCGGAAGAGATTACGCCTTGTCCGAACACTTCTTATGGGCGCGCCAAGGATACGCTTCGTCGGCAACTTGAAATTCTAAAGTCCGACAATCCGTTCAATCTTACCTGGTGCCGACTTTTCTATATGTACGGTGAAGGGCAAAGCGCCACTTCGCTTTACTCGCAGCTCAGAGATGCCGTGAGGCGTGGTGACGCGGTTTTCAACATGTCCGGCGGCGAACAGTCGCGGGATTACCTTTCGGTTACGGACGTGGCCCGCGGGCTCGTCGATTTGGCGCTGTCCGCCAGGGATCTGGGCATCGTCAATATCTGCTCGGGGAAACCGATCTCGGTACGTGACTTAGTCGAGCAATGGCTTGTTGCAAATGGATGGAAAATCGAACTTAACCTTGGCTATTATCCGTACCCCGATTATGAGCCCATGGCATTTTGGGGTGATGCAACCAAGTTTCGCGAAGTATATTCCCTCGGCAAGTAGATGGAGATGGCCATGGCGGATGCCGGTAAATCGTTTGTTGACACCATGATCGAGCGTTTCACTGGCCGGGATGTTTATCTCTGGGGGGCCCGCCAGGATGGATTAAGCATGTGCCGCGTACTGGAGCGTCTCGGCCGACGTTCCGCCGGCTTTATCGATAGCAGCGTGTCGTTGCAGGGGAAATCGATTCTCGACTATCCCGTTCATGCCCCGTGGGATGTCCTCGTAAAGAGTGATCCGAAACCCTATATCATTATTACCTCGCCATTTTTCGCCGATGAAATCTCCGAACAATGCAGCGCCGCCGGTTTTAAAACTCCGGATGATTTCATCGGACATGCCGAGATACAACGCTTCGATTATCAGATCGACATTTCCGGCCCCTGCAATCTCCGTTGTATCTCCTGTCCGCAGGGGAATTTCGCGAGAAAACCCAAGCACGGCTTCATGGATGCGGATACTTTTGAAAAGGTTCTGACAAAAATCATCCAAGAAGATCCGTTTGTCGGCGCCGTAAGCCTCTATAACTGGGGCGAGCCTTTGCTCAACCCGCACCTGCCCGAGATCATCCGGATCGCCAACGAAAAAACTATTCATACGGCAATCTCCAGTAATCTCAACATCGAAAAAAGCTTTGTCGAAGTTATCAAGGCGCGTCCTACATGGTTCCGGGTTTCGGTTTCCGGGTTCGGCCCCTCTTATGAAATCACCCATACCGGGGGGAGTTGGGAACTGCTCTACCGTAATCTCCATCGGCTTAAGGAAGTAAAGGATGAATATCACCCGGATTTGCAGGTGGAGGTTTTTTATCACATTTATCGCCACAACAATGGCGACGATTTCCATAAGATGCAGGCCCTTTGCGACCAACTGGGATTTACCTTCCGGTTTCGTCATGCCGCCCTGGCTCCCCTGGAAAACATCGAAGCCGTCATTGAAGGGCGCAGTCTGAGTCCCGAAGCTCGGCGAACCCGAGAATTGCAGATTTTTCCGGTTGAGGAAGCGATGGAAATCGCCAGAAGCCAGAAGGATCGGCCCTGTTTCTATAAGCGATGCCTCTGGATCACCTGGGATTTGCGGGTAGCGCAGTGCATGGAGTGGTTTACCCCGGAGCTCAGTCTGGTTCCGGGAGACTTTCTCTCCACCCCGTTGAGCGAGATCATCGCCGCCCGTGAAGATAACGATTTCTGTCGACGCTGTCAGGAGAAGGCCATTCATCGTTGCTATGTCGTGTACGGTGACGAAAAGCTGGTTCACCGGCGGGAGAGTGTCAAGCTGTGACCATCAAGGCGATTCAGTTAGGCGCGCCGGAATTGGCCCGGTTGATTCATGGGCGGCAGCTCTATATCTGGGGGGCCTCTATTGTCGGTTCCGGTATTTGCCGGGCCTTGGAGCGTTGCGGTTTTCCGCCCGCGGCATTCATCGACAGCAGTGCGCGGCTGAAGGGTAAAACTACCTTGGGATACCAGGTGTTGTCCCCCGGCGCGGTGCTCGATGAGCCGGCCTCGCGGGATAACGCGTTCATTGTAATCGCCTCGGGTCACTATGAAGCCGAGATCGCCAGGCATTGCCGGGGCGCCGGGTTGTTGCCGAATGAGGATTTTATCTCGGCGCGCGAGCTTTCCCCCCTCGACCCAAGCGTCGATGTTTCCGGTTTCTGTAACCTGCGCTGTATCAGTTGTCCCCGCGGTAACTATGAAGAACAGCCGCCCCGTGGTTTCATGTCGGCGTTCATCTACAATCGGGTGCTGGAAAAACTTCTTCGCGAGCTCCCCTTCATGGGGAATATTCAACTCTACGCGTGGGGGGAGCCACTCTTAAATCCTGAAATCGCCCAAATAATCCGCGGCACCGTGGAGCGCGGCGTGTTGTGCGCCATTTCGACCAACCTGAATCTGCGCAAGGATTTTGATGAGGTTGTTCGTGCCCGTCCCGACTGGATCAAGGTATCGGCTTCCGGATTCGGCCCGCATTATGAAGTGACCCACACCGGTGGCGATTGGGATCTGTTTTTGTCGAACCTCAAAAAATTAAGCGATTTGCGGCAGCGCGTGCATCCCGAAATGTATGTCGAGGTCAACTACCATCTGTATAGGCACAACCTGGGCGATGAGTATTCAAAGATGGCCGATCTTTGCAAGGAGCTTGGTTTTGTCTTCCGGCCGAACTGGGCCTATCTTTATCCTCTCGATAAGGTGATGGATTATTGCGAGGGCCGGGAGTTGGGTTCCGAGGCCCGGCAGACCTTGGAGATGATGCTTTTGGGCATTGATGAGGGATTGGCGCGGGCTCAAAGCCAAGCCGATCTTCCTTGCGCCGAGGAACGGTGCTTTCCGATCTCCTGGGATTTGCGGGTTCGCGCCTGCGGGGCTTATTTCTGGCCGATCGTTTCCGAGAACTTCCTGGCGGAACCGATGTCGGCAATCCTGGAACGAAAAATCAAAAGCGGCCTGTGCGCGCAATGTAAACGGCACGCCCTTCATCGTTTCACCAGCGTATATCTCGAGGAAGCCCATCCGCTTCGTGAGCCCCCGGGAGTGAAGCCATGAGCTCAACCGTTCCGGATAGTTCGCCGCATGCCTTATGGACAAGACTGGGAACGCGGCGCCTCTATATATGGGGTGCCGGGCAACAGGGCCGGGGGGTGGCGCGAATCCTGCGTCGCAACGGTCTACAGGTGCGCGGTTTTATCGATTCCAGTCGGCAACTGCACGGCACGGAAGCCCTGGATCTCCCCGTCCTGGGCCCCGAATCGGCCTTGGCGGAGTCTCCGGCGGATGGTCGCCCGTTCGTCATCATCGCCTCGTTCTTTTTCGAAAATAACATCGCCGAGCAATGTCGGCGCTTTGGATTGCGCGACGATATCGATTTCATATCCTACAAGCAATTCAAGCCGTTCGATTATGCCATCGACATTTCGGGCGGTTGCAACCTGCGCTGTATCTCCTGTCCGCGAGCGACTCGCCATGAATTGCATCCCCCGACCGGCTTCATGGCCGCCGCTACCTTTGCACGGGTTCTCGACAAGATCCTTGGCGAGGATCCTCTGGTCGGCAACATTCAGCTCTACCAGTGGGGCGAGCCGCTTCTGAATCCGCAACTTCCCGAGATCCTGCGCCTTGCCAACGCGCGGGGTGTTCAATGCGCCGTGTCGAGCAATTTGAACGTCAATCGCGACCTCGCTCCGGTTATCGAAGCCGGTCCGGCCTGGTTCCGCGTTTCGGTCAGCGGAACCGGCGAGGATTACGAGAAGACTCATACCGGCGCCAGCTGGCGCCGGCTAAGGGACAATCTGGAAGAGCTGTCCCGTTTGAAGGCGAGCCTCAATCCGGAAATGAAGACCGAAATTTTCTACCATATTTACAAGCACAACCAAGGCGAATCCCTCGATCGGGTCCGTGAGCTCTGCGTTCGCCTTGGTTTCGAGTTTCACCCGGTTTGGGCCTACCTCATTTCTCTCGACGATGTGCTGGAATATCTTGAGGGGGGGCAGCTCTCCGAGGAAGCCGGGGAGGCTGCAAGCCTGTTGGCTCTGGATCTGGACCGGGGAATGGCTTTGGCTCGCAAGGAAAGGGACCGGGAGTGTCTCGTTGAACGCTGTATTCATATCAATTGGAACCTTACGGTCAGTCATTGCATGATGTTTTTCTACCCGCGAGACAATATCGCGGCAAAAAATTTTCTTCAAACGCCGCTGGCGGAGATCCAGAAAGCCAGGAAGTCCTGTCGTCTTTGTCGCCGCTGCCGTTCCCAGGCGCTGCATCGCTATTGCAGTGTCTATTCAACCGAGCAAGTGTCGGCGCGGGATGAGAACCCATGATTTCCATTCTCCATGTGACCCCCCATCTTGGCGGTGGCGTCGGCCGGGTTCTGCTGAACTATCTCGATCATACCTTTGCCTGTGAGCATGAGCGGCACTCCCTCGTCTGTCTCGACTACGCGAATCCCGGGGCGGTTGCGCGGGCCGCGGAGATCGGCATCCCCCTCGGGGATCGGATGGCGGGTCGGATGCCTGAACTTCTGAAGCTTGTGGCCCGGGCCGATATCGTGGTGTTGCACTGGTGGAATCATCCCTTGCTTTATGCCTTGCTGGTACGCGAAACCTTACCGGCCGCCCGCTTACTCCTCTGGTCGCATGTCTCGGGCCTGTTTCCGACACAAAATTTCACCGACGAATTGATCCGTTATCCGGATTATTTTGTAGTTGCCTCGCCGGTCAGTTTCGAGGCGCCGGCCCTCAAAAGACTCCAGGCGGCGGAACGCGACCGGGTGCGCTTGATTTTCAGTTGTGCCGGGATCGCGCATGTCGCCTCGGCCCAACCTCTGCCCCATCAAGGGTTCAGGATCGGCTACGTCGGCACGGTGGACTACTGCAAAATGCATCCGCGCTTCATTCAGATGAGCGTCGCCGCCGATATTCCCGAAGCGCATTTTGTCGTCTGTGGCGGCCCCAACGAGGTTGGAATCCGGCAAGAGGCGATCCGTGCCGGGGTCGCCGAGCGCTTCGATTTTCTCGGACAGGTGTCGGATGTGGCGGCGCGACTCGCCACGTTTGATGTCTTTGGCTATCCCCTTGCGCCATATCACTATGGCACGGGCGAGCAGGCCCTCATCGAGGCCCTGGTGGTTGGTATTCCCCCGGTCGTTCTCGGCAACGGCGCCGAACAATATATCGTTCAGGATGGTGTGACGGGACTTGTCGCCAAGGATGAACGGGCCTATTCCCGCGCGTTGGAACAACTCCATCGGCAGCCGGAACTTCGCCGGACGTTAAGTGAAAACGCCCGGCGCGCGGCAAGGGCAACGTACACCATAGAAAGCCTGACGTCTTCCTGGAGTGCTCTGTATCGGGAGTCCCTGAAACGGCGGAAGCGGTCGCGGAGTTGGCCGGGTTCTTGCGAGGGAAGGCCCACGGGTGCTGAAATCTTTCTCGCTTCCCTGGGAGAATATGGGGACGATTATGCGGAGAGCATGGTGCATGAAGCCAATTGCGCGGTCATCGATGCCGATGCCCGCATTGCCGATGGAAGTGAATTGTTCCGATCCAAAACCCGAGGGAGCGTCTTCCATTATCAGTCATTTTTCCCCCATGACCCCTGGCTCAATTTTTGGTGTGGGCTAATGCAGCGCCATGAGGGCAATCGCGAAGACTCCGATCGGTATTTTAACGACGCCGGCAAGCATATAAACGGGGCAAGAATGGGTCGATATCCGCGGGGATCGAAATAGTGGCTCGAAATCATCCATTGACCCGTCCATGCCCCTTGTGCAGCTCGGCCTCTGGCCTTCTGTTGGCGGATCTGCATTTTGCCGTGTTTGATGATTCCGCGATTTCCGGGCATTCAGCGTTGGTCGTCTGTTCAACTTGTGGTTTCGCGTTCTATGACACCTCCTCCCGCCAGGCCGATTTCGATCGCTACTATGAACAAAATGCCTATTACTGTACAGGTACAGCCTCCGGAACGGGTGGTTTGGGAGAAAGAGATCTCGCCCGTTTCGAGAAGCTCTGTGAGCGCATTTCACCTTTGCTCCCCCATAGGCAGGTGGTGATTTTTGATGTGGGATGCGCCAAGGGAGGGCTTCTCAAGGTTCTCGCGCGCAACGGTTACGAACGTCTGTACGGCGCGGATATGTTGCCGGAATGTGTGAACCATGTCAGGGAGGCCTTGGGGATCCCGGCGGAAGTCGGCTCCGCGCTGAAGCTGCCTTTCCCCGAAATCCAGGCCGATGTGCTGATTTATTCGCATGTTGTCGAGCATGTCATTGATTTGTCGGCGTTGGTTGAGTCCGCGCGCCGAAAACTGAACGATGACGGCATTCTCTATGTGGAAGTGCCTGACGCCTCTCGCTATGGGGAGTGCTCGACGCATCCCTACCAAGACCTTTATCTGGAACACGTCAATCATTTTTCCCCCACCACTCTCGCCGCTCTCTTTACCAAAGGCGGTTTTGACGTTGTGCTTGCCGGGCGCTATGAACTCGATGCTTCCACTGGGGGCAGGGTGCCTTGTGCTTGGGCGATATTTCGTAAAGGCGGAGCCGGGAGGACAGGGCCGGATTGGGAGCTTCAACGGCGGCTGACTTCTTATCTTTCCCGATCGGGTCAACATCCGGTCCATAAGGCATTCGCCGCCCTAGCTCAGGCGCGAACACCGCTCTACCTCTGGGGAATCTCCCAATATGCCCTGTTGATGCTGGGTCAGACCGCGCTTGGCCAATGCGATATTCGGGGCTTGGTTGACAAAGATCCCTCGAAACAAAGGCGGACTTTATTAGGGTGGCGGATAGAATCTCCAGAAATACTGATTGGCGCTGGATCTGAAAGTGGCGTAATTATAACGGCGCCGGGATATGAAAAGGCGATAACCGCAGAATTGAAGACGATGGGTTTCCGGGGCATCTTTTTAACGTCGATTGGAACGAAGTTACGTTCTGAACCATAACAAATAGGGTTAGTGCATAATGAAAATCCTGCTGGTTTCGTCTTTTAATTTCGATAGTGTTTCTCGGATTGATATCGCCCCGCCATTGAATTTGCTGTACATAGCCGCGGTTCTTAGAAAATCCGGGGTTTCCGTTGAGCTTTATGATCTCAACCTGGTTTCTGTTTCGGAAATGAATGAAACCGATGAAGAAAGGCTGCGATCATTGCGGTCGAAGCTGATGGAATATAAACCCGATATGTTGGGAATATCCTGCCTGACTACGGCGCATTTCCCATTTATGAGAAGGGTGGCGGCTGCCGCCAAACAGATTCTGCCGGCTGTTAAAATCGTTATCGGTGGTGTACATGCCAGTCTTTTCGCCAAGGAAATATTAGAGAACTGTTCCGATTTTGATTTTGTAATCATTGGGGAGGGCGAGGGGCAAATTACACAACTTGCCCAGGCGATTGAAGGCGGCAGCCTAGAAGATTTGTCGTCTATTCAGTCATTAGGCTGGGTAACGCCTGCTGGAAAGGTAGTTCTTAATAAGAGAAAAAACTATATAGAAAACTTGGATAGCCTTCCTATGCCGGCGTGGGATTTGGTTGATTTCGATTGTTATTACAGGGATCATTCGAATTGGTACAATCCTAAAAATCACGATATCAAAATTTCAATTCCAATATTGTCTACAAGAAGTTGTCCGTATGACTGCAATTTTTGCTCTGCTTATGCGACGATGGGTCGCGGATTCCGGAAGCACAGTCCACGACGCGTGGTAGACGAGATCGAGTATCATATAAACATGTATAACCATAATTACTTCGGTTTTGCCGACGATAACCTTACGCTTGATAAAAAACATGTTCTTGGAATATGTGAGGAAATATCAAGAAGGGGTCTTGATATACAATTCGAGTCTTTTAACGGGTACAATCTCGCTTCTTTGGACGAAGAGGTGGTGAATGCCCTGGCTTCGGTTGGGTGCATTTATGCAATTCTTCCGATAGAGCACGGATCGGATTGGATGCGAAACAAAATCATCGGGAAAAAATTACCCCAAGATAAAATATTTGAGGTGATGAACCTTTATAAAAAACACAAGATTCAGACAAGGGCCATGTTTATCATGGGCTTTCCGGAAGACACCTCGGAAACGCTCGGTGAAACCTTGAAAATGATCGAAGAACTCGGTCCGGATATGGCCGATGTGTTTACCTTGATCCCGTTCCCCGGAACAAGGGTTTTCAGGCAGGTCGTAGAGGAGGGGCTTCTGGTTGAAAATATCGACGAATCACAACTTTGGGCAGGGATGCTCCCTCTTAACACCAAGGGTAATGAATTCTATATCAAGCCTGCTGCGATGGCACTCGATGAGCTGGCGTACTGGAGAAAGACCTTCGACAATATTTCGGCCGAGTTGATTGGAAAAAGGAAAAAATAGTGAAAAAAATATTGTGCGGAGAAGATATCGGTACGTTGTTGGGGAATAGGAAGCTCTATATTTGGGGGAGTGGACATTTCGGCGCCTCGATAAGTAGGGCGCTGATCAGGGCCGGGCTGAAATTGACCGGATTTATCGATAGCAATATGGCTGGACATGAATTCCTTGGCTATGTTGTGGAAAAACCCGAAACGGTATTGGAAAAAGGCAATAAAGACGTTTTTATAATAATTTCAGCTTTTTTATTTACCGATATAATTTCCAGTCGTTGTGATGAGTATGGTTTTTTTCACGGTACAGACTACCTGATTCACGCCGATATTAAAAAATATCATTTTGAAATCGATGTTTCAGGTATATGCAATTTGCGCTGCATAACGTGTCCGCGTGGCAATTCGATTTTTAAAAGGCCGGCTGACCGCATGATGTCGGTCGCCGACTATAAAAAAGTCTTGGATAAACTCATTGTGGAAATCCCTTTTTTGTCGGATGTTCAGCTCTACTCATGGGGTGAGCCTCTGCTTAATCCGGGAATCTCCGAAATGATTTCATATACGGAAGCGAATGGAATCGCATCGGCGGTTTCCAGTAATCTAAGCCTCGAGTGTGATCTCGAATCGGTGCTGAAGGCTAAACCTACCTGGTTCAGAATCTCTCTTTCGGGGGCCGACGAAATACAACTTGCCACAATTCACCGGGGTGGACACTGGGACCTTGTCCTGGGGAACATGAAAAAACTTTCGGAGCTAAGGGATAAATTTGCTCCTAAAATGTTTGTGGATGTCAACTATCACCTTTATCGGCATAATCTCGACGGTGTGCACAAAATAGCTAAACTATGTAAGGACCTTGGTTTCGTTTTTCGGACCAATTACGCGTTTCTCGATCCTCTTGATTTGATTCTCGATTATGCAGAGGGGCAACCCCTTCCTGCTCAGGCCGAGGAAGGAAAGAGATTACTTTTGTTCGATATGGATGAAGCTATCGAGCAATCCAGAAATAGCAAAATATATGATTGCGTATCACAAAACAGTTTTGTAATAGATAGCAATCTTTCATTCAAGCGGTGCACCCATTTCTATAGCGACAAAAAAAATATTCTTTCCGACAACTTTCTCAAAGAAGATTTTAAAAATATTTTAAGTCGTGCTAATTCGTGCGAATTGTGTCTTAGATGCAGGAAGGCCGGAGTGCAGAGGTTTCATTTTGCATATATTGACAAGGGAACGGATTTTGGAGACTTGATGCCATGAAAGATCGATGGGCATTAATAACCGGTTCGTCACGGGGGCTGGGATTGGAGATAGCCTTAAAGTTGGCGCAGTCCGGTTTTCGGATGGTGATTACCGGTCGTAACCATGAAAAACTTTCTCGAGCGATTGAAAAACTTAATTCCGTATCCGGTGCCGTTCATTTATCGGTATGTATGGATCTGATTGAAGATGAATCTCCGGCAAAACTGCGAGAAATACTTGCCGATTCCGGAGTGTCTCCGTCGGTTATTGTCAATAACCTTGGTGGTGGAGTGCCAGGAGATCGGCGAAATATTCCCTTGGATATTTTAAGAGCATCCATGAGGCTTAACCTAGAGGTCGGGGTTGAAATAAATAACCTGTTTTATGATGATCTGAAAAAAAATCAGGGGATTGTCGTCCATATCGGTTCAACGGCATCGCTCCACTATGATGCGCCGCCTGGCTATGTAATAAGTAAGTCGGCTATTAACGCATATGTAAAAAACGCCGCCAGGTCTTTTGCGAAAGACCATATCTGTATCTGGGCTATCCTTCCGGGGATTTTGATGCATGATGGGAGTTATGTGGATAATCTAAAATTATCTGATCCCGATCGTTATGAAAAATTTTTGTCTCAGTCAATTTTTGGCAGATTTACAAGAAGTTCGGAAGCGGCTGATTTTATAGCTAATAATATTATTTATCCTGCTTCAATGCTTAATGGATCATTGGTCCAGTTTGATGGTGGCAAGGAGTAGATTTTATTATTTATTCAAGTTATCTAGATAGTCTAAAGTGCTTATTTTTTGTCAAAAAATAACAGCAGTATAAGAAATCAAGGAGAAAACTAGTGGCAAAAACTCACAGTGAAGAAGTTTCTGTTACTATTGCTATACCAAACTATAACACCTCAACTTATATTGGTGAAGCTATTCAAAGTGCAATTTCTCAGACGTTTTCTAATATAGAAATTCTTATTGTCGATAATGCGTCAACCGATAATTCTCGCGATATTATCAAATTTTGGGCGAAAAAAGATTCCCGCATCGTGGTTCATTGTTATGATGAATTCGTTAAGAGTATGGATAACTGGAATCGTTGTCTAGCCCTTGCACATGGAAAATATATCGTTTTTCTCCATGCCGATGATCGACTCAAACCCAGGTTTGTAGAGGCTGCTTTAGAACTTTATGACCGTTGGCCAAACCTGGGTTATGTCTTGGCTGAAAATGAGATGATTGATGGGGGTGGAAATCTTCTTTATCGACAGCAGTTTTATGAAGGAAGTGCCGTTATTCCCGGCTTGGCCGAAGCTCGTGTGAATTTATTAGGGTGGCATATCGTTCCGGTCCAGATGTTGATAAGGACCGAGTGTATGAAGGCCATAGGCGGATACCATTTTTCCGACGTAATGGCGCCCTTGTTGCTCAATCTGAAATGGGATGTCGGTTATTTACATTCCCCTTTGGTCCAGTATCGTTTGCATGACCAAAGTTCCACAACACAATGCATCAAAGACAAATCCTTGATCATGGCCATCTACCTCACGAAAATGTTGGTCCTGAATCATTGGCTTCCGCCGGAAGCGCTTTACTTGAAGGAGTTGATTGGTCCGGTGATGGAAAAAACCGGGACTACTTGCCTTTCCTTGTATGCCATGAATGTTCTCGGCCGCAACGAGAAGCGCCTATGTCAAGAATACATGGCGTTGGCGCGGGGCTTCTGGCTTGAGGTTGATCAGACTCCGCTCTACCGTTTTCTGGAAGATGCCCTTAAGGAGAAGGAGTGGACGCCGGAAACATTGCAAGAAGCCTGGGCCAGGGTCAGGCCGCCTTCGGCTTTGTCCGGTCCCCCCTATCCGTTGCCAGAAGGGTCTGTTGTTATCCCGATCAGTGTTTGAAAACGCCTGATTCCCCACCGGGTTCGCTCATCTTTTCCGTCGGAGACCTTCATGCTAGCGACCGCCTTTATCGCCCGGCAACTCAAATTTCTGGAGAAGCCTTTATATCTCTATCCCGGTGGGACGATCGCTCCGTTACTGCATGAATGTCGCAATGCCGGGGTCGAGCTGGTTGTCGCCAAAGCCGAACAGGGCGCGGGTTATATGGCGATCGCGGAGGCCCTGCACAGTTCCGGCCCGGCATTCGTCGCGGTCACGAGCGGCCCCGGCGCCACCAATTTGATCTCCTGCCTGGCCGATGCCTGGTACGACAGCATCCCCTTGGTCGCTTTTACCGGGCAGGTTGGGACGGCGGATCTGTCGCGCTCGGCGACCCTGCGGCAGCGAGGTTTTCAGGAAGTGCCCATTATGCGTGTGGCCGAAGCGATAACGAAAGGGTGTTTTCGGCCCGCCTCGCCCGAAGATATGGCGGGGATGATCAGAGACGCCATCCAGTTGGCCTGCGAAGGGCGTCCCGGCCCGGTGCTGCTGGATCTGCCCATGAATATCCAGATGCTTGCCGTCGCGCCGGAACAGGTCGACGCCTTCGTTCCGGCATCGACAGCGCAACCGCCGCCCCGGGCGCTCTCTGCCGAAGCTCGCATTCAGGCCGAAGACGTACTGCGAATGCTGAGAAACGCCGAGCGTCCCGTTCTGTTGGTCGGTGGCGGCTGCCGGGGGAAGGGAACCCTCGTGCAAGCGTTGGCCGAGCGGTTTTCCTTACCGGTTCTTTCCAGCATTCGGGGGTTGGGGGTGCTGCCGACGGATCATCCGCTCAATGCCGGCTGGATCGGCCACACCGGCTACCCTTGGGCGAACAAGGC
>Ga0074195_1003862_pt1 | contig 13289 bp, 9 predicted proteins | sample EPASupsiteHSE623_FD_64525 | JGI IMG/M metagenome (GOLD analysis project Ga0074195, IMG submission 64525) | Bioremediated contaminated groundwater from EPA Superfund site, New Mexico - Sample HSE6-23 | ecosystem: Environmental > Aquatic > Deep subsurface > Groundwater > Contaminated ...
TAAGAATAAAGGGATTGTTTCTTGGATTGGCCGTGAAGTACTGCACAATCCTGTTACATTTTACAACATCACCGGATACAAGCGCACGTGTGAGCTCAAAATTGTTATAGTCCTTGCTGATTCCGATATTCTTTTCAATCAGGTCTGCGGTGATCTCCATTGATCCAACCGGAATGACCAGCAGCAATTTATCAAGCTCATTTGCAATTTTAGAAAGATCATTGCCCAGGAAATCGACAAGCAGGGAAGCTGATTTCTGGTCGGTTTGATATCCCTTACTCTTAAGATACGATGCAATCCAGGCAGGAACCTTATCTTCCCTAAGTTTATCTGCTTCAAGCAATGCGCTTTTCTCAGCCAGCAATTTGGCCAATTTGGTACGTTTATCAACCTTTTTGTATTTATAGGCAAATACCAGGATGGTGGAAGGTACGGCGTTGGTAAGGTACAATTCAAGTCCGTCGAGGTTGCGAAGCTGTTGGGCTTCTCTGACGATAATCACCTGCCGGGATGCCATCATGGGGAAGCGCCTGGCTGATGACAGTATTGAAGGCATATCGGTATCACGGCCATACAATACCAGTTGATTGAACGATTTATCCGCTTCGCTGATTGCGTTGGATGCAATAAAATCAGTAATCACATCGATGAAAAACGGTTCTTCTCCCATAAGAAAATAAACCATTTCAAACTTTCCTTTTTTAAGATCTGCTATTATATTTTCAAAAGTCATCGCCATAATGAATAACTGTATGCAATTCGCTAAATTTACATTGCCAAACGCAATGCATGGATCCGCTAAATTTACCAACATATTTTTTCAGGATAAAGGAAGATAACCAGAAAAAATATATTTTCGACGAAATCAGGCGCAGGTTCGTTCAGCTTACCCCTGAAGAGTGGGTCAGGCAGCACCTTGTAAAGTACCTTATCGATGTGAAGGGTTATCCTCAACCCTTGATTGCTGTGGAAAAGGAATTCCATCAAAACCGACTTAAGCACCGTTATGATCTGCTGGTTTACAACCGTAAGGGTGAACCCCTCATGATCATTGAGTGCAAAGCCTCCACCGTTGAAATAAACCAGAATGCATTTGACCAGGCAGGTCGGTATAATATCAGACACAAAGCACCCTACCTGCTCATTTCAAATGGAAGAAAGCATTACTGTTGCCGCGTGAATCTCCTTAACCGGCAATATGAGTTCTTAAATGAAATCCCGGAATTTGAACAAATGATTTCAGCTCAGGATCGATGAATCATTTTCCCAATCCGCTGCCTGAATGATTTGTTCTTGTCTTCGTGGTGGCCATAGCCATAACCATATCCATATCCGTAACCATAGCCATAGCCCCCTGCACCTGCTTTTTCATCATTGATTACAATACTGAGTTGCTGAATACCTCTTTTTTCAAGATCCCCCATCATGGAGGCAAAGATATTACGGGGGGTCAGATTCTGCCGGACCACCACCAACCTGATATTCGCATATTTTAACAGGAGAAGCGCATCAGAAACAAGTGCAATAGGGGGTGAATCAATGAAAACGATATCATAACGGTCGTGCAGGATTTTAAAAAGTGCCTCCGTGCGCTCAGAAGAAATCAATTCGGATGGGTTTGGTGGTATGGGGCCTGATGGGATCACATCGAGGTTCTCAATACCCGAAGGAAATACAATATCATCGAATGCGGCATTGTTGCTAAGATACCGGCTAAGCCCCTCCTCTGTATCAATTCCCAGGTAATGCCTTATTTTGGCCTTTCGAAGGTCAAAATCAATAACCACTACCTTCTTTTTGTTCTGGGCAAATACGGTTCCGAGGTTCACCGATGTGAAGCTCTTTCCTTCACCTTTGATTGTTGAGGTGATCAACACTACATTTTTCCCTTCAGATCCCTGAAAAAACTGGAAATTGGTACGCAATGACCGAAATGATTCAGCTACCAGAGATGAAGGCATTTCATGCACTACCAAACTTGTTTTGTGGGTATTGTGAATAATATGACCCAGGATCGGTATGTTTGTAATGGATTGTATCTCATGCTTGTCAGCGATCTTATTTCTAAAGAAATCACGGAGATACACCAGGGTTGCCGGGATAAATAACCCCAGCAACAGGGCAACAATGTAATTCATCCTGGGGTTGGGGCTTACCTGGATGAAATCGTCATTTGCCGCAGGGTCGAGAATTTCGTTGGATGGAAGGTTGGATGCCTTGGTAATCTGAACTTCCGACCGTTTGGTCAGAAGAAAGGTAAAAATAGCGTCATTCAGTTTGAATTTTCTTTCAATAACAAGCAGTTCACGCTGGCTACCGGGCAATTTACTGATCTCGGCCTCAATATTCGCAATCCTTGCATCAATTTCCCGCAAGGAAATATTAGAGGTATTGATGATATTGTCAATATTCTCCAGCAGATTCGCTTTAACATCGGCAATTTGCGATTCCAGGGAACCCAGGTAAGGATTGTCTCTAATGGTATTGAATGACATTTCGGTGCGTTCGGCGTACAATCTTGTAAGTTCGATGATGAGGTTGTTCAACAGCGGATCATTGATATCCATGGAGGCTGGTGCAATCAGATCATCGGCCCTGTTGTTTTTCTGAAGGTACTCACGCAGGTAACTATAATACTTGGATTTAACAATCAGGGCTGCCTTTTGATCCTGCAAATCCTCCATTTGCTGATAGGTTTGCTGTGCCTGAAAATCAATGTTCGTTACACCCTGAGTGGTTCGGAATCGTTGAAGCTTATCTTCAGAATAGCGCAGGGAATCTGAAATTCCTTTAAGCTGATCATCAATAAAGGCAATGGTAGAAGAGGCAATCTTATCCTCACGTTCAATACCCTTCTCCAGAAAAATTCCGGTAAGCTTATTAAGGTAATCGACACCCTGCTGTACATTGCTGCAACGCAATGATATCTGGAGGATTGAAGAGTTTTTTGCCTCTTCTACTTCATTCACCCTGTAGTTACTTACCAGCTGTCCCATGCTGTTGAACTGAAAGGAATACTTCGGATGGGAAGCTACTTGTCCCATCATTTCAAAATTGGGCAATATTCTGAATCGGCAGTATTGATTTCCGCACAGTTCGCCAAATGCGATGGTATCTGAAAACTCAAACAAAGAGAGCACCCGGGTGTTGGATTTGGTGGAATAATTGTGGCAAACCACCTCCTCACCTTCTGCATAAATGGTCATCAGGGTATCAGAAAGAAAGGTCAGCTTAAATTTCAACCCCAGTGGTTGTTCAAACAGCGTGTCTGGCGAAACAGTATAGGGAGTTGACTGATATAGCTCCCCGGCAAGGAACCGGTCTTCCCGAAAATAGGTTACAATGAAATCCAGCTCTTGCAAGGCTCTTATGGTAAGGCTCTTTGATTTAAGAATTCCAACTTCATTCTGAAGCTTGTATGGATTGCCATAAAGCGAGGATCCGATAAAATTTTGCGGATCAAGGGGGTTTTCCTTATCATGAATCAGAAGATAGGTTGTAACCTTGTAAACAGGCACTGTAAGCCGGTTAACCAGGGTTGCAACAATGACAGCCGCAAAAAGAAAAAAAACAAAATAGTACCAATGATGTAAACACTTGAAAAGAAATGCTTTGATATCTATCGATTCATCTGCTTCAAATAATTCATTCCTTTCCTCAGTCATTCTCTTGCTCCTTTCTCTCTGCGAACTGCAGGCAGTTTCGCGTCCTGATTATTGAACCAGGATACTATACCCTAAGAGGACAGTTGAAAAAAGCACCAGGATGGTCTCGTAAGGGAACCTGGGATACGACCATGATTTTGCATTCAATGGTTCCACATAAATAACATCATTCGGTTGCAGGTAGTAATAGGGCGATTCAAGAATTTTATTGTCTGAAAGATCAAGCTGCACCAGGTTGGAACCAGTTTGCGATTCTCTTACCAATTTTATTTTTTTAGGATTGCCGAAATCCTTTAATCCGCCTGCAAGTCCAACGGCCTCAAATAGATTCACCTGGTCGCGATAAACAATAAAACTGCCTGGCTGATTCACTTCACCGATGACAGATATTTCAAAGTTGACCAGTTTGACAACCACCGTGGACTCTTTAAAATACTCATTCAGGGTTTTCTGTATCTGATCCCTAACCTCCGCTACCGTAAGTCCTTTTACATACATTTTTTCCACAAACGAAAAGTTTATAAACCCGAATTCATCTACCATATAGCTTTTCAAATAGAGGTAGGTGGGGTTCATCAGGTCGGGAAAATCCGTCTGAAAGAATTTGCTGGTTTTAGGATCCACGCTGTAAACCTCGATATACAAATCGTCACCAACCTGCAACCTGTAACTGGTATTCCTGGTGTTGGTGAAATCTGTAGCGGCTTCCCTGGCCGTTCTTTCCTGCAATAGTTTTACCTTGTTTTGCGAAATACAGGAGGTAAACAATATGCCCGTCACAAGGAGCAACTTTATTGCTGGTTGGAGTAACTGACTAATTCTTATTTTCATAACCCAAGTTGTTTATAGTTAATGTAGCTTATTTCAAATCCTGCATGGCTTCGTACAATCCTATTTTTGCTGCACGGCGATAAGGTACAACGAATGCCCCGGTGATGCCGCAGTTCTTTTTAAGATCGTTGGCAACACTGAGTGAGTTACCGGCTTTAAGGTGGTATTTATACCAGCCGTCTTCATGGATCACTACAACGTTTTCTGATCCTTTATAGATTCCGGCCAGTTCTGCGGCCTTCATGTAGTTGCGTGAAGCAGCCAGCTGTACATGGAATTCGACTTCCTGAATCTGGGCCCTTCCCTTTGTTTTTACAGCCTGTTCGAGCTCCCTGTTTTTATTAACAGCTGTGGCCAGGTTTTGCTTTACACCATCTTCATAAGCCACAATGAAGGCCCCCCTGGACGTAACGTTACGGATAATGGCAGTTGCCTCGCTATACAATCTTACACCCATGAACTGGTATTTATACCAACCATCCTCAGTAACTACTTCTATCGGGTAACGGCCGTTGTATATAGTGGCAAGCTGGTCTTTGTTAAGTGGCGTACGGGCAGCTGCAACCTGAATTCTGAATACCAGACCCGAGGGCATACCCGATGATGGAACCTGAGATGGCTGCGATGCTGTTTCCTCAGTAGTTTCATCAACAGGCGTTAAATGCCTGCCCTTGCGGTAGGCAACCACGAATGCATTGTCAATGCCACTTTGTTTCCTGAAATTACTGGCCTCTTCATACGTATTAAAATCACCGACTGAGTACTTGAACCAGCCGCCTTCATTGACCATTTCAACATTTTTGTTACCGTAATAAATCCTGCTCAAAGCCCGTTGGGTAAGCTCCGTACGGTTAGCAGCAATCTGTACACGGTAAATCACTTCTTCGTCGGCGGGTACAAGCGTGCCTTTGTTCTCATCGGTAACTACACCCAGTATAATATCAGGCTGTGCCTCTGCCGGAACCTGTCCGGCTGCAACTGTGGTATCCGCAGAAGTTCCTTCCGGCAACAGCAAGGCAATATCAGCAGGGGTTTCCTTCCCATACATATAGTCATACCACAATGCAAGTACTTCATCCCTTTCAAAACTGGTGACACCGGCGATTTTACCCGTTGACAACGTTGTATCGTTGTATTGCCCCGATGCCATGTACCGGTTATAATTGTCGAGCATCTGCTGATTCACAATAACCTCGCCAGGAATAGTGGATTCATCAACTACAGCAGTTTCAGGCATCGCGATAAGCGGTTGCTGAAAAGGTTGCTCCGGCTCAGTCTGTTGCCGGGCAGGTAATATCGGCTCCGGGCCGGTTTGCGCTTCTGTAACCGTTTCATTGACTACAATTTCAATTCCATAGCATTCCCCCAGGGATGAAATCTGCTTACGGATGGCATCAAGCTCCAGTTCATCTGCTTCGGTAAGCTTTTCAATCTTTGCCTCACTGTCATTCATTCTTTTTGCATCAATCCTGTAACTTGTGGCCTGAAAATAGTTATCACTCGCCTGTTCTTCTAAAAGTTTGGCATTCAGAAAATCAGACTCTTTGCCTGAATTCGCTTTCCAGAAATCATCAAGATACTTCTTATAGACAATGAATTTCACTTCGTTGCATTTCTCGTACAGGGCGGAAGCCTGCACCTGTTTTTGCAATGCCTGGGTTTGTAAAGATTCCGTTTTCTTTTTTATTTCTTTCTCATCGAAGGATGCATTGCCCTGAATAGTGAGTATCTCCATATTCAACCGGTTAACCTCTTCAATGAGTTTATCCGCGTCGGATCTGTAATCATCGGCCTTTACCAGTTTTTTTAGGTCACCTGCCTCTATAATGGGTCTGATTGCAGCTTCTTCCTGTGCGAAGGTGTGAAGGGATATCAGTCCGAACAATATAGCCAGGAGCAGTTTGCCCAGGAAACAGCCATGATATTTTTGCCTCAAAATGGTCAAATCCGGTGCTTGTTTAAACAAATATAGTGCAAATAGTTTATACCTATGTCAAAGCTAACGGCACTAATATAAATAGTCTGGATCATCTTTTGTTTATTTTTTGTGCTTTTAACATTTGAATAGTTTATTGGCTTGCTAAAAGTTGGGCTGCTTCTTTGAAAGTAATCTTTACAGATCCGCGATAAGGAACAATAAATGCGCCTGTTATGCCACATTGCTGCCTTAACTCCTGTGCTCTTTTCAGGGATGTCCCTCCATTCAGCTGGTACTTATACCATCCATCCTCCTGTATTTCCACAACAGTTTCTTTGCCCTTATATGTTTTCGCTACCTGGTCTCCGGATAGCGGAATCTTACTGGCAATCAACTGAACTCTGTAACTGACCTCTTCTGAAACTGGCCCGGACACTGCAATTTCTTTGGGAGGCGGAACAACTGGTGAAACCCGGGGAGCGCTGTCTTGTCTCTGCGCACTGGTCGAAGTAACAGGCGGCGGAACCTGCTGCGCTTCTGAAACAACGGGGATTGCCTTTGAAGGTTCCCTTTCAACCGCAGCGATTGAATAGCATTCAGTCAAAGCGGCCAGTTGACTATTTATTGATTTGATCTCCAATGCATTTGCATCAGTAAGCCTTTCCAGCTTTGTACTGCCGTTGTTCATCTTTTTGGCATCAATCCTGTAACCGGCTGCCTCCAGATAGTCATTGTCCGACTGATCATACAAGGCTTTTGCGTTCTGATATTCCGATTCGTCCCCGGTACGGTCCTTCCAGAATTCATCCAAATATCCCTTATAAATCACAAATTTCTGTTCGTTGTACTTCTCATACAAGGCTGATGCCTGCAGGTGTTTTTGTTCAGCCTGGGCCCGTAGCGGGTGCAGCTTTTTCTTCTTGCTTTTCCCATCCAAAGCATCGTTGCTTTCAAGGGCAAGGATTTCAGAATTCATCTCACGCACCTGTTCCATGATTCTGTCAGCTTCTGCCAAACCCTGGTCTGCTTTTTTAAGTTTTTTAAGATCCCCTGCCTCAATGACAGCCCTGACAGCACCTTCATTTTGCGCTTTCACCTTCAGTGAGACATGCCATATAAGCAATATAAACGTAATTTTCAGTGGCAGTTTATAAATATAGGTAGTCAGCATGGTTCTGGTCAATCCCCTTGTTTCAAATCATGCAAAGATAGCGCAATTCACATTTAGTTTCAAGTCAATGCAATTCACCACATCCATTAATTCAAATCAATTACCTCATTATCATTTTGTTAAGCTGTGCATAATTATTGGTTGGACTTGTGGTCTGCAGGATTGATCAGCTGCAACATATATTCATCAAGATAGGTGGCAGGAGTTCTGATCCATTCCACTCTCTTTCCTGAAACTGAAAATCCGCATTTTTTAAACAACCTCAGGCTGCTCATGTTATCAGTTGAGATATTGCAGTAAACCTGGTGCAGTTGAAGCGTATTGAAACAATAATGCATGAAACTCCTCAACGCCTGTTCTGCATAACCCTTTTTACGTTCAGTCTTCTCACCGATCAGGATTCCAACCCCTGCACGATTGTGGTAGGGATCAAATTCAAACAAATCGATCGTTCCAAGGGTCCTCAAAACACCGGTCTTACTATTCCTGAGATCGATCATCAACCTTAATTGCCGTGTTTGATAGATGTCAAGGTGGGAATTCTCAATGTACTTTTCGAGGATATATTTCGAGTAGGGTGTGTACGTATTGCTAACATGCCAAATCTCTGCATCGTTTTCCCAACGGTATAAAACATCAATATCAGATGGTTCCAGTGCCCGAAGTACGATTTCATATTTCTCTGTCCTGGTCATGTGCCAATTGCTTTTACCGGCAACCATGGCCAGTATTTTTTAATTCCCACGGTTTACGGTAACATCCGCAAGGGTTTAATCACAGCCCGGAATATGTCCTCTGCTGCACCTGATACCGGATCTGCTTTAACATAATAGCCAGCTTTTCCTTTATCAATAGCAATATATCCCGTATTATCGGATGTATTATTGAGCGGAAATCCCAGGTTAACAGGTTCACTCCACCCACGGCCATCTAAAGTGGACATAAAAATATCATATCCGCCCATGGTATCGTGTCCTTTTGAACTAAAAAAAAGGGTACTGTCGTTGTTTACCAGGCAGGGGGTTTCCTCATCAAAGGCCGTATTAATTTCCTTGCCGAGGTTCCGGGCCTTGCCCCATTCGAGGTTCTGCTGTTTTGCATAATAAATATCCGTTCCGCCATATCCGCCTTTTCGCGCGCTTACAAAATAAAGCGTTGTACCATCAGCGGAAACCCAGGGTGAAGATTCCCCTGCCCCCGAATTAATATTTCTGCCCAGCTTAATGGCTTTACCCCAGCTTGATTGCTGCACGTATGAAACCCATATCTCATTGCCTGCAGGAGTTTTCTTTACAAAATAGAGTGCTTTGCCATCGGCCGACAGACAGGAAGGATATAAATCCCCATCCGAACCTATGATGGGATTAAGGTTAACAGGAGTGCTCCATGAATTGCCCTGATGTGTTGTTAAATAAATAGCATCATAAAACTTAAGTCTTCTGACAAAAACAAGGGTATTCTCGTCTTGTGAAACTACTGCACTCATTTCAGTTGCATCTGTATTAATGATACTGTCAAGCTTCGTTTCCGTAATGTCAATGGGGCTATCCCTGATAATTTTGGCACGTTCACATGACATTATTTCATTTTCCACGATGGTAACATTGTAATTACCCTCATAAAACGGGGAATTGACAAAGGTGGTGTAAGCTTTCAGCGCATCGTCCAACCGATTGCCGATCCTGTAAGCATTCCCAAGGTAAAAATAGGCATGAAGCGGTGCATTTGTTTCACTAATCTCTTTCCTTTTATACTTGTTTTTAGCAACTGTTGAAAGAATTGCTTTTTCAAAGCATGGGATGGCCAGTGTCTCCTTGCCGGGCATATTCAGGTAACATTCGCCAAGCTTGAAATTGAAATTGGCATGCTCTGGGTGCTGGTCAACAATTCGCTTATAATAATAGGCTGCTTCCTGGTAATCTTTCCGGTTAAAAAAATATTCCCCCTCATTGAACCATTCGGCGATTTCATTTGAAATCTGTCCGTAAAGCTGCACCTGAAAAACACAGATTACAATGACTGACAGAAATATACGCATAACCAATAGTTTGTATCCTTTGCCTGTACTATTCCTTAAACCTTAATGCCTCGGGAACAGGCGGGGTAGTTATGATTATCACCCTGGTGCCAGAATGAACCATCTCATATTCAACCCTTCGGTTTAGCCTTCGTCCGTCGGGATTATCAGTACCGTCGGAATTTGAATTAATCGCTGCAAAGTTCTTTTCACCCAATCCAACGGAAGTAAGACGCAAGGGATCAATACCCTGTTCAAGGAGGTATTGTTTCACGGCTGAAGCGCGCTTTTCGGATAATTTCAGGTTATATTCGGCCGGTCCTTTTGCATCTGCATGTCCCAACAATTTTAACTTAATCTCCGGATAGTCCGACAACAGCTTAATTACTTTTTGCAACTGAACTTTCCCTGTTTCGCCAAGCACAAAATTGTCGAATGAAAAATATACAGGTACCAATTCAAAGGTAGCCGGCGGTTGTTGCTGAGCTACCTGCTCGGGAGCAGGAGTTATGTCAACAGGTTTTTCAACTACTTCAGCAGGCACCACTTTGGGAAGTGTTTCAATCTGCACGGGCACCTCGGTTTGTTCTTCAGGTTTTAAAAGTTCAGACAGCAGCTCCGGCAAAGTCGGGTCGTCGGCAGGTAAAACGGCATAAACATCTTCCTTTCCAAATCCCCCGCTTTTAATCAGTGAAATGTATCCAATGCGTGCATTGTGCCATGGATAATAAAAAAGATCATCATCAGTGGTATTCAGCGGATACCCTATGTTCACAGGCTTTGAATACTGTCCGGCAGCATCCAGTTTTGAACGGAAAATATCATAACCTCCCATATTTTCATGTCCCTGTGAGCTAAAATACAGTATGCTGTCATCTTCAGTAATAAAAGGTGTGTCTTCATTCAGACTGGTATTTATCACACCTCCGATATTGACCGGTTGACTCCAAATATTGTTTTCGGAAAGTTGCGTTTTGTAGATGTCCATTTCTCCTGAACCATCCTTGCGATTGCTTGTGAATATGAGTGTTTTACCATCACGTGAAATGGATGCATGTGATTCCCAATATTTTGTATTGATATCTTGCCCTGCAAGGGGTTCAGACTTTGACCAGGCACCGTTTCGGAAATTGCTCACATAAATATCACTGTTAAATGCATCTTCACGGGTGAGGTAAAGTTGGGTGCCGTCATACGACAGGGCGGAAACATACTGGTCACCATCGGACTGAATTTGTGGCGTAACATTCACAGGAGCTGTCCATCCCAAACCAGTATATTTTGAAATGTATACAGCATCATAAAAGGGGAGTTCGGTCATATAAGCCATTGTTTTTCCGTCGCCTGAGATTACCCCCCTGTAATCGGAAGAATTGCTGTTCACCGAATCCCCGAGGTTGGTAAAGGAATACCTCCCAGGATTGTCCATAAACCGAATGGCTGTATTGCAGGCAGCAATCTGCTGGTCTGCAAATTTAGATTCTTCAACTGACCCAGTTAATTCCTTAAATTTATTATAAGCTTCAATGGCTTTGCTCAGTAAGCTATTGACACGGTAAGCATTGCCCAGATAAAGATAGGCATCAACAGGAGCGCTCTTTTGTTTCAATGAATTATCGCGGTATTTTGGAGCAACAGATTTTACTGCTTCGAGCAGGTACGCCACGGATTTGTCTTTCTGGCCAGGTAGATTCAAATAACAGATCCCGATCCGGTAATTGATGTTTGCATTTGTTTGATAACCGTTGTTGTAAACCTCCAAATAGTCATATAAGGCATCAAGATATTCTTCTTCTGCAAAGAAATACTCTGCATCGAGGAAGTATTCCTTGATGTCAATCGGCTCATTGTCCTGGGCTGACACAGCTATTTGAAGAAAAGATATAAAAACAAGCAGGGCTGTTTTCATGTGACCGCAATTTATGTATAGCAAATTTAACAATTTACGGGAAGGTAAGCTAATTCAGCTTATTTAATCTTCAAATTCACCGGAATCTCATTTATTTTAACAACATTGAGGGAGGATGGAATGCTTTCAACCATAATTTCAACCCGCCTGTTGTACTTCCGGCCGTCCGGATTATCAGTTCCGTCAGCAAGCTGATTGATCGCAACCGGACTATCCTCACCATATCCCCAAACAGAGATTCTATGAGCAAGCAGTGAATTCTTTTTAATGTAATCTGCCACGGCATTGGCACGGCGGAGTGACAAAGCCAAATTATAGGACCCACTCCCCCGTGTATCGGTATAGCCGTTAATCTTTACCTTCATTTCCGGGTACTTTATCAACAACCCTGTGAGCTTATCAAGGTACTGCAGATACAAACCATCGATGTTGCAGTCATCAAATGCGAAAAGGAAATCTCTCAGGAAAAGGGTATCTGTTAAAACGGACCTGATCTCAAGAACGGCATTGAATACTAATTGGTTTTGCGGCAAATACACCGGTATTTCCATTTCTTTTGTCATGACGGAAGTGCCCTTTTCCGAGAAATCGAACCTGAACTTACCGGCAGGCAGTTTCTGGCTGAAGGTTCCTGTGGGCCCAAGTTTTTGTGTGGCAAGTGTATCATTCGCTATCATGTCAATGAAAGATACGGTAATAGGCGCCGGATCATAAGCCGGATCAACCTTCAGTTCTGTAGTTCCGAGGATGGTGAATCGATGCGGATTGCCCGGAATAATATGGTTGTACCTAATTATATCGCATTGTCCCGACCCTCCCGTAAACCGTGCCTGGTACGCAGCAGACCCGGCGTCAAGCGGAAAATAGAACAGATCATCATCGGTTGTATTTATGGGATAGCCTATATTTACAGGTGGTAACCACTGTCCGTGTTCATCCTGATCCGTCATAAAAATATCGTACCCCCCCATGTTGTAATGGCCCTGGGAACTGAAATAGAACCGCCTGGAATCGGGGGTGACAAATGGTGTCTCTTCGTTATAGGGTGAATTAATAACCGGTCCCAGGTTCAATGGCGTTCCCCAACCCTGTGCAGTTAATTCCGACATGTAAATATCAAGTCCTCCGTATCCCCCTTTCCGGTCACTTGTAAAATACAGAATTTTACCGTCGGAGGAAAAGGAAGCATGGGTTTCATTGAAGATGGTGTTGATGTTATCATTCAATTTCACCATTTCACCCCAATTGTCGTTTTCCTTCAGTGCCACAAACAATTCACCGTTCCTGTAAGGATCTTCCAACATAAGCAACATTGCATTGCCATCGGCAGATATCCCTGTCAGGTAATGATCTCCGTCGGATTTCAACATGGGAGTGAGGTTAAAAGGCTTCTGCCAAACCGAATCAACCTTATAACTGTGCATTACGGCGTCATAGAACTTAAGCTGGTCCATGTAAAAAAGGGCATTCTCATGAACTGCTACCAGGGACCTGCTATTTGAATACAGGGTATTAACAACTTCCGGCAGGGTATCGCATGCAAACCTGGTAGGTGCTTTGATCAGTTCCTGTGCATTATGGCATCTGACAATATGATACTGAACCAGCATTCTGTTGGCATCGTCCCCAGTTTCCAACAAATTAAGAAAGGATTCAAAGGCGTTGATGGCTCCTGTAAAATCATAATTTAACCTGAGTGCAATACCCAGGTAAAAGTAAGCCTTTGTTGGAGCCTGGTTTTCATCCAATGAATCGGTGTAATGGGTTGTTGTGTTGTT
>Ga0074195_1003863_pt1 | contig 13289 bp, 10 predicted proteins | sample EPASupsiteHSE623_FD_64525 | JGI IMG/M metagenome (GOLD analysis project Ga0074195, IMG submission 64525) | Bioremediated contaminated groundwater from EPA Superfund site, New Mexico - Sample HSE6-23 | ecosystem: Environmental > Aquatic > Deep subsurface > Groundwater > Contaminated ...
AGGCAATGCGCCGCAAAACGTGGCAAATCGCTATTTGCTAGCATGTTGTATATTGTAAAGTCGTCAAATAAAAGAGTTGTAATTTTGTAATATGCAAATAAATAAACAATTACCGCAAATTGAGGCGCAAATTTTTTAAAGTTTCCCACATGGTTAAGTTTACGTGGCACGATAAGTGGTATTAATCTTATATTCAGGCCAGTATAAAATTATAAAGATCAAATATATTTGGTTAACATGGTTATTTATAGCAATATACCACTTATTGTGCCACGAGTGTAGATAGAGACTTTTCACAAAATGTTGTTTGAGTATGTCTCTGTCAGGTAGTTATTTGCTAAAATCTACTGCAAAGCATCGAGCTATGCCACGGTAGCAAAGTATCTATGCTTCATATGTGGGAAACATCAACGCAAATTTTGCCGAGATTCTTTACCGTTACTCAAAAATTGAAGAGTTTATAAGTAAATAATGTTGCCAATTTCTTAGCTTTGTCGCTATACATAACATAAATCAACCAAGAATGAAGAAAATCGTCTTTTTATCACGTTTTGCAGCCATTATAATGATTTCAGGAACCATTATGGCTTTCGGCAATACATCAGTCTCAAGCGCAAAGTCGCAACAGACAACAAGTCAGAATACCAATGATGATTACAAGGTGTTGGCCAAAAGAATCAAGGATCTTTCATACAAATACAAGCTGACAGAACTGAGAAAAGAGCTGTATATGGTAAAAGATGGTGTCAGAGTGGTTACAAAAGAGAGAGAGGTAGAAATAAATGGAATTATAAGCAAGTATGATGAAGATGCAAGACAGCTGACAATAAATTTTATAAAGGAATACCCAAAATCACCTTATTCAGCTGAGTTGATTGATCAGCTTACTTATGGGAAAAGTGCAGCAGAGATTGAAAAGTATCTTAACTTACTTGATCCTTCTTTAGCAAACAATTCAAAGGTTGTAGAATTACGTACTAAGGTAAAGGGAATGAAAAAGACCGATGTAGGAATCGGAGCTTTCGTTTCGGGTGCAAGCAATTTATCATATATAGTCGACAACAATTTTGCCGGGAAGCAACATAAGGATATCGTTTATCTTGCTATACTGTCTAATAATAATATTTGTGCATTAGAGAAAGATGGTAGTGTCCGGATAATTGATTCAAAAGGAACTACAATTAATGAATTTAAAACAAGCATCAAATTACCAACTGCAATAGCGGTTGATAAATCAGATAATATTTTTACGTTAGGTTCGGTAATAGGAACGAAAACAATTGAGTCAAGAGGAAAATCATCTCAGGTAAGTATTCCGGTGGGAGTTGAGTGCCAGGTATTCAATTCGAAAGGTGCCAAAATAAGGGAGATGATGCTATCAGGTGTTGTTACAGCTACCGGAGCAAGGATTTTTCAGAACAATCTTCTGGTAGCCGATACAAGAGGAAAATCAATTGGTATCTTTGATATAACAACAGGAAAGAAAAAATCGGCAATTGAAAAATTACGTACATGTTGCGGCATTCTGGACTTCACAGTTCGTAAGAGCAATGAAGTGCTTGTTGCCAACCTTGGCGCCTTCAGGGTAGAAGGATTCGATTATAATGGCAAATCCATTATCTCCTTCGGACAAAGAGGAAATTCAATTGACGACTTCCATGGTTGCTGCAATCCTGTAAGTGTGGCATTCTTATCAAATGGGGGAATTGTAACCGTAGAAAAGGACCCTACACGTATAAAAATATACAGCAAGGAGGGTGCTAAAAAAATTGAAGGTATAGATGAATTGGTGAAAGGTTGTGCATACATTCCAATGACAGTTGATAGAAACGATAATGTGTATCTGGCTTCCAAAACAGATGGTATTGTAAAATGTAAATCAATAAAATAAAGATTTTTAACAAATTTTTGCCAAAGTCTTTTGTTTATAGTATTTTTATAAAAAAATAAAATAGAAATGGAAATGAACATTTGGTATGTATTAATTCCCCTTGCGGTGATAATTCTCGCTGCCGGGATAAAGATTGTAAGACCCACCCAACGTGGATTAATTGAAAGACTTGGAAGATATTCAAAATTTGCAAATCCCGGGTTCCACTGGATCATTCCAATTATCGATAAAATCTATGTGGTGAATGTTACCGAGCAGATGGTAGATGCAGAACCACAGGAGATAATCACAAACGATAATCTTAATGCAAGTGTGGATGCCCAGGTATACTTCAGAGTAAAATCAGATGAGGATAGTGTCAAAGGATCAATCTATAACGTCAATAATTTCAGATGGCAGATTGTAAATCTTGCACGTACAACCTTGCGTAACATTATCGGAACCCTTACTTTGAAATCTGCGAACAGCGAACGTGGAAAAATCAATGCCGAATTATACAAGACTCTTCACACTGAGACACAGGGATGGGGAATTGAAATTGTTCGTACAGAACTGAAACAGATTGACCCGCCTAAAGATGTTCAGGAGACAATGAACAAGGTAGTAAAGGCAGAGAATGAGAAAATTGCTGCCATAGACTCTGCAACAGCTGCGGAAACAGTTGCTGATGGTGTTAAGCGCGCAAAGATAAAAGAGGCCGAAGGTTACAAGCAGTCACAAATATTACATGCAGAAGGTGAAGCAGAAGCAATAAGACTGGTTAATGAAGCAGCCGATAAGTATTTTATCGGAAACGCCCAGCTGTTAAAGAAACTTGATACTGTAACAGCATCTCTTGAAAAGAATTCAAAAATTGTAATTCCAACCGGAACGGACCTTGTAAACATCATCGGAGAGATGGCCGGAGTGGTTCCAATAGAAAAAAAAGTAAAATAAGTGCAATACTTCAATAATTTGTATTACATTGCACACAAATTAATTTCATATCATGAACAACGGAACAGTAAAATTTTTTAATGAAACAAAAGGATTTGGTTTCATTAAGGACTCAGATTCGCAAAAAGAGTATTTCGTACACTCAAACGGTTTAAAAGAAAGAATCAAAGAGAATGACGAAGTAACTTTCGACCTTGAAGAGGGAAAAAAAGGATTAAATGCAGTAAATGTAAAACGAGCATAGTTTATTTTATAATAAACATTTATAAATTTTGAGCCTCACTTTGTAGTGAGGCTTTTTTTTTGAAAGGATTTTAATCTATATTTGATCCCTGAAATTTAAATACATATAATGAGGAATTTAACTCAGCACGAGATTGGCTCACTGTTAGCCAATTGTTGTGTGGCGGAAGACTGGACTCAAGTCTTTGTGTCGGAGGGATTCTCAACAGATCATGTCTGCAATACCCGTTTCTCGGGAAGAGTGACATTAGGTACTTTTGAGAAAACATTCTCCATAGCCGGTGGACTTAAAAACCACTCAGGCATAAGAAATGCTACTATTCACAATTGTGAATTAGGTAACGACATTCTCATCGAGAATGTATCAAACCACATCTCCAACTACAGAATCGGTAACGGCTGTTACATTCAGAACGTCAATGTCATTGCGGTAGAGGAGCTATCCTCATTCGGCAACAATATTATGGTAAACGTATTGAATGAGACCGGTGGTCGTGAAGTTCCTGTTTATACCAATCTATCCTCTTCGCTGGCGTATATAATTGCATTATACCGCCATAAGAAAACGGCTATTGAGAACCTCTATGGCCTTATAAGAGGTTATGCAGACGATCATGCGTCAACTATGGGAACGATTGGCGACAATGTGGAAATATTAAATACGGGAACAATAAAGAACGTTGTTGTTGGTGACCATGCCAGGATTGTAAACAGCTCCCGTCTGGAAAACGGAACAATTGTAAGCAATATGAGTGCCCCTGTATATATAGGAGATAGTGTAATAGCGAAAGATTTTATTATATCCTCGGGCTCTTACATTGCAGGAGCAGCAAAAATTATCAGATGCTTCATAGGACAGTCATGCCATGTTTCGCATGGTTTTTCTGCACACGACACATTGGCATTCTCCAACTGTAACTTTGAAAATGGAGAGGCCTGTGCTGTTTTCGCAGGGCCTTTCACAGTCTCTGTACACAAATCCAGCCTGCTGATTGCCGGAATGTTCTCATTCCTGAATGCAGGGAGCGGTTCAAACCAAAGCAACCATATGTACAAACTTGGTCCAATACACCAGGGAATTGTAGAGAGAGGCTCAAAGACCACAAGTGATTCGTATATACTGTGGCCCGCAAAAGTTGGAGCTTTTTCACTGGTTATGGGAAGGCATTATCACCATTCCGATACATCCGATCTTCCATTTTCATATCTTATTGAAAGAGCAGATGAAACCTACCTTATTCCGGGAGTAAACTTAAGGAGCGTAGGAACAATAAGAGATGCACAAAAGTGGCCCAAACGTGACAACAGAACCGATCCCAACCTGCTAGATCTTATAAATTATAATCTCCTCAGCCCTTATACAATACAAAAGATGATAAAGGGGAGGGGTATTCTAACTGAGCTAAGGTCCATCTCTGGTGAAACATCTGAAACGTATACGTACAGGAGTTCAAAAATAAAAAATGCTTCACTGAGGAACGGAATTTCCCTTTACGAAAAGGCAATAAACAAATTCTTTGGCAACTCGCTCATCAAAAGACTAGAAAAAACAGATTTCAAGAATATAGATCAAGTAAGGAGCCAACTCAAACCTACCCATAAACTGGGTTTAGGGGAGTGGGTGGACCTTTCGGGATTAATAGTTCCAAAGACGGAGGTAGACAACCTTATTGGTAAAATTGAAAATAAACTAATCACATTATCTCAGATAGAGTCACGTTTCAGGGAGCTTCATGCAGATTATTATGATATGGAGTGGACGTGGGCATATAGTGCCATGGAAAGATATTACAATATCTGCCTCGCAACAGTCAGCTCAGAAGAGATACTCTCACTGGTAAATATATGGCGAGAATCTGTTGTCACATTGGACGAAATGCTCTATAAAGACGCTATGAAAGAGTTCTCTATTACATCGATGATAGGTTTTGGAGTTGATGGGTCGGAAACAGAAAAGCTTGAGGATTTTGAATCTGTAAGAGGAGAATTCGATAGCAATCCGTTTATATCTGCCGTCAGGAAACATATCGAAGTCAAGTCTGCCCTTGCGGAAGAACTGCTTAAACGCCTGTCTCACCTTTAATATCTGTAAATATGTGTGGGATAGTAGGATATCTTGGATACCGTGAAGCGTATCCAATACTCATCAATGGTTTGAAACGCCTCGAATACAGAGGGTACGACAGCGCAGGAGTTGCTCTCATAGATAACACCGGGAAGCTTAATGTTTACAAATCAAAAGGGAGAGTAAGTGATCTGGAAGCATTTGTACAAACCAGATCCAGTGAGGGTAACATAGGCATTGCTCATACCAGATGGGCGACCCATGGAGAGCCTAATCAGATAAATGCCCATCCGCATTACTCTTCATCAGAAAATCTGGCCCTTATCCATAATGGCATAATTGAGAATTATGTGGTATTAAAGGAGATGCTCATTCATAATGGGTATGAGTTCAAAAGCAGCACCGACACCGAAGTTCTTGTCCAGCTTATAGAGTATATACGCAACAAAGAGAAAACCGATCTTGTATCGGCAGTACAGATAGCATTGAGCAGGATAGTAGGCAGCTATGCTATAGCCATCCTTGAGAAAAATAACCCGGATTGTATAATTGCGGCTCGTAAAAGCAGCCCTTTGGTTGTAGGACTAGGTAAAGGAGAGTACTTTATTGCTTCAGATGCAACTCCAATAATAGAGCATACATCATCTGTCATATATTTGAATGATATGGAGATGGCTATTCTTCATCGTAAGGATGGCCTTAAAATAGTCAATCTGGAAAACGAGGAGTTATTGCCGGTTGTTGTAAAGCTTGACATGACCTTGTCGCAACTTGAAAAAGGAGGGTACGAGCACTTTATGCTTAAAGAAATTTTTGAGCAGCCGCGAACCATTCTTGACTGTACCAGAGGAAGGATAAATGTTGAGGGAACAAATGTAGCACTGTCGGGAATAATAGACCATAAAGAAAAATTCCTCAATGCAAGGCGTATAATAATTGTTGCATGCGGTACCTCGTGGCACTCCGCACTAATAGGGGAACACCTCATAGAGACCATGTGCAGGATACCGGTTGAGGTTGAGTATGCATCTGAATTCAGATACAGAAACCCGGTAATAAACAGCGATGATGTGGTAATCGCAATATCTCAGTCGGGCGAGACTGCCGATACTCTGGCAGCAGTTGAACTGGCCAGGGAGAGAGGAGCCTTTATATACGGCATCTGCAATGTTGTGGGTTCTTCAATTGCCCGAAGGACACATACGGGGTCATACATACACGTAGGGCCGGAAATCGGCGTTGCATCTACCAAAGCCTTTACCGGTCAGGTAACGGTGCTTGTTATGATGGCACTTACACTGGCAAAGGAGAGAGGAACCATAGATGAGAAATATTTCCGCGAGGTTGTAACGGAACTGAACAAAATTCCGGAGAAGACAGAGGAGATACTGAGCCAGAATGACATGATACGTCAATTGGCCATACCATTCACCTATGCCAGGAATTTCATTTATCTGGGGAGGGGTGTAAGTTACCCGGTCGCTCTCGAAGGTGCACTTAAACTAAAGGAGATCTCATATATACATGCCGAAGGTTATCCGGCGGCAGAGATGAAGCATGGCCCCATAGCACTCATAGATGCGGAGATGCCGGTTGTTGTACTGGCGACAAATAGCTCTGTATATGACAAGGTTGTAGGAAACATTCAGGAGATAAAGGCAAGAAAAGGCACTGTTATTGCAATTGTTACAAAGGGAGATACAGAAATTGGCAAAATGGCTGATTTTGTAATTGAGGTTCCGCCGACAATTGAATGTCTGGACCCTCTGCTATCTGTGGTACCACTCCAACTGTTTGCTTATCATATAGCTGTAAACAAGGGGAGAAATGTGGACCAGCCCCGCAATCTGGCAAAATCGGTTACTGTCGAATAATGTGTTAATGTGATAATATGTTTATAAATAAAATTACAGATATAATTGGCAAAACGCCCATTATAAAGATTGACCCAAAAATTCATGGGCTCACAAACATAGACCTCTATGCAAAACTGGAATACCTCAATCCGTTTGGCTCCCTTAAGGACCGGACAGCTTATGGGATGCTTAAAGATAGTATTGATGATATAAAAAGCAGCAGGAGATCGGTTATTGAGACATCAAGCGGAAATACTGCCAAGGCCCTTCAATGTATCTGTAGCATCAACGGGATTGATTTTATTACAGTAACCAACAGAATAAAGGTTTCAGAATCCAGAAACATTCTCAAATTTCTGGGAACAAACGTAATAGAGGTGTCAAAAGATATAAACACAGTGGGGAGGATAGAGGAGATGATAGCTCAACAACCCGACAAATATTATCATACCAGTCAGTATACGAACAGTAAAAACGTGAGCTCACATTTTGAAACAGGAAGAGAGATTTCTGAAGACATAGGAAAGGTGGACTATTTTATAAGTGTACTGGGTACATCGGGGTCCAGTAAGGGCATTTCAGAGATTCTACAAGAGAAAAACCCCCATCTCCTTACTGTTGGCGTGGTCACATCCAAGGACAGTTATATCCCGGGAATAAGAACAGAAGATGAGATGCAGGACTGTGGATTCTTCAGCAAAGGTGACTATGACTTTATTGAGGATGTTGGAGTGGAGAGTGCTAATGTATTCATGAAAAAGCTTTGCCATGAGATGGGTATTCTGGCAGGAGTCTCTTCGGGAGCAGCTTTGGCAGCGGCTGTTAAATTCCTTGGTAATATCGACAAAACCCTAAAAGAGAAACACAGTGCCGTCTTTGTTGTTTGCGACAGGCTGGAGATTTATGCAAATTTTATTAAGGAAAACCGTTTCTATAAGTATCATGTTCTGGGCAATACATACATAGTTATTGATCCAAGGGAAAACCCGATCGATCTTACCCGGCAAAGGATTGCAGATATTTGCAACAAGGAGTTTGGAGTAGGAGCCGACGGCATAATTCTGGGGCCGTTCATAAATAATGACGAATATATATACAAGGCATTCAACAGAGACGGGAGTGAAGTTAAAAGTGCTGTATTCGGCAGTATGATTTTTGCCAAGTATTTAAAAGACAAAGAGATTGTAAGAGGGGACTCAATTAAGGTCAGGATATCCGATCAGGAGATGCAGGTTAAGTTTCTTAACAAGGAGGCAACAAAAATACGAGTAAAAATCAGGGAGCCTCACATAACCGGTTATGTTGCTATATCGGGCAAAGATTATACCTGTGTAAACCTGGGCAACGACAATATCGTGAGGGAAGAGAAGGAGCTCTCAAAGAGCCTTATAATTGCAGAAGGGGAGGAGGTTCTGAAATCAGGCAGCTATCCTGACGGAATAAATATTCAGCTAGTGAATATAATATCGGACAACCACATGCAGATTGAGACATATGAGAGAGGGGTAGGATACACGCTGGCATCGGGAACAAGCGTAATAGCCTCTTGCTTTGCACAAAAAGAGAACTTGAAAAAAGAGGTAAACGTACATACAGCTGGAGGAATGTGCGAAGTCAATCTCGTAGACTATTCAATTACGGCAGAGGTATTTAAAATTTACGAAGGAGAGCTGTAAAGGATAAATTTTTTTAGAAAAACTTTATAGAACAACCCCTTAGAAATAAGGTCGTATTTCCATTTAGAAGTAAAAAGCGTTACTGTTTCACTAATCTTTCGTTTATATAGAGGCATTGACCTCAATACCTGTTTCTCCTTTCTCTTTATTGTGTTGTTTAATGTGTCGGAGTATATTTTATCAACAGTGACATTGTTAGGTTCTTGGTCATTTTTTGTTCTTTTAACCAGTGTCCTGTATCCACTATCGAAACCGAACATATTGTCACTCAGAGAAAGAAAATGCAGAAAGATGTTGACAATTCTGTGGCAGTAAAGTAATTGAGATAGTTTATTGAAATTAATCCTTTCATAGTTTGTCTTAAAAAAGAGAGCAATGTCAGAAAAATGACGAATGACCAAACCCTCAGAGAGAAATTGTCGGGTATATTCTTCTGCAAGAAAAAATGCATTAAAATCCGGAGCAGGAACATTAACGTAAAAATCGCCGAGAAGTAGTGATTCTAATCCATTATTTGATAATAATCTATTAAGTGTCAAATTTATACGTTTGTCTTTCTTGCCCACGAACGTTTTATGATTTTCTACAGATACTCCTCTGAAGTTAAACCTGGAATTCTCATTCCTGGTTTTTTCTACGAAAATCCCCTTCTGTTCTATTACATTGTTTCCTTTGTCAAAATCACCCAACAGGTAAATGTTAAGATTGTCAGACTCCCTGTGGTTAGGCTGAGGATAAATTGAACTTATACCCGGTCCTTTTAGCAGAAGAACGTCTATTCCGTTTGTGTTGAAAATTATGATAAGCTCCTTTAGCACGCTCACCGCTCTTTCGTATCTGTTTTCAACCATTTCAACACCCTGTTGCCATTTTATTCTTATATCGCGCGGTAATACTGAAAGAATATCATCGGGAAGTCCATCGTAGGCAATTGCCAGTAACCCTTGTTTATCGGCCAATGTTAGAAGTTCGTTCCAATCTCTGCTGGTCAGTTGAAGATCTGCCAGAAATATACTGAAAGCCTTATCGCTTGTACTATTTGCCAAAGCATTTTTAACAAGCATGGGCAGCACCTTTTCAACTGAAGTAAGAGGCAGTTTATTATTTGGCTTTCTTTTCATTGCACTAACAAAAATAGAAAATAAAGAAAGGCTGACCAAAAAGTAATTATTGGTCAGCCTCTTTTCAAGTATAATTGCTAATTATTATTCAAATACAGACTCAAGCTTCTGGTAAGTAGAGTGCATCTTTTCTATGACTGCATTCTTAACTTTATCATCTTTTCCTGCAAGAGCTTCCTTGACAGCAACTGTTGCATTATAAAGATCAGTAGCAACAGCATGATATTTAACAGATTTTTCTTTCAGGCGTTTTACAAGAGCCTCTTCAGGAGTTTTAGTAACAGCATCTGCTTCTGCAATAAACTGGTCCATAACAGCTACAATTTCCGAGTAGTTTTTCTCAGGGAGCGATTTGTGATAGATAACATAGAGAGTTTTGTGATAAGCATCCATCTCTTTGTTGAAAGGTCTTACAACTCTGTTCATGGCCTCGTAACCTGAATGAAGTTTTTCTGCAGCAAGTAGAAGAGCAGCATCGTCACTTCCGGCAGCAGCCGAATAGTAATTTTCTGCAGTTTGATTGAATTTAACTAGTGCAGCTTTCCATGCAGCATCTTTTTCCCTTAAAATTCCGGGTAATTTTGCGTTATTCATTTTTTCCATGTTAGCTTTAATTGCAGGAACATATCCTTTTAAAGCAGCCATGTCTTTTGTAGGATATGCCTTGTGCCACATTGGTGCTATGATAGAGTGGAAAGCCGAAAGCTCGGGAACACTTGCAGAAATTTCATGTGATTCAATTTTTGTTTGAGCAAATGAGTTGTTTGAACTTAGCATTAAAACAAACGCGAAAGAAAGTAATAGTAATTTTTTCATAAAATATAACTAATTGATTAATGGTTTAGCAAAGGTATGCATTAAAATTCTACAATAAGACAGCAAATAAGAAGAAAGGTTTAAAACGTAGAATTAGTATAAATATTATGTTTTTTTATTATATCTTCGCTATGTGCTCTGTTTACTTACAAATCAAGATAAATCATCCCATAAATGAAATCTGTTTCTAAATATTTATATATCATTACTGGTTTCTTAATAGCTCTTATATCAGGCTTTAGTGGAATTATTTTCAAAGATAATATTATCGTTGTTTTTTTTGCTTTACTTATTGGTGCCATGGGTGCATTTTTTGGCTATCAGTATTGGAACAATAAAGCGAGGCTGGAGGAGGCAAACGATGCAAATAAAGAGAGTGAACTGAAATACAAGACAGCATTTGTGACGAGTCCGGATGCTATAAACATAAATACATTTGATGGAGTTTATATAGATATAAACGAAGGGTTTACAGCGTTGACGCAATTTACTAAGGAGGATGTTATTGGAATCAACTCCTCGGATATTCGTATCTGGGCTATACCCTCGGACAGGGAAAAATTGATAAAAGGACTCAAAGAGACAGGGTGGGTGGAGAATCTTGAATCGGTATTCAGATGCAAGGATGGCAGTACGAAGACAGCTTTAATGTCGGCAAGGATTATACAGATACACGGGGCACCCCATATTCTTTCTGTAACCAGAGATATCTCAGAGCGAAAAAAAGTGGAGAGAGCTTTTGAGGAGACAGACAAATTAAAGACAGCTTTCCTAAATAACATATCTCATGAGATACGTACACCCATGAATGCAATTCTTGGATTTTCTCAACTGGTAACCAGTGAGTCCCTTAATGCTACCGATCGTAAGAACTTTTCACATATAATTCAGAAAAGCTGCAATCAGCTACTCGATATTCTTACCAATGTAATTGAGATTTCACAGATTCAGGGGAACCATATTCAGATAGCAAAAGAGGACGCAAATATAGAAACCATATTGCGGAAAACAGAGGACAATTTCTCAACCCGATGTACAGAAAAGAACATCAAACTGTTTGTTCTTATTCAACTCGATGATACTTATCTGGACACAATAACCGACAGCTATAAATTAAACAAGATATTGAGTCACCTGATAGATAACGCAATAAAATTCTCAAATTCCGGGGATATAATTGTTAAATGTCGTCTTGTCAAAAATAATTTTTATGAATTTTCTGTTGCTGACTCAGGAATAGGTATCTCACAAGAGATGCAGCAGAAAATTTTTGAGCCTTTCAGACAAGTAGAGACAGGAATGTCAAGAAATTTTGGAGGCAATGGTGTAGGGTTGAGTATTGCCAAGGCATATGTAGAGTTGATGGGTGGAGAGATATGGTTGCAGTCTGACTCACAAACAGGCTCAACATTCTTTTTTACCGTTCCATATAAACCAATAGGAGCGGGAAGGAAAACTGAAAAGTTAACGCATGATAAAATGAATTTGTCCAGAAAGACTATTCTTATAGCAGATGATGAGCTGGTCAATCTTATACTATTTAAAAAACTATTGAGCGAAACTAACGCAAATATTTTAACGGCGGCAAACGGTATTATTGCAATAGAGCAGTGCAATAACCATCCTGAGATAGACCTCGTGTTAATGGATATAAAAATGCCTGAGATGGACGGACAGACGGCCATGAAGCTTATCAAGGAATTCAGACCGGATCTGCCAATAATTGCCCAGACGGCATACGCACTTCAAAATGAAAAAGAGATGTTTCTCAATAATGGCTTTGATGGATACGTCTCCAAGCCAATTAAAAAGGAGATATTGCTGGACACTATCAAGAAGCATATTTTATAAATATTGCCTTGTTTATTAGCATATTTCAATAAATTAAGCTAATTTGCCCAATTAATAATAAAGAAATTTTTTTTATGGCAAGATCGCAGGAAACATTCAACAAAAAAGAGGTTAAAAACAAAAAAGAGAAAAAGAGAAAAGAGAAAGCGAAGAAGAGATTAGACAGAAAGGACAGCGAGAAAAAAGGAAGTCTCGAGGATATGATTGCTTATGTAGACGAGAATGGAGTGATAACATCAACACCACCCGATCCGAGCAAAAAGAGGAACATCCAGTCCGAAAACATCGAAATCAGCACACGAAAACAGGATTCAACTCCGGTAGATCCTGTAAGAAAAGGAATTGTCGCCTTTTTCAACGACTCAAAAGGTTTTGGATTCATTAAGGATTCCGAGACACAAGAGAGCGTTTTTGTACACGCAAACAACCTGCTCGAAGAGATAAAAGAGGGCAATGTTGTTAGCTTCGAAGTAGAAATGGGCCAAAGGGGCCTCACAGCCGTTAACGTTAAAATTTACAAGAAACCCGCAGTAGTTGCGGCACCTGTAGTACCCGCAACATCTGAAACAACAGAAGAACCTTTAGAACCATCAGAACCGGCTTAACGCAAAGATGCCTTTGTAAATATATGCTCGGGTATCTGTTGGTCAAATTTTATTGATGTTATGCGAAATTCAGTTCCTTTACCCTCTTTGAGCTGATCTTTGTATATCATTGTCATAGGAAACCATCGTCCCTGAATTTTAGTGATATCTTTCATCTCCATTTTTTTTAGCATTTGTCCGCTTTTGGCGTACATTTCCTGACGAAGCGGTACATATCTTTCATTGTCTA
>Ga0074195_1003865_pt1 | contig 13283 bp, 8 predicted proteins | sample EPASupsiteHSE623_FD_64525 | JGI IMG/M metagenome (GOLD analysis project Ga0074195, IMG submission 64525) | Bioremediated contaminated groundwater from EPA Superfund site, New Mexico - Sample HSE6-23 | ecosystem: Environmental > Aquatic > Deep subsurface > Groundwater > Contaminated ...
CCTCAATACCGGCTATATGTGGCAACAGGGCGACAGCCAAAATAATCGCAAATACACCTTTCCTGAGGCAAACGACTACTGCTCGGCTCTTAATCTGGCTGGATACAGCGACTGGTATCTTCCATCAATCGATGAGCTTACTGCCATGTATACTCTTCATACAACTGGTAAGGGAAACTTCAGTACATCAATAGCATACTGGTCATCTTCACAGAACAGCGCAACAGATGCAAGGGCAATACAATTCAATACAGGAAATCCATTCCTTGCTTCCAAGAGCTCAAATCTTAAAGTTCGTGCTGTACGTTATTATTATTGCAAAAGTGTTCAGCAGCGTCTTGATGCCGGAGAAACTCCACTTCATGTATACAATTCCGGAATGCCTATGGATTCTTTATATGGCAAAACTTATGCTGGTGGACTTCTTTTTTACCTGAACACTACAGCCGGCAATGGTATAGTTGCTTCACCCACAAATCTGGGAAATCATCCTGAGGGAAATACTGCAACTTCTTATGGTTGTGGTGCCGGAACCGGAATCGGTGACGGACCTTCAAACACTTCATGCCTTGAATCAATTTTTACAGCTAATGGAACCTCCGCTGATACCTGTGTAAAATATAATGCTGGTGGATATACTGACTGGTTTTTGCCTTCGAGCGGAGAATTACAGCTGATGTGGTCAAACTTAAGGGTAAAAAACTACGGATCTTGGGCAAGTGATTATTACTGGTCTTCAACAAATCAGGATTATCACTCATGCAAGGTTGTCTCTTTTATAACAACATATCTGTATGGACAGGTATTATCACAGTCCAGAAATTACAGTTATCCCGTACGTGCCGCAAGAAACTTTCCAAACGGCACATCTTTAGTTTTTAATCAGGAGCCTAATACAGCAACAGTAGCAGAGATTACACCTAATGCACCAAATATTACCAATACTCTTTTAAACAAAACAGTATGCCCTGGCAGTGCCACATTCTTTAATGTTGCAGCTACAGGAGATCAGCCATTATATTTCATGTGGCAGAGCAATGGTGTAGATATAAGCGGATCGAACAATGATACTTTGTTTATCAATCCCGCAACCTATGCCGATACAGCCTTATATAGTGTAATAGTTTACAACGGATGCAGTGCCGATACAAGTAATGCTGCCGCATTAAAAATTCCATATGTTCATGCCGGACCTGACAAGAACGTATGTGAAAACAATGTAACAACTAATCTCTATGGAAATGCTATCAGCGCATCTCCTATTACATGGTCTGGTGGTAACGGAAGTTTTACTCCAAATGTAAACACCGTAAACCCCACCTACGTTCCTACTCCTGCTGAAGTCGCTGCAGGAACCCTTACGCTAACAATTAACACAACAGCAGGGGGACTTTGTCCTACCATTTCCGACGATATGGTAATTACATTTACACCAGCACCCACAGTAAGCGCTGGCACAGATCAAAACCTCTGTCAGAGTAATCTGCCTATTGTACTTGCAGGTAATATATCTGTTGCATCAGGGGGTGTCTGGAGTGGCGGTTCGGGAACATTTAATCCTTTTAACACAACACTTACTGCAGCTTACAACCCATCAATTAGCGAAATTAATGCTGGTTCTGTAACACTGACGCTAACTTCAACAGGTAACGGAAGTTGTTTAGCGGTTAACGATCAGGTTACGTTTAACATTACCAAAACTCCTACAGCAGAAGCAGGAATTAATTTCACCGTTTGCAGCGATCCCGGAACATTTACACTTGGAGGTACTGTAACAAATGCTCCTAACGGCAGTGTATGGTCTGGCGGAAACGGTGCTTTTGATCCCAATGTCAATTCTCTCAGTCCTGTTTATACTCCAACTGCAGCTGAAATAAGTAACGGAGCTATCACTTTAACACTTACTACTTCTGCATTTGGATACTGTCCGCAGACCTACGACAACATTACTGTGACATTCGCACCTGTTCCTGTTGCAGAAGCGGGTATTACCCAGAATGTTTGTGAAAGTAATTTCCCAATAATTCTTGCCGGTTCGGTTACAAATGCAACTGGTGGTATCTGGTCGGGCGGTACCGGCACATTCAATCCTTTCAATACAAATCTTAATGCTTCATACAATCCATCTCAGACAGAACTTGATGCCGGATCGGTAACACTTACATTAACATCAACCGGTAACGGATATTGCACTGCTGTTGAGGATCAGGTAGTATTTAACCTTTCAAAAACACCAGCGGTGAATGCAGGTACAGACATTGTTGTTTGTAATACCGCAGGTTCTGTTCAGCTTGCCGGAATAGTAACAGATGCAACCGGTGGTTTGTGGACGGGAGGAGCAGGAGGATTCACTCCAAATAACACCAGTCTTGGTGCAGTTTATTATCCTTCTCTTCAGGAAATCTCAAATGGCGGAGTTACTTTGACTTTATCCTCAACCGGAAACGGATATTGCCAGCCATCAACAGACGATATTCAAATTACCTTTGGTCCCGATCCCGTTATTTCTGTTGCTTCTCAGACCGATCCTTCTTGTTACGGTTTTTGCAATGGAACAGCAGATATCTCTGTATCTGGAGGAACAATGCCGTATTCATATCTCTGGCCGTCTTCAGCTGGTAATCTTACTACAACAAATGCAGGTAGCCTGTGTGCTGGTGATTATATTGTTTCAGTATCAGATGGTGCCGGATGTCATGCAACAATTACTGTTAGTCTATATCAGCCCGATGCCCTTACTGCCTCTGTTTCGAGTATAACTCATAACGATTGCTGGGGAGCCGCTGAAGGTATTGTAAATACAACTGTAAGCGGAGGAACAAGTCCTTATTATTTCCACTGGTCGAACGGAACTTCACTTGCAAACGCATACGGATTAGCTTCTGGTTCATACACTGTTACCGTAACTGATGAAAATGGCTGCTACAAGCTTCTTAACAGTATTACTGTAAACCAGCCTACAAAGATAAATATCAACGTATCTACTACAAACGCACAGTGCAACCAGAGTGATGGAACAGCTACAGCGAACGTAAACGGTGGCACCGGAGCTTACACTTATCTGTGGAGCAACAACCAGACCACGAACCCGGCTTCAGACCTTGCAGCTGGATCGCATTTTGTAATTGTGACCGATGCAAATGACTGCAACATGACCAAATACTTCTCAATAAGTAACGACGGTGGGTTTACACTTACAGCTTCGACGCAGGATATTAACTGCGCCGGAAATAATAACGGAAGCATCAACATGACCATAAACGGCGGATCAGCTCCGTTTGATATTGAATGGTCGAACGGCTCAACTACCGAAGACATTTCTGGTCTTGCACCCGGATCGTATGATGTTATTGTTACTGACGTGGTAGGATGCTACGGAATGCAGTCGTATGAGATACTCGACGGAGATACAGTTACAACCACATCTTCCACTTTCATGCCTACATGTAACCAATCAGACGGTCAGGTAACAGTTACAACAACTGGCGGAACAACACCATATACCTATGTATGGTCGAACGCAGCAGGTAATGTGTCTGCTCAGACGAATCTTTCTGCCGGAAACTATATGTATACAGTAACCGATGCAAGTGGATGTTCAACTACCGGGTATGTTCCTCTTACAAACGACGGAGCACCTTTAATCACAACCGACAGTGTTCTTTCTGCTCCATGTGGCGGAACCGGGGGTGTATACATTTCAATTTCAGGTGGAACAAGCCCGTTCACCTATATATGGTCTGACCTGACATCAAATCAGGACCTTGTTAATGTTTCACCAGGTACTTATCAGGTTACTGTTACTGACTTCGCAGGTTGTCAGTCGATAGAATATATAGATGTTCCTGTTGAACAACTACCCGAGCAACCTATATGCATTGTAACTGTTGACACTACATACGGACGCAACCTTGTTGTATGGGAAAGAACTGCTGCTACAGGAGTAAATTATTATAAAATTTACCGTGAGTCTTCTGTTCCCAATCAGTATCAGGTAATAGCATCGGTACCTTCGAACGACATGACAGAATATCTTGATATGGCAGCAAATCCTTTCGTCCGTTCTTTCCGTTACAAAGTTTCAGCTGTTGATTATTGCGGAAACGAAACTCCACAGAGCGACCTGCACAAAACCATGCATTTAACCATGAACCAGGGTGTAGGTCAGACATATAATCTTATATGGGATGACTACGAAGGATTCAGCTATACAACAGTAATTGTTATGAGGTATCTGCCTTCAACCGGATGGGTAGTTCTCGACTCACTGCCAATGACTCTCCATTCTTATACTGATGCTCCTCCAGCCACTTCAGGTATCCGTTATCTTGTTAAAATCGATTCGCCTGATGCTTGCGAACCTACAAATGCAACCAAGGAAGTGGGCGGTCCTTACAGCAGTTCGTACTCAAATATGGAAGATGAGGGTCTGATGGTTTCTGCTGAGGGAACTGACGGTTCGATTATCGATTTCATGGTTTATCCGAATCCTGCAAAAGAATACATCACACTTAAAGCAATTACTGGTGTTGAAGATAATCTTAACATAAAAATACTCAACTTCACTGGTCAGGTTGTATACGTCCATAACGGAGAATTCAGCAACGAACTTAAAATGGATATTTCAGAACTTGCTTCAGGAATGTACATTCTTCAGTTAGATGGCAAATACACATACAGGACAAGATTTGTTGTAGAATAGAGTTTTGTTCATTGTATAAAAGAAGCCGCCCTGAGCGGCTTTTTTTATTCCTGAAGTTGATTAATCTGCTTGTATGAGAATATCAGAAGCAGGAAGAAGCGTAATGATTGCTGCTTCTTGCTTTCAACTTATATTATTTACTTTTTTTCATTACTTCTGTAACTTTTAATCTTAGCTGTCCGTCATACGTTCAGAAAACAATAAAAAACAAATAATATGAAAACTACAGCAATTATACTCGCAATGATGTTTGCAGTATTAACAGCAGGAGCCACCTCAATTGGTGACCCGACAAACAAGGAAACAAAACTGAAAAAGCAGGTCTCACGCGCAGTCGACTTCCCTGATGATATGCAGGTAAAAGAGGGAAGCTCAGTAAGCGTTGAATTTGAACTTCAGGAAAACGGAACTGTAAAAGTAACAGATATAAGCGGGAACCCTCAGCTTGCTGACTACGTAAAGTCGCAGCTCGAAGCTTTCGCAGTTAAGAAGATGAAAGAACTGGTCGGAGAAAAGTTCTACTACAAATTCGTATTTAAAAAATAGCCTGACTTACTCAACGCTCGTTCGCTAAGGCAGTCCGTGAAAACGGGCTGCCTTTAGTTAATCTCCGGAATAAGAATTTTAAACTGTAACTTTTAAGTATTTTGTACGTTATAAAACAAACAATAAAGAAAAACACAATGAAGATAATAATTGTTATTCTCGCATTAATGGTCGAAACAGCAATAGCAAGTGCTAATACGATCATAGATCCTACCTTCATTGAAACCAACCTGGTAAAAAATGAAGTAATAGTACTAACGATACATGGAAATACCGGTTTTCCCGAAGGTTATACGGTTGGAGTGGAATTTGAGCTAAACGACTGCGGCAGGATAAAAGTAACTCATATAACTGGAGACCCTGTAATTGCCGGGTTGGTAAAGACTAAAATCGAGAGTATCGATACTGAAAACCTTCAGTATCTTGCCGGAGAAAAATTCAACTATAATCTTGTTTTCAGAAGTGAATCGGACGTTTAAGGCTTTTATCTTACAAGCCATTTTCAATTAGAAATATCCTATATTTTAATTAATAAGGCCCGAATGTCATTTTTTTAGTTTAAAGAAAAATCCCGGAAATGCTTTTTCTGGTTCTTTGCCCAGCATGTTGATGTTATACTGTGACTTTAAAAATCCCCATCCGTACGAAAAAAATTGTATAAAAACTGCGATAATAGCAAAAGCGGCAACCCTTATGCACTTAGCCTTTGCTGTTGCATCAATAAAAATAAGTGTGAGATAAAATGCATAAAATAGCAGTAGCCAAGGGAACCAGTAAGCAATTGCAAAAGAGAAAATAAGTCCGGATGAAAAGGCAAGGGGAAACCAATATGTGATTTTTCCAGAACCGGGATGCCATTTGTTTAAGAACACCCTTACAACCCCGAATTTATACATCTGTTTCGAGAATTTACCCCAGTCGATGCGTCTTTTGTGAAAAACAGGAACGTTGCTGAAAAGTGTCGTTTTATATCCTGCTTTCCATATTCTGAATGTCAGGTCTGGATCTTCTCCGGGATGTACAGTTCCAAACCCTCCTGTTTTTTCAAAAACCTCTTTAGAAATTCCCATATTAAAACTCCTTGGCTGAAACTTGCTTAACTTTTCGCTCCCCCCCCTAATGCCACCAGTTGTGAAAATGGAGGTCATGCTGTAATTAATACCCTTCTGCAACAAAGTAAAACTCTCATGAGCACTGTCAGGTCCACCCCATGCGTCTACATAGTTTTCGGCCAGATTCTTTCTGACAGAACTGATATAAAAAGGTGGTATAATGCAATCGGAATCGAGTATAATAAAGTAATTTCCAGTAGCCACCCGGCACCCAAAATTTCGGCTGTCGCCCGGACCACTATTGTCTTTGTAATGATACTTAATATTTAGTTTGTTGCTGTATTTTTCTGCAACTGTATCACATCTGAGTGTTGAACCATCCTCAACAAGGACTATCTCAAAATCATTATCGTCTTGTTCAGCAAGGCTTGCAAGAATTTCCTCTGCTTCATTTGGACGGTTGAAGATCGGGATTATCAGAGAGAATTTTATAGTTTGCATGATGTGAAAATGTTACACAGAGCAGCACAAAGTTCTTCCGCAAAGATACACAGAGAAATTCCTCTGTTAAATATTATTTAATATCTATCAGCTCAACGTCGAATATTAGGTTGGCCTTGGGCGGAATTGCGCCGGGGTATCCCTTTTCTCCATAAGCAAGATTATAGGGGACGAGCAATCGGGCCTTCTCTCCTTTTTTAATTTGAGCTATTCCTTCGTCCCATCCTTTTATAACCATACCTTTTCCAAGCTGAAAAGAGAGAGGTTGACCGCGCTCAACAGAAGAGTCAAATATTTTTCCGTCCTCGAAATAACCTGTATAATGTACAAAAACTGTTTGTCCGGGCTGAGGGAAAATACCTTTTTTCTTAACTTCCTCTACAACGATAATCTTAAGACCAGATGCTAGCTTAACTGTATCCTTACCTTTTGTATCAAACATTTTAATTTCAGCAACAGGCTGAGCATCTACCAGTTCGACGTCAAAAGTAAGATCAGCTTTTGCCGGAATGACCGGTGGTCTTCCTGCTTCACCATATGCAAGTTCGTAGGGTATAATCAGGCGGTATTTATCGCCAACGCTCATAAGACCAAGACCTTCTTCCCATCCTTTAATAACCTGTCCTTTTCCGAGAATAAAATTAATAGGCTCTCCTCTTTTAACAGAAGAATCGAAGATCTTTCCATCGCTGAAATAGCCGGTATAATGTACTTTTACATTTTTATTTTCAGAAGCTTTCGGACTTCCCTGTTTGCCTTTTTCAACCACAATATATTTCAATCCTGATTGGGTCGACTGAATTTCCTTACCTTCGATTTTATATGGTTCAATAACAACACCAGGAGATACTTTTACAAGTTTAACTTTAAAGATAAGGGTTGAATTCGCCGGGATTGAGCCCATGTCTCTGTCTCCATAGCCTAATTCGGGAGCGATCATAAAAGTTGCTGAATCACCTTCATTAAGCAAAGCAATACCTTCGTCCCAGCCTTTAATAACCTGGCCGGCACCAAGTTCGAATTCGAACGGATTACCGCGTTTGTATGAATTATCGAATTCATTTCCGTTGGTTAAAGAACCCGCGTAATGAACTTTAACCTTATCTCCAGCCTTTGCTTTGGGGCCATTACCTTTTGAATGGATAATATACTTTAGCCCACTGGCTGTTGTTGTATAATCCTGTGAAAAACTATTCATTGATGTCATTATTAAAATGAGTAATGCAAAAAAACTTTTACTTTTCATAAACTGCTATTTTACTTCAATTAGTTCAACATAAAATATTAAGGTAGAGAATGGGGGAATCTTGTTTACTTCCTTGTCGCCATAAGCTAGTGACGAGGGAATAATTAGCGTGGCTTTGCCTCCTTCTTTCATATATGAAATACCTTCTTCGAATCCGGGAATAGCCTCCTGTGCGCCAAAATTAAACTCAAAAGGTTCTGCCCTCTGAATAGAAGAATCAAAAATCTGGCCATTAATATAAGTGCCGGTATAATGAACCACAACCTTTTTTCCTGCTTCTGGTTTTTTTCCGCTTCCCTTTTCTTCTTCAATATAATAAAGTCCGCTTTTTAAAGGTTCCTGTGTTATGTTTGCGTTTTTAAGATATGCAAGAAGTATCGTTTCCTCTTCCTTTGCATCATGAGCAAAACTATTGTCCTGATTTGCTTTATAATTCTCAATATTAATAACATCCTTAAGTTTTATATCGAAAATCAGTTTACTCCCGGGTTTTATTCCCGGCGGAACTTCACGTTGCTGTGTGAATACAAAAAAGGTCTCTGCATCAACCACAAAACGAGCGCTGTCACCTACATGCATCATTGCCAAACCTTCGTCGACTGTTGCAACTTCGGGATTAGCCATTTTAAGTTTCATGCGGAAAGGAGACCCGATAATTTCCCTGGAATCGAAAATAACTGAATCATTTTCGGTTTTATAAACTAACTCGAGTTCCATAATCTCATCTGTAGCTGGCTTTCTGGCCTGAGGGTTCTCTTTAAAAAAAACATACTGAAGTCCCGATTCTGTCTTCTTGTATCCATTGTCGCCGGAACAAGAAAACAGGATAAGAGAAAGTACAGATAGAATAAAATTGTTATATCTCATTACAATAGTTTTCCGGCAGGCAAAGTTAATTTAAATACATTACACACTGCATTCGTTTCATTTTTTTAACGGAACAATTAAAAGCATCTTTAATATTAGTATCTCTTTTAATTTATGCATTTTCATCTCTTTTTCGTAATAGGTATTAGTACCTAATTTATATAACATAATCTTTTACATAGCTCTTATTGTCTTATATTTTAGTCACTTATGCAAAGTGTTTTATTTCGATTTTTTTTATTTTTCATTTGCAAATCTGATTTTGTTAATCTTATATTTGCACAATTAAATACATAATTAGTTATGAAAAAAATCCTGATCATTTCGTGTCTCTTCTTCTGCTCGTTTTATAATTTGATGTCGCAGGGAGACAAATATTTCGCCGAAAAACAGTATAGCGTAGCTATAGCAGCATATAAAGAAGAAGCTGCAAAAGAGCCTGAAAAGTACCTTAATCTTGCAAAATCATATTTTGCTGTTAAAGATTTTCCAAATGCAATTGCTGCAATGGAAAAATACAAAAATGAATTCGGTAAGGCCGACACAACTTATGCAAACTGGTTTATTAAAATACTTACTCGCGACGACAGTGAAGTTCCGATGCGCCCCATTTCCGGGCAGGTTAACACGTCTGGCACTGAATCAGTTCCGCGAATATCCTCTGACGGTAAAAGGCTTTACTTCAAGAGTGTTGACAGGTCTGGTGGTCTGGGCGGAGAAGATATCTGGTATTCTGAAAAACAACCTGACGGCACATGGGGCACACCTGTTCTTTTTACAGATCTATGTACAAATTCGCACGAGACCATGTATACAATGAGTGCCGATGGCAACATTGTTATACTTTTCGGAAACTATCCCGGAACATTTGGAAACGGTGACCTGTTTTATTCTGTAAAGACTACAACAGGTTGGTCTGCTCCCTGTAACCTTGGAGGAGTGATAAATACAAAAGCATGGGAAGCCCAGGCTACAGTAAGTCCGGATGGCAAGACCATTGTCTACACTTCAAGTAATACAGCTCTTCCAGGCCATGTGGGAGACTATGATCTGTACGCAACAACTTTAACTGAAAACGGATGGACAAAACCTGTTAACCTCGGAAGGACAATAAACACAAACCTCGGAGAGAACAGGCCTGCTTTTGCCTCTGACGGTAAAACCTTATATTTTTCATCAAGCGGTCACCCCGGTTTTGGTGGAAGTGATATTTTTATGACCAAAAAACTTGATGATACATGGACTAACTGGAGCCAGCCGGTTAATCTTGGTCGTTATATAAATACACTTCAGGATGATGAAGACCTTTCCATAAACACTTCCGGAACTATAGGATACACAGTAAAATACAACGAACCAGGAGCTCCGGGTGACTACGATGTGTTTCAGTTTATAATGCCTGAGATTGCGCGTCCAGAACAGACAATTACACTTTATGGTTTTGTTAACAACGAAAAGGATTCTGCAGCTGCCGTTAACCTCCGCTTCACAGACCTGTCAACAAACAAACTTCAGGCTGCGGTTCCCTCGTTTGAAGGCGATGGTTCATACAGCGTTAATCTTCCTTTTAAAAAATATCTGCTTGAGATCAATATGAAAGGGTTCCTTTATTACTCAGAAGAAATTGATCTTACCGATCCTTCCAAATACATTCCAAAAGAAAACATTAGAGATAAAATTGGTAAGGAGCATCAGGCAAGGATTGATGCAGCAAAACAAAGACTTGACAAATGCAATTCTGATCTGCAGAATCTTAATTCATCTGAATCTTACGACGTTAAAAAGACCTTCGAGGAATATGAGGCTCTTGTTAAAGAATACCAGAAAGCTGTTTACGAACTCGAGTCAGCACTAACCGAACGTAAATATGCATGGCTGGCAGAAGACAAAAAATATGTTGACGTTCGCAAAGATTTCAAAGTACAGCGTGCTACAGAAGGAGCAACTTTCAAACTCGACAATATCTTTTTCGACCTGGGCAAAGCAACCCTGAAAGACGAATCAAAACCTGCCCTCGACAAGCTGTATGAAATACTCGTTAAAAACCCGATTGATATTGAACTTGGCGGTCATACCGACAGTATTGGTTCAAGCGAAAGCAACATTGTACTTTCTCAGGACAGAGTGAATTCGGTACGTAGCTATCTGCTGAATAAAGGAATATCTGAAAACAGAATTGTTGCAAAGGGATACGGTGAAGATGTTCCGGTTGCTCCTAACGCTACTGAAGAAGGAAGGGCACAGAACAGGCGGGTTGAAGTAAAGATAATCGACAACCGCCCCAAGGGAAAAGAAGGTACCGAACAGGAACTTGTAGAAAAACAGAAAGAAGAAGAAAAACCAAAGGAAGAAGTAATGAAGATATCTCAGGATATGGACCTGCTTTCAACTATGCAGATGGCAGCAAAGATCGGCGGGCTTCCAGAAGGTAGTCCCTGTGGCGACCCCAACTACGTGAACAAATCAAGCGGATATACTCCCACTACCACATACACTCCAAGCGGTGAAGAATTTACTAAAGATGATTATATCTATAAAGTATTCAGTGTAGGTGTCGAGAACTTCGCTTTTAAAGAATCTCCCAGCCACCTTGGAATAAATATGCGTTTTACAAAGCTGCGTGACCTGGAAGACGACGGACAGGCTTCAGAAAATAATCTTGAATACTTCCTTAAAAAGGACGAAGAAGGTTTTGGCCTTGGTTATCAGTATTTCAAATTCATTTCTCTTAAAGAACCTACTAAAGTTCCTATTGGTCTTTTGCTCGGATACGAAACCAAAATGTTCTTTACAAGTGATACTGTCGCTGACGACGTAAAAACCCGTGGGTACATGGGATTCCCTCTTGGCATTCGCGGTCTTTTTAATGTAAAAGGTTTTATTATAAACCCCGATCTTTATTACCATGTTGCTTTATTCTCACCCAAAGTTGATAAAGATGCCGGAAACAAAGCACATTACCTTTCAGTAGGCGTAAACGTTCGCAAAAAATTCATTTACGGCGGCGTGCAGATGCAAATGGGAAAACTTATTAATTACTTCGGATTCAGGGCTGGACTAACGTTTTAAACAATTAGTGTTTAAGTCTTTTGCCGGCAATACAATTGTTATTGTATTGCCGGCAAAAGACAGGTACGATTATTTTACTTTCATTACCTTTCTTATAGAAAAACGGAAAAGTGCCGGCGGAAATGCATGACGCATAAAAATCAGAGAGGCAGCACTAAACCCTACAGCATACCTGAGCCGGTATGATCCGGACTTTGCAGCTCTGAATATTGTAAGAGCGCATCTTTCGGGCGAAAGGCCTACCATGCCCATCTGGTTCAATCTTTTAATAGCAGGGTTCAACACTGGGAAATACGGGCTGTTTTCGGGTAAAGCAATATCCATTGAGCGACCGTAGAAATCTGTTTTTATAGGACCCGGTTCAATCAGTTTTACCTTTATACCAAAAGAACGGAGTTCGAACCAAAGTGATTCTGAGAAACCTTCAACTGCAAATTTACTTGCATTGTATAGCGAAAAAGCTGGCATTCCGGCATGTCCGGCAACTGACGCAACATTAATAATGGTTCCGTTTTTTTGCTGCCTGAAAATCGGCAAAAGGGCGCGTGTTATATTCATGAGTCCGAAAACATTTACTTCGAACTGTCTTCTGGCCTTCTCCTCCCCTGCATCTTCGAACGAACCGGTGACAGAATATCCTGCATTGTTTATAAGCACATCTATGTAACAGTTTTCCTGTTCAATTATACTTACAAAAGAATTTATAGAATCATTATCAGTAACATCTAATGGAAGCACAAGCAGGTCTTCAGACGAAGGCATATCTTTCAGCGTTTCCGTTTTGCGGGCAGTTGCAACAACCCTCCAGCCTTTTTTAAGGAACAGCTCTGCTGCTGCTCTGCCTATACCCGAAGATGCCCCGGTAATAATTACGGTTTTCATTTTTTTTGGTGTAAATGTACTCAAGTTTACAATTACAGTGCATTTTGCTTTCTTAATAATAATTAAAGTACGGGAGGATTGCTATTGCTATAATTTATGTCATTACCGGTGGGAAGAAAGCTACTACCGTTGGGAAATTTACTATACCAAAAACAGATCAATATAATATATCTTTGTTCTTACCTCCAGGTATTGTTAAAAAGGTGTACTGTAATTCAACTTACACCTGCGATTTTAAGGTTTACATTCCCGGCCACACAAAAACTTGTGTGGCTTTTTTTTACAAAAAAACATCTTTTGAAATATTCAAAATTATTGCTACATCTGGCTTCTTTTTCACAGGACAGAGATAACCTGAATCTTTTTTGGAAGGTATACGGCGAAACTTGTGAAGATACAGCCCGGGTAAAAATACTGG
>Ga0074195_1003869_pt1 | contig 13265 bp, 15 predicted proteins | sample EPASupsiteHSE623_FD_64525 | JGI IMG/M metagenome (GOLD analysis project Ga0074195, IMG submission 64525) | Bioremediated contaminated groundwater from EPA Superfund site, New Mexico - Sample HSE6-23 | ecosystem: Environmental > Aquatic > Deep subsurface > Groundwater > Contaminated ...
CCACCTGGACTTCCACTGCCCCGGCCTCTGCCGCCTCCACCTGGGCCTGCACCGCCCTGGCCTTTGCCCCGTCCGCCGCCCGGACCATAACCCATGCCTCCGTGCGCTGGCGTAGTGGCCGAAGAGACGGCGACAAGCTCGCCTCTCTTGAACTGCTCCACGGCGTCCCTGACCATTCCGCCACGGTGCTGGTAGACCTTTATTCCAGCCACAGATAGGGTCTGCATGGCGTTAGGGCCTATGTTCCCGGTGATCAATGCCCCAGCGCCACGACTTGCCAGCATTTGAGCTGCCTGTATTCCAGCGCCTCCTGTTGCGCTGGCACTGGTATTGGGGACCGACTCTACCGCCATGCTCTCCAAATCCACGAGCACAAAGAAGGGACATCTGCCGAACCTGGGATCGATCGGGGCATCAAGTCCCTCTGCCCCTGCAGTAACACACACTTTCATAATCAACTCCACTAATTATGCGTTAATGGGACAATATATATAAGACTTTCGAGAAAACAGATAGACTACAAGTCCGTTAAATTTATGATATATATCTTGCGAAGTCTATCCTATGAGCAGCGTGCTTCCTAGCCTCTGCGAAGATCTCAGAAATTTCCTCATGAACTTCGTCTTCATCACCGCCGAGTCGGTCCGGGCTACCCAGGGGCAGAGAGGAATTATGATCATGAGCGTGGACATGGGGTCTAGGCTCTGGAACGAGCTGAAGAAAGGGTTCTCAGAATGCGCTGTTCAGGATCTGAAACCCGAGGGGAGAATAATCTGCTTCCTGGAGGGCCTCAAGAATATGGGGATCATAGAGGACGCCTCTTTTTCCTGTGAGAAAGGCTGCCTCAAGGTTGCCATCAAGAACTGCTTCTTCGTACAGGCCAGCAACAGGCAGAGGCGTGAGGGCCTGGAGTATCCTCTCTGCCCCATAGGCGGTCTGATTGTGGCTGGCCTTCACAGGAATGCAGGCCTATTGACCACTCTGGAAGAGATCGAGCACGACCCCAACTCTGGTGTATCCACGCTCACCTTCAATCTGTATCCGCCTAGGGCCGTTTTATGATTAGTTGGTCTATAAGCTTCTCCAGGTAGTCGGCATCCGTCTGCAAAGTCTCCACGCCCGCCTCAGCAAAGGCATATCCTGGACCTTTGCCGGAGAGGCTCTCCCTAGTCACGACTGCATCGGGCTTGTGGTTGAGCAGAAAGCTGGCCACCTTGAGCCCCCGTCCCTTGATTAGATCAAGATAGGGATTGGCCAGCACATCCTGCCTGGCCACTACCTTCTGCTGAATGTCGATGTCCACCAGGGCAAAGTAAGGGGCCTCTCCGAAGTGGTGGCAGATCTCTCCCTTTGTATCTGCTAGGGGAATAGCATAGCGGACCTGGGTTTTGCTCTGCGGCTCGTAGTGAATGAGGACGCGATCCACATAGGGCACCTTCTCCCGGATATCCTTCTCAATGCGCTCGCATGCCTGATGTGCTCTTTTCAGGTCGGTAATGCGCAATGCCACCTCCGCCTCCACGAATAGATAGCGCCCGGAGTTGCGAGCAGTGACCTCCTTCACGGCGCTCACTGTCGGCTCGGCCTCAATCGTCTCTCGAATCTTCTCTAGAGTCGGTGCGTCGACTGATGCATCCAGGAGCACCCTCATTCCGCTTTTCAAGATCTCCCAGCCCTCTTTGACCACGAAAACTGCGATTAGAAGCGCGGCTACTCTGTCTAGAGGCAGCCCGAGGCGCTGGCCGATCAGGGCAAAGAGGACGATGGATTCCGTAAGGGCATCGACCTTGAACTGGCTTCCATCTGCTATCAGGCTGGGGGAGTTGGCCGCTTTTCCAGCTCTCATCTCGTAGAGTCCGAACAGGAAAGGAACGGGTATCAGAGCGGCTACAGCGAATAAAATCCAATTGCCGTACACGGGAGGAGATTCTCCGACCACCGCCTCGCGGGATATCTCATAGGCGGTAAGAAAGAGCATCAGGGAGATGACCACTGAGATCAGGTTCTCTACTTTGTAAAGGCCGTAGGGGAAGCTCTTGCTCTTCCTCTCTGATATGTACAGTCCTAGCATCAGGGCTGAAGAGTCGAAGACATCCACCAGAGAGTGCACGGCATCGGCCCTCAGGGCCAGGCTGCCGGAGACGCCGGAGAGGAACAGCTTTATGGCCACTAAGGTCATGTTTACTAGCAGGGAGTAAGTAGCCACCCTCTTTATCGAAGGGCTCCCCTCTGCGCCATCTTCATCTCTCTTTTCAGTTGACATCTTCGGCTCTTAGCAGCGACTAACTGCCGCCCTGCTGAATAGAACAATAATATCTTATGCGATAAATTACTTAAAATTTTGTGTGTCTCCGAAAGGCGATACTTTTTCATAAGAGGCTAACGCAAGGTCGGGCTCATAGAATTTCCATCAATCCCAGTCCTGCCATCATCACAGAGAACCCGGCAATGATCCCTAGATTGGTGAGATGCTCGTCTCCATAGCGGTTAGCAGCAGGTATCAGCTCGTCAAAGCAGATGAAGACCATTATGCCTGCCACTAAGGCTGTAGATGCTGCCAGAACGTAAGGATTGAGAAAAGGATAAAGGACGAGGATCGCCAAAATGGCTCCCAGTGGTTCGGTCATGCCCGCCAGGAAAGACAGAAGACACGACCGTCTTCGGTTACCGGTGGCGCAGTACAGAGGCACGCTACATGCCACGCCCTCAGGGATGTTGTGGATGGCGATAGCAATAGCTATGGGTATTCCTAGCCGTATATCCGCCAGGGAGATTAGGGCTATGATCATTCCTTCAGGGAGATTGTGGATGGCCATGCCGATAGTGGTCATGACGCCCGTTCTGCAGAGCCGGTCGCCGTGGGCGTCCACCATGCCGTTCAGGTGAATGTGCGGGACGAAATGGTCAAGGGCGTAAATTACCAGCAGCCCAAGGAGGAAGAAGAGGTTGGCCGCATTGAGGCCGATGGAGGCCCGGGAGCTGCAAAACAGATCCACGAACGCTACAAAGATCATGACCCCTGTGGCGAAGCCCAGGCTGAGTGAGAGATATCTCATATCCGGCCTGGGTATAAAGTAGGAGATCAGACTCCCTATGCCGGTGGCAAGGCCAGCAAGGCCGGTGAGGGCGATGGCCGCTAGGATGTCGTTCGTCAAGTCAGTTCAGAATATCGCCCGAAATAGCTTTTAACTTATCGTTGCAGATTTAAGCATTCAGTAGTCTTAACTTAAGTCTATGGTCAAAGGTCTCAGGCTAACCGTAGTGGTAGAGAATTCCGCCTCTCTGAACAACCCTCAGATCTGGGCCCAGCACGGGCTCTGCCTACACCTTGAGGCGGATCTCGGCGCTCAGAGGATGAATCTGCTGCTGGACACCGGCGCCTCCTCTGAGGTGACCCTGCATAATATCGACATCATGGGCATCGACATTTGCCAAACGGATTTCATTATCCTAAGCCACGGGCATTACGACCACACCGGAGGTCTGATGGGGGTGTTGGCGCGGGTAGGCCATCGGACGCTCGTCCTGTCCCATCCCGAGATCTCTCGTCCCAAGCTCAAGACCAGGCCCTTCCTGAAGTTCATCGGCCTACCCTTTACCATACAGGATGTAGAATCGGTCGGAGCGGTAATGCTATACTCCCGTGGCAGCACGAAGCTGGCAGATGGCGTCTTCACCACGGGAGAGATCCTGCGGGATACGAGCTTCGAGAAGGTCGAGGGCTTCAGGACTCTGGAAGAGGGCGAGCTTGTGAATGACGCGATGATGGACGATCAGGCTATGGTGGTCGATATCGAGGAAAAGGGCCTGGTCGTGATCACGGGCTGTGCTCACTCTGGTATAGTCAACATAGTCCGGCAGGTGCAGAGGCTGAGCGGCGTTCAAGAGGTTTATGCCATAATGGGAGGCTTTCATCTTCAGGGAGCCAGCGAAGAGCGCATGGAGACGATGGTCGACGAGCTTATGAAGCTGGATCCACAGGTCTTGCGGCCCGGCCACTGCACAGGAATTAAAGCAGTTTGCCGCCTCAAGCAGGCCTTCGGAGATAGGTGTGAGCCGCTGGCTGCGGGCGACGTGATAGCGCTATGATTGAAAATGCATATAATACAATAGCCTTTGGACCAGTTCCCTCCCGGCGACTGGGCAGAAGCCTGGGAATAAATAACATTCCCCCGAAAGTCTGTTCCTACTCGTGTCTTTACTGTCAGGTGGGAAGAACCCTGAAGATGGAGGTTGAGCGTCGACCGTTCTTTCAGCCGGAAGAGATAGTGAGGGCAGTAGTGGAGAAAGTGGCCAGGGTGCGGGAAGCGGGCGAGGCCATTGACTACCTGACTTTCGTGCCAGACGGCGAGCCCACTTTGGATGCCAACCTTGGGCGAGAGATCGAGATGCTGAAACCTCTGGGAGTCAAGATAGCGGTAATAACCAACGCCTCACTGATCTGGCGCCTGGACGTGCAGGAAGACCTGAAAAAGGCGGACTTCGTCTCCCTGAAGGTGGACGCGGTAGATGAGGCGATCTGGCGAAAGATAGATCGTCCTCACCGCTCTCTATGCCTGGAGAAGATCCTGGAAGGCATGCGCGAGTTCGCTCGGAGCTACAAAGGCGAGCTGGCCACTGAAACCATGCTGGTCGAGGGGATCAACGATTTTGAGGAGAACATTGAATCTGTGGCGGATTTCCTGGCAGACCTGAGGCCTTCCAGAGCATATTTATCCGTACCCACCCGTCCGCCTGCAGAAGATGTCCAGCCGCCAGATGCTGCCAGCCTGATTAGGGCCTACCAGATACTGAGCCGCAGACTTAAGCAAGTGGAATACCTGGTGGGATACGAGGGCGAGGACTTTTCCTTCCTGGGAGATGCGGAAAAGGAACTTCTGGCCATCATTGCCGTTCACCCTATGAGCGAGGCGGCTGTGAGGCGGTTTCTGGATCAGGCAGGTGTCGGTTGGGGCTTAGTGAAAAGGCTTATGGGACGAGGAGAGATCTTAGAGGTCGAGTATAAAGGACGGAAGTTCTATCTGAAGAAGCTTGGGCATGGGTACTCAACGCTTCGAAAATAGGAGGCATCAGGGCCCTCCGGCCTTCTGCCCAAACTTAAGCCGACCTGCTGCCGCTGACCGATCCCGACCAGGTTCTGCCCAGGCCGTCAAAGGCGTTATAGCTTCCAGAGAGGCTATCCTGGCCCATAGTCAGAGTTAACCTGTAGAGCTTGAGGTCTTCAAGTGAGACCAGGTCCAGATAGAGCACGTCCACAGAGATCTGCCCGCTGGCGGTAGCCGTTAAGGTGGAGCCGCCTGAAGCCAGAGTTCCCCTGCCCAGAATAACATTCCTGTCCTGTAACAGCATAAGATCGGCCTGGCCCGGCATGCCTCCAGTTAGCCCCAAAGTCCACCTGCCCCTCACATCCATTTCAGGAGCGATGTAGGGGCTGAGATACGCGCGACCGCTTATCTTGTCCAGATACTCCCAGGTATGCTCCGGGTCCAAAGGCCGCATGAGTGGATCGATGCCCAGAGGATCTGCCTGAGGATCGAAGAAGACTATAGGTTTATCACTGCCCAGGCTGCTCGTTCTTCTGAGATCTACGGGTATTGTATATCCCGTTCCCAGGGGATCGGCCTGCGCCGCCCCCTGCAAGGTCATGCCCATGACCGCGATCAAGGCCGAGGCCATCAGAATCTTCGCTATCATATCGATTTAACCCCCAAAGTATATTCCATACTTAAACATAAAAACTTCATGATTACATGAGTGACACGCGGAGCCTATACGAGTTGATTTAAGTCTGCAGCCGCATCTTAACACTTCTCCAGAGGGATTTTATCGCATCACCCATTGGGCCCTCCATCTCCACAACAGCCCGGCCAGCAACCATTGCATCGACCACTGTGGTGTCGAAGGGAAGGCGACCGACAACCTCTACCCCTCTATCACGGCATAGTTCCTCTATCCTCTCCACTGCGTCCGGATTTAAGTCATACTTGTTTATGCAGACCAGGGACAAAACGCCGAAGTGCTTTGCAACGCCCAAAATCCTGTCTAGGTCATGGACCCCGGATAAGGTGGGCTCAGTTACGATCAGGGCCAGATCCGCTCCAGTCAGAGAGGCGATCACCGGACATCCGATGCCGGGAGACCCATCGATCAGCACCAGCTCCAGGTTCAGACGCTCTGACACGTCGCGAGCCATCTCCCTGACCATGGCCACCAGCTTTCCCGATGCCTCTTCGCCTGGGAACAGTTCGGCGTGCACCAGGGGGCCGAACCTGGTATCAGAAATGTAGGCATAGCCGGAAAGCCTGTCCATCATGGCAACAGCTCCGGCAGGACAGACGAACTGGCAGACGACGCAGCCCTCGCAGGCCAGTGGATCTACTGCCCTGTCATGGATGGCTGCGAAGCGGCAGTGCTCCTGGCATTCTCCGCAGTCCGTGCATAGGGATCGATCGATGAAAGCCCTCCTCATGCCCAGGAAATCCCGGCGCTCCTTCACATCGGGATGGAGGATGAGATGCAGATCAGGGGCATCTACGTCGCAATCGGCAATGACGGCGCGCCCTTTAGCGAGAGCCGCCAGAGAGGCCACAATTGTGGTTTTTCCTGTGCCGCCCTTGCCGCTGATCACGGTGATCTGCTTCATGCAGCCAGCTCCTCAATTCGCTTTTGCAGCTCGATAAACCGCTCACGCCACTGCGGCATCTCCCGGACGAATATTATTCCTCGAGAGTAGAGCTCTGCGATCTTCCGGCTCATGGGAATCTCCATGAGCAGGGGGATCTTCCTCTTCTCCGCATAATCGTAAACGCCCTTATCTCCCACGCCGCTCTTGTTGACCAGGATGCCACGGGGAATTTTCATCTTATCGAGGACTTTCAGGGCTATGTCCAGATCATAAAGGCCGAAAGGGGTAGGTTCCGTCACCAGTAGGCAGAAGTCGCTTCCGCGCACCGCCTCCACCATGGAACAGGAAGTTCCCGGGGGCGAGTCTATTACTATTAGATCGCCTCTGGCCTTCTCCTTCACCGCCCTGATGAGGGGCGTGGTGCGGGCCTCACTCAGCCTAAGCTCACCCCAGATCAGGTCCGTCCCATCAGACTGTGCCTTGAAGATCTCTCCTACAGATCTCGTATCCTCCGAGATGGCCTTCTCCGGACATGCCAGGACGCAAAGGCCGCAGCCGTGACAGAGCTCGGGAAAGACGAGGACTGTCTGGGGAAGGACCGCCAGGGCGTGATAGGCACAGAGGCTAGAGCAGATCCCACAGCGGTTGCATTTATCCTCGTCTACAACTGGAACCGTCACCCTGCATTCGGATCTCTCTAAAAGCTCTCTCTCGGGAAAGAAAAGATAGGCGTTGGGCTCCTCCACATCGCAGTCCACCAGCTGTGCTTTGCCCAATGAGGCGGCCAGGCTCGTGGCCGCCAGTGTCTTGCCAGTCCCCCCTTTGCCGCTAGCTACGGATATTTTCACTTTAACCATCTCAATAACCGATTGATGCCGGTTTAATTTAAGAACAATATTAAATAAAAGCTGCGCGTCACGCCGTGGACCGCAGCTTCTCGATTTTCTCTCTTATGGCGTTCAAGTCCGACTCCAGCCGCCGTGCTACCTCTTCCAGGTAGCCCCTCTCCTCGGCTGGCGTGGGCTGGTGAAAGGGACTGTAGCTGGGGGCAAAGGCCCGGCTCCGCCGAAAACCCTGGCCAAAGCGCATTCCTCTGCACCAGGGATTCGCCCGGCCTGAGGATCTATTGCCCCTAGAACCCATCCACCAGGGTCCTGCTCCGTCTCCGCATGGCATACATTCACCTCTTGGCCTCATAGGATTTCCTATGAGTAATAGTAGCTTATGGGAGTATATACTTAAATCTTTCTAAGACCCAAAGTTCAAATATTACTTTAGCGCAGCGATAATTATGTGTCCCTGTAGAGGTAGACGCCGCGGAAGACGCTGGATCTCGGAGATTCCTCAGGTTAGATGCTTTTTGCCCGAAGGCTGCCCGAAGACCGAGTTAGTCTCATTGAGCCTGGAGGAACTTGAGGCCGTACGTCTGGTGGATCTCCTGGAGCTGGAGCAGGAGGAGGCAGCGTTCTATATGGGAATCTCCAGAAAGGCCTTCTGGAATGATCTGACCAGTGCCAGAAAGAAGATCGCCATGGCCTTGGTCTATGGCATGGGAATCCGCATCGAGGGAGGAAGCTACATCCTCAGGGGCATGCAGATTGTGGATGCAGGTGAACAAGCAGCAGCTTCTAAGGAAGTAGAGATCTCCCTGATGGAAAGGGAGCTGCAGCTTTTAAGGACCAGGCTGGATATGCTCAGTGCCAGAATGACATCCCTGAAAGGCAATGAAACGGAGACACCTAAAAGAGAAGATTTGCCTGATTAAAAGCTATATAAACTATCAGGAGAAAATATCAGGGTAGAGGTATATTATATGAAGTTCTTGTCTCTTCTCTTCCTTACCTCAGCCCTCAGTTTTATTTTGGCTCCAATGGAGGTGACCTCTACCGGAGAGGAATACCAGCCCGCCCAGGGTGGTCGGCTAAGTTCTCCAAATTATTATTCCCCTGCCTTTGCCGGTTTCGCGGCTGGAGATACGCCCTTGTATCTGGAAAGGTCCTCTTACCCCTCTACCGTGCGGTTGGGACGCTCTATGCCAGCCTCAGCCGAGCTGGCCGGAGCCCGGTGGTATCCCGTATGGCCCTACAACCGCACACCCTTGCAGCAGTTCAGTCTCCTCCCGTACATCGATATCCTGAGCGTAGAAGCCTACCATGTTCCCCCCATAGCGGAGTTCTTAAAGCCCGGCTATGTGCCCGAGGGCATGAACTACACCCGTTACGTCCCTGCCCTAGGTGAGTTCGCCAACCAGAGCTGGACTCCACCGGGGGCCAACTACAGCCTGCACGTTCCCGCCGTAGGGGCCTTCCTGAGTGAGGGATGGCAGCCGTCTGGTCCAAATTACTCATACTATCCTTTCTGGATGGCCGAGTATCTGCAAGCCTGAGGCAATTTTCATCGATAGGCTCTCTGCAATTTTTATATTTTAGCTTTCCGATTTTTGTGTAATAAATTGTTAAATCCCACATTCCGCACTTTAATTTCCTAAATCGATAGCTGCAAAAATGCTAAATCCAGAACCCAAAGTGCGGAATGTGGAATGTAATACCGTAATCCCCGGCAATTCTCAGATGATTCAGTCTTTTCTTTTTCTCGGATAAAAAATGGTAATTAAATGTAGACTGCAGTTCCAGGCTCCACGTAGATTATCTTTGTCTCACCCCTTTCGAAGAATATTGTCTTAGGGTAGTTGAACTGACCATCGTAGACTCTTATATCGTGGTTCTGGCCGCCGATAACTCTAAAGCTGAACTTTCCATCTAGCGGATCTCCACCTGTTCCTTCAGTGCCGATATATGTACCATCCAGGAAGACTTGGTAGCCACGCATGCCTTGAGATACTATCATGGCTGTGGAATCGCCTGCAGTCGCAGCAGGAGTCTGAGTTGTTGAATATGCAGGAGTTGGATAATGTACGACAGGATAAGTATTGGTATATGAAATGGTAGGTGTCGGGTACACTCTAAAGGATGATTTTGTTTGTGCATAATTCATTGTCTCTGACCAGTTCTTTTGGAATGGTTCCCAATTCATCCCAGCCAGAGAGTTTAACCTGAAGTCAGAATAGTATGGCATTGAATAATAGGGATATACACCATAGGGTCCTGGATAAATGGCTCCACCTGTAGTGTACCCACGATAGTTGGGGACTGGTTGATCGAGCCACATTATCATTCCTGCTATCCCAGGATCTATTGGTCCTCTGCTGGAGCTAACATATCCTCCTTCCAGCCAATCATAACCCCCCCCGAGGCCTATTAGAAGACAGGCTGTGAACGCTGCCAAACATAGCAAAATCTTGCTCGGTCTCATCTAGATTCACCTATATATCTCATAGCTCAATGGCATTTAATGCTAACTGGCAGTCAGACTTATCGTGAAAGTAGACTGCACCCCTCCGAGTGGATAACGAGTTAAACCCTCATGAACAGATTGCTCATGCAGGAAGGATGAAAAACCTGATAAGTTAGCCCTTTTGTTTTGATGTTTGATATGGGCGGTGAAGGCTGTTCATTGCTTGGGACTGAGATCCCGTGAGTTAAACCAGCCATATCCTGCGGATGCAAGAATGCGTCTAGAGAACGCGAATGCGAATGAGCACCCATCGAGGATTAAGTTATCCGCCCATATCTGGACGGATCATAAATGGAACCGCAGAGAAATAAGGTTTGTGGAGTAGATGTCCACAAGAAATTTCTAGTAGCCACAATCCTCTCAAGGGATGGCACAAAAGACACCAAACGTTTCATCATGGTAATTGAGGAACTTCTAAGGTTCAGAGATTGGGTAATGGAGAACAATTGCGAACAAGTAGCATTAGAATCAACAGGCATTTACTGGTATCCAATACATGCTGTCTTAGAGGGAAAGATCGACCTGATAGTGGCGAATGCCTATAAGATCAAGCATACACCAGGAAGAAAGACAGATGCCAGCGACTCTGAATGGATCGCTGAACTTTGTCTGAATGGCATGATCGAGCCTTCAAGGATATTTCCTAGAGAAGACCGAGAACTAAGGCGTCTTACCAGGGCCCGCGAGAGTTACGTCAAGGAGGTTACGCAGGAGAAGAACAAGATCCACCATGCTCTGGATTCGTCCTGCATAAAATTAGCATCGGTTCTTTCTGATATCTTCGGCAAATCAGGTCGATATATTCTAAGTTGCCTGATGGATGGGATGAGCGTCGAAGATATCATCGAGAGTTTACCTTCGAAACGGATCAAGAAGAAAGCGGATTTGATTCGAGAAGCCATTATGAGCAGCCTTGAGGTATCTCAGATAATACAAATTCGAGGTTCACTGAAGGTGATTGATGCCATTCAGGAGAGAATAGACGAGCTGGACAGAGAGATTCAGAGCAGAGTTATCAGGCGCAAAAATGACTTGAGAATTGCCATGTCTATTCCTGGAGTGGGATTTATATCGGCTGCGGCTATATTAGCAGAGATAGGAAACTATGCCGATTTCAAGAACGCTGAACAGCTCGCTGCATGGTGCGGTCTTGTACCATCCCTATATCAATCAGCTGATAAGTCTGTTTCTGGCAGGATCACCAAGCATGGATCAAAACATATCCGTCGAATGCTCGTACAGGTAGCCTATGCCATTTCCAGAGTCAAGGACTCGAAGCTTAAGAGATTCTTTTTCAGGATTCAAAAGAAGAAAGGATCTAAAATAGCAGCCGTGGCCCTGGCGAGGAAAGTCCTATGCATTCTATTCCATCTCCTGACAAACCAGGAGATCTATCAGGAGGATACTTCAAAGAGAAATAGATCTATTAAGATCGGTAACGCTCAGCCTTCTGTAGAAATATCATTGAAGGAAATGATTGATTGCATTGTTAGGGCGGGCTATGTGGTTGAGAAGAAAATGACTAAGGGGGCAGATACGGTTTCTAAAGGATAAATGTATTCTTTTTCATGCGAAGCAATAAGGCCCAATGGAGGGGTGCACATGAATAAGACAAGGCGGCGCTACGACCGAGAATTCAAGATATCCGTAGTGGCTGAACTTGAAAGCGGCAAGCTTCTGGCTCAAATTGCCCGTGAGTATGGGATTCACCCAGGTCTAATAATATTATTATATAAACCTCTCTATATCGTTACTTTGGGTAGGTTTATAGGAATCCTCCTTAGTAATTTTATACTTTATTATCATATTTTTTATATGGGAAATAGTTAAATATATGGTCTCATAAGCTACTTTTGTCTTTGCGAGCTGAGATTTTATGAAGAAGAGTTCAGATACATCGAATGCGGCAGAGAAGAGCTGTGACGGTAGCTGTGACTCCTGTGAGGAGCGCGGTTCATGCGGTGACCCCAGGGCCAGAGAGGCCACAGACCGCATGGCCAGGATCAGATTTAAAGTTCTGGTAGGTAGCGGCAAAGGTGGTGTAGGCAAGAGCACAGTATCTGCCAACCTGGCAGTGGCCCTGATGCACAGAGGTTATCGTGTGGGCCTTCTGGACGCAGATATTACGGGCCCGGATATACCGAAGCTCCTGGGCATTGAGGGCGTCCGGCTGCTTGGCGGTCCAGATGGAATAGAGCCCGCAGATGCCGAGGGCATAAAGGTGATCTCCATGGCTCTTCTCCTGAGGGACAGGAACTCCGCAGTAGTATGGAGGGGCCCCATGAAGATGGCTGCCATTAAGCAGTTCCTCACCGACGTCAGCTGGGGCGATCTGGACTTTCTCATTGTGGACCTACCTCCTGGAACCAGCGACGAGCCTCTCTCTGCCGTCCAGCTCATATCCGACCTATCCGGTGCTATTGTAGTGACCACTCCACAAGAGGTGGCCCTTCTGGACTCGCGCAAGGCGGTGAACATGTTCCAGACGATGAAGGTTCCAATGCTCGGGATTATCGAAAACATGAGCGGCCTGATCTGCCCGCACTGCAAAGAACGTATTGAGATCTTCAAGAGCGGTGGCGGAAAGAGGGCTGCAGAAGAGCTGGGCGTGAACTTCCTGGGAGCTATACCTATGGACCCCGAGGTAGGAGGCCTGGCCGATCAGGGCTTGGCCTTTGCAGGGCGTGAAACCATGGTGCAGAAGACCTTCGATGAGATAGTATCCATGATTGTAGAGGTGCTCTCTACGCAAAAGCCGGTACTTGAAAATATCGTCGAGACCTGAGAAAAAGCTGGCCGGGGGACTACGGCATATTATGTCCAGATGCATCGATTGCTGCAGGAATGCACCAAAAGATTTAACTATATTGTCGTATGAGCGATTATCGCCAATATCTCCTGTCCGCCCTGTGTATGGATGCGAGATAAGCCGACACCGCCCACAATGCTTCGCCTGCCTTTGCCAGGGGCCTGCTCCCGCCAGGGCGGTATCGGCACAACCTCCTTTAGCCTTGGCGCATGAGCAATGCGAAATCACCCGCCCTCCCTTTTCTTTTTTAACCCAGTTTTAAAATATTATTTTGATATTATCTCCTGCATTAAACGCATTATCCCCGGCTTCGCATTCGTCACGGGTCCCGATTGAAGCCCAGGCATCCCCATGCCGAAAGACCCCATCATCTCCCTGTTGAACCTATCGGTTATCTCGTCGAATATCCTCTTATAAGCGACACAGTGGGGGTCAACGCCCTTAACTTCGCCATCAGCAGGCACTATCGCATTGTAG